>Ga0209591_10000689_pt1 | contig 43148 bp, 41 predicted proteins | sample MAT01_FD_187207 | JGI IMG/M metagenome (GOLD analysis project Ga0209591, IMG submission 187207) | Freshwater microbial communities from Lake Fryxell liftoff mats and glacier meltwater in Antarctica - MAT-01 (SPAdes) (version 2) | ecosystem: Environmental > Aquatic > Freshwater > Ice > Liftoff...
GCTATCAAACAGAGGTAAAGGCGCAAGCACTCCTAGAAAAAGAAACCGTAATTGGCATCGCTCAAAAAGCTAAAGAAACTGGCGTTAGTCGCATCTGCATGGGTGCTGCTTGGCGGGAAGTGCGGGATAACTCACAATTTGAGGAAGTCCTGGAAATGGTCAAGGATGTAACCGCAATGGGTTTAGAAGTGTGCTGTACTCTGGGTATGTTGACGGCAAATCAAGCCAGGAAATTGGCAGAAGCGGGACTTTACGCCTACAACCATAACTTAGATACCTCAGAGGAATATTACAGCACAATTATTACCACCAGGACTTATAGCGATCGCTTGAACACAATTGAGAATGTCCGTCAAACAAATGTTACTGTATGTTCCGGCGGTATCCTTGGTTTGGGCGAAACTGTCGAAGACCGTGTGGGGATGTTACAAACTCTGGCAAACTTACATCCACATCCAGAGTCCGTGCCGATTAATATTCTCTCACAAGTACCGGGTACACCCTTAGAAAATCAGCCGGATGTCCCCATTTGGGATGTTGTGCGGATGATTGCCACAGCCAGGATTTTAATGCCAGCTGCCGATGTGCGTCTTAGTGCCGGTAGAGCGAGACTTTCTCAAGTAGAACAAGCTTTCTGCTTTATGGCAGGAGCCAATTCGATCTTTTCTAGCGACGATAACAAAATGTTGACGGTGACAACTCCCTGTCCAGATTACGATAGCGATCGAGAAATGTTGAACTTACTTGGTTTGGGAATGCGATCGCCTTCCCAAAGACAGGAAAATGTGGCAAGTCCGGCTGTTGTGGGATAAATCAATTTCTTGCAAAAAGTTGCTGTCGAGCAAGTATCTACTACTCATTGCTATCAACTTGCTCGCAGCATTGCTCAGGACTACAGGATATCATCCACCAGAACCGTACCACCGTCATAGAAGTCTATACTGAGATGATAATCCTCAAGTAGGGCAGTTCCAATAAGTGGACGACGACCCATTCCCAGCACCGCAACTTCGCGCTCTACACCGTTCCACAAAATAGTTGCCAAATAAACGTTAACTGCAACATTAGAATTATCAGCAAGATTTGCGTCGATTCGGGCAATATATTGCAGCCCAAGTTTACTAATCACAGCAGAGGGTAAGGTCAAGAAACCTTCAAAGCCTGTATCAACAATACAGTCAATTTCTATGTTTGAAAGTTCTGGAAGACAAAGAATCACACCTATATGAGCTTGAAGCCCGACTACAGTTCCGTGAATCACTATACCGTCCTGATTAATGTACCACCAACGGCATAGACTGCATTAAATCCAATTCGTTCTGCCCAAATTGCTGCATCAGCCTGTTTAGCTTGTAATCGCCGACTAATTACTACTAAATCATCACCGATTTCATATTCACCCGTTTCAACATTAATTGAGATAATTTTGCCAATATTCTCTGCCGTCTCCACTTGAGAGCGGATACTCTTCTCGTAGAGTTCTTTCCCACATCGGGTAATTTCTTCGCCATTGAGTTTGGGGTTAGGCATACAGGCAATTTCCCAATTCAAGTTAGTAGACTTCTGTCATCATTGTAAACCCAGACTACAGCCGACCAGCCTTTATAATAGATTAAAGTGTATTTCTTTCTGTTTCACAATCCCATAACTGTGCGATAACGTGCTTCAATTTGCGCGACGGTTTCAGACTTACGCTTTGTTTCCCACTGACTACGGTTAAATAATTCTTGTCGCAAATCATCAACATTAATAGTAGTAACTTTGCCATTAGCAACAATTTGTTTGCCATTCACCCAAGCACTATCGACAACATTTGTGGGACGACCTAAAACCAATAAACCAATGGGATCTGTACGCGGAAGTAATGATAAGTTGGTAAGGTCATAAAGTACCAAATCGGCTTGTTTTCCGACAGTTAAAGAACCGAGTTTATCTGCAAGATTCAATCCTTTTGCGCCTCCCAAGGATGCCATTTCTATCGCTTGGCGGGATGTAATCCAGTGCTGATAATCTGAGTCTGTAACATTATGTAAAATAGAACCAATTTTGATGGCTTCTAGCAAATCTTGGGAGTCATTACTAGAAGCACCATCACAACCAAAAGTTACGTTTACACCAGCTTGGCGATATTTTAAAATGGGGGCGATGCCACTGCCTAAACGCAGATTACTTAAGGGATTATGAACAACTGTAGATTGAGTTTGAGCGAGGATGGCGATATCAGCATCATTTAACCAAACGCAATGGGCAAGTGTTGTGCGATCGCTCAAATATCCGATTCTTTTCAAATGTTCAACAGCAGTACAACCGTATTTTTCTTGAGCGAGTTTTTCCTGTGCTTTAGTTTCAAGTAAATGAGAGTGACGACAAAGATTGTAGCGATCGCTTAATTCAATACACCCCTTAAACAAAGCATCAGTACATAATTGTATCCCTGTTGGTGCAACTAAAATACTCACACCCTCATCTGGGCGATGAAATTGTCGCACCGCCTCTTCGATGATTTCCAATGTTGCCGCCGTTGAACGAAAATAAGGTTCATGACTTTGGGCTGATTGCCCAGATGGGATACCTGCGGTAAGAGATTCATCTTGAATTAGGGGGGCGATAAAGGCGCGAATTCCAACTTCTCTGTAAGCACGAGTTGCAGTGGCGATCGTTTCCAATTCAAATCCGGGAATTAACACCAGATGATCCACCACACTCGTCCCGCCGGAAAGTAGAGTTTCCACCGCTGTACCCAAAGCGCTCAGATAAACCTTTTCAGTATCAAGAGGGGCAAAATCATACAGTTCCGCCAGCCATAATTCTAAAGGGAAAACTGACATGATTCCGCGTTGCCACATCTCTGAGGAGTGGGTGTGGGCGTTGAAAAAGCCAGGAAGCAATAGCTTATTTTTACCATCTATGGCGGTGCCGATTACCTGTAGATTGGGAGAAATGGTAGCAATCGCACCATCCACAACCTGTACATCTACTGTTGCATAATTATCACGGACGGCAATCATCACATTTTGGATGGTAAAATCTATCATATTTAACCTTAATTAAGTAATTGTATTTTCAACTGAATTTCAAGTTACAAAATAGAAAATGCTGTTAGGTATTGCAATTTATGAATCAACCTTTTCGGACATTGGGAGTTGCACCAAATGCGTGGACAGTGAATAATGCGATCGCAGACATCACTCGTCTTCAAAAGACCCCACAACCCGTTATTTTATCAACAGAAACTAAAACCCTGCGCCTAGACTTGGCAAAATCTGCTATCCTCGTCATTGATATGCAAAACGACTTCTGTCACCCTGATGGCTGGTTAGCGCATATTGGCGTTGATGTAACTCCGGCGCGTCAGCCCATTGAACCTTTGAACAACTTACTTCCAGAACTGCGTGAGGCTGGTGTTCCAGTCATTTGGCTAAATTGGGGGAATCGTCCCGACTTACTCAATATCAGTGCTGGTTCGCGTCATGTCTATAACCCAACAGGGGAGGGTGTGGGATTGGGCGATCCACTGCCAACCAATAGTGCAAGGGTACTTATGGCAGGTAGTTGGGCCGCAGCAGTAGTAGACGAACTAGAACAGCTTCCCGAAGATATTTGTGTGGACAAATACCGGATGAGTGGGTTTTGGGATACGCCATTAGATAGCATCTTGCGGAATCTGGGAAGGACAACATTATTTTTTGCTGGTGTTAATGCCGATCAATGTGTGCTAAGTACCTTATGTGATGCCAACTTCTTAGGATATGACTGCGTGTTAGTTAAAGACTGCACCGCTACTACTTCTCCCGAATATTGTTGGCTAGCGACATTGTACAACGTCAAACAATGCTTCGGTTTTGTCACCGATTCCCAAGGGATTTTAACAGCCCTACAAAAGAGTGAGGAGTGATTTAGTTATACAATCACAGCAATGCTAAATTATTTACTCTCCTTAAAATTTCTCTCTTCTTTGCGCCTTGGCATGAGATTATTTCCCTTTCTGTATTCACCACCATAGAATAACTGTTAAAACTCAATATTCAATACCCCTATCTATTTTCATACCCATCGATAACTTCCGAGGAGATAAATAAATGTATGCTACTCGTTGTGTAATTCCGGTTATCAAATCTCCCCACGATTACCAAGTATATCGCATCAGTCCTCACGACTCTAATCGGTTAGCAATTATCTTCGATTCGACAAACGCTAATACTTCCTTGACTTGCTGCATAGAAATTTTTGATATTGGTGGACAAACACCGCCAAACCGTCATCAGGGGGCGGTGGAAATGTTTTTTGTCCTCAAAGGGGAAGCGATCGCTATTTGTGACGGCAAGATTGCTAATATCAAAGCTGGAGATAGTTTATTAGTTCCTCCCACGGCTACTCATTTGATCAAAAATACAGGTTCTACACGTTTGTATACGCTAACTGTTATGGTGCCTAATGAAGATTTTTCGGAACTAATTCGCAGTGGAACTCCGGTAGAATTAGATGAGGAAGATATGGCAGTGTTAGGGAGATTAGATGCTTTGATGCCTTGTTAGAAATATTTTAAGCCACAGATGCTCTTAGAGGATGTTTGAAAAGTATTTGGCTGTGATTTTAGGCATTTAGAGATCCCCCCTAACCCCCCTTAAAAAAGGGGGAACCGGAATCAAAGTCCCCCTTTTTAAGGGGGATTTAGGGGGATCTATAACGTTTTGATACATACAATAGGACTTTTCAAACATCCTCTTAGGAGAAGACACTGCCATGTGGGGTGCAATGACTGTGGTTAGCATAACGAATTATCCGAACTTGATATTACATCAAAGTCTCCCCCGGTTTTCTTTGCTTGCCTCAATAGACAATTTTCTTTAATTAAAGTATATTAAATATTACCCTAACGATCATTCTCAAAAATCTACGTTTGAGCGCTAAAAAAGTTGCTACACACCTTAATTTATGATTATTTGCGGAATTACAGGCTTGGAAGTTGAAGAATATAGCTATTGATATTTAGAGTACTGGAAGTTAGAGTAACAACTAATGCATCGGAATTATTTACAAAAAATTAGCCGTAAGATAACTGAGAAGCTGGAATTATCTCTGTTTAAAAGTAACAGAGATGCAAAAATAGCTCCTATATTTGACTCTCAAGTTGACTTTTTATTACAACTACTCCAGGCTTCAGCAGACAGCGACGGTGATGCCAAAGTGATCCACTCACTGCTGGAAGCAAACCAAAAGAAGTTAGACATGAACTTTGCCCAAGTGTTACGCAGTTGGGCAACGGCAACTCTATTAGACTTAGATCCAGAATCAGCACAAAACACTGTTATAGATGTCTTGAATTTTAGCCACCAACTGCAAGACTGTTCTTTAGGGAACCGGGCGGATAATCTGGAAATTGCGATTACAGGTTATGAAATTGCGCTGACTATTTTCAGCCGCGATCGCTTTCCCGAAGAATGGGCAATAATGCAGCACAACCTGGGCAATGCTTACCTTGACTGCATTCAAAGAGAGAAAGGAGAAAATTTAGAACAAGCTATCTCTTACTACCAAAAAACTTTGCAAGTTTACACCCGCGATCGCTTTCCTTATGAATGGGCGACAACGCAAAACAACTTGGGCTTAACTTATTTTTACCGCATCCAAGGAGAGAAGGCAGAAAATTTAGAACAAGCTATCTCTTACTACCAACAAACTTTGCAAGTTTACACCTGCGATCGCTTTCCTTATGAATGGGCGACAACGCAAAACAACTTGGGCTTAACTTACTTTTACCGCATCCAAGGAGAGAAGGCAGAAAATTTAGATCAAGCTATCTCCTGTTACCAAAAAGCTTTGCAAGAATACACCCGCAAGGCTTTTCCTCAAGATTATGCAGAAACTGCCTTCAATCAGGGTTTGGCTTACATAGACGCTAAACGTTTTACAGATGCTTACGACATTTTTAAATCTGCCATTGACACTGTAGAATTCCTCCGGGATAAAGTTGTCTCTGACAATGAAATTAAAAAAGAACTGGCAAAAGAATGGAATAAACTTTATCGCTGCATGGTAGAAGTTTGTGTGGAATTGCAATACTCCAACCAAGTAGTTGAATATATCGAACGTAGCAACATACCTAACTTAGTAGAACTGCCGAAAATTCAAGGCTTACCAGAACTGTATAAGTTGCAAAACATTAACAAAGAAAAGCACTATCTAGAAGCAGAAGTAAAATACAATTTAATTGAGATATTGTACCAGTTTCAACAACCACATCAGGATTCATTCTGATCGGATACAGCAACATTTTTAAGGATAGTCATTGGCCCTTGGGCTTTGATAATCTCCATTTGTGCGGCATTCTGCACTAGCAAAGTACCAGCGAATCCTAATGAATTCACAGAGATGGATTGGAAATGCTCGTGCGATCGCGGTACAATCAGCATCCATTCTCGTGTCATCAGCAGATTATAAGCGCTAGATTGCCTTGCATCCAAACTCAGAGCATCTAGCAAGGTGCTATAAACATCCAGTGTTGCTTGGGCTGCTGTGAATGGCATCCAATGGGGATCTAAGCGTGCAAAAGCGTGTACAAAAGGAAGTTTTGGTAAAGTTGCCATCAAGTTTTGAGATTGTGCTGATGTCAGCAGAGGTTCAATAGGTATTTGTAGACTTGAAGGTGTAAGTGGTAGTGGAACTAATTGCAAGTGCTTGTGTCGCTGACTGGCACCTGCGGTTTTGCCACTATTATAGAAACCCAAACCATCAAAATCAGCTAGACAAGCCCACAGAGCTGCAAAATCTTCGAGAGTGAGTAAACTTTCCTGTTCTTCAAAGGCACGGGTGATGATTAACAGGTGATAATCTACAACATTGAATTTATTTAAGATGCATACGTGGGTGTCGGAGATATCCGCCACAAATAGATCCTTTTCGTAGGGCAAAAAAGGATTAAACTCTTCACCAGACGCGGTAGATTGTTTTTCTTGTTTCTCCTTAGCTGCTTTTTTGCGATTCAGGTTAGACAAAATCCGCACTAAAAAGCGCACGCCATCCTGCTCGACAAATTCAAATTCCGTCGGTATCGACAGCAGCGCCCCGCATTGCAGAGCATATTCAGTCCGTTCTTTAACACTTGTCCAGAAAGTGCCAGACTTAAGTAATATTTTCCCCTGTGCCATTTTTATTTCTTCAGCATAGATGGAACACGCGGTAGAGCCGGATAAGTGTCATTGGTGTCAACTATAGAAAAAACCTGCTTTGTTTCGAGGTTCTGCCCTTATCCCCTGCTAAAATACCAAACTCTTTACAATAAAGCAATATCTCTGCAACAAAACTGCTATAAATAATATCTACATTAGTAATATATCTAACCATATTCTTTCAGACAGCAAATGCAAAACGAATCTCCCGACAGAGAACACCCATCAAATAGCATTTCACATAACACAACTAATACCAAATACTATAATCGAGTAGTCTGGAAAAAGGCTGCCGCCTCTCTATCGCTGGTGCTGCTAGGATCAGGTATGACATTGACAGGCGGTTATATAGCTGGAAATCCTCAGCAGGTATCTGAGAAGGCATCTAATTTGGCAGTGAGTCGAGTCAATGCTGCTCCGGCATTACCAGTCGCCACAGATTCTAACTTTGTTATACAGGTGGTGCAGAAGGTCGGGCCAGCAGTAGTACGGATTAACTCTTCCCGAACGATAAGAAGTCAAATCCCAGATCAATTTAACGATCCATTTTTTCGCCGCTTTTTTGGTTCGCAACTGCCACAATCACGAGAAAGGGTAGAACGCGGTACTGGTTCCGGTTTTATCATCAGTGCCGATGGTCGCATTCTCACTAACGCCCATGTGGTAGATGGGGCTGATACGGTGACAGTGACACTCAAAGATGGGCGTACCTTCCAAGGTAAGGTGCTAGGAAAAGATGAATTAACCGATGTCGCTGTTGTCAAAATTCAGGCGGACAATTTACCTTCAGTGGTCTTGGGTAACTCAGATACACTGCAAGCAGGAGAATCGGCGATCGCGATCGGCAATCCCCTGGGATTAGATAATACAGTAACTACTGGGATCATCAGTGGCACCGGACGCAGTAGTAATCAAATTGGCGCTCCTGATAAGCGAGTAGAGTATATTCAAACCGACGCGGCGATTAATCCCGGTAACTCTGGCGGGCCGCTACTAAATTCCCGTGGCGAAGTGATTGCCATGAATACTGCCATTATCCAAGGGGCACAAGGATTAGGCTTTGCGATTCCCATCAACACAGCACAACGCATTTCCAGTCAACTGATAGCTACAGGCAAAGTACAACATCCTTATCTGGGAATTCAGATGGTAGGATTAACGCCTCAGCTAAAACAAAATATCAACTCAGATCCCAATAGCGGTTTGAGGGTGAATGAAGATAAAGGTGTATTGGTTGTGAAAGTTGTGCCAAATTCACCTGCGTCTAAAGCAGGGATACGTGCTGGTGATGTTATCCAAAAAGTCGGTGGTCAATCAGTCACAGATGCCAGCAGTGTCCAAAAGGCAGTAGAAAATAGCCAAATCGGGGGCGATTTACCTATGGAATTAAGTCGCAATGGACAGAATCTTAACATAGCTGTGCAACCTGGGGCTTTCCCTACCCAAGTGCAATAAAAGTTTTGCTATCAAAGGTGAATCTTCTGGGATGGGTATTTTGCCCGTCCCTTTTTTTATGAAGCTGCGCTAAATAGGCGAGGCTACTATTTAGTATCAGAGGTTGTTTGAAAACTCCTATTGTAGGTAGCAAAACGTTCTAGATCCCCCTAAATCCCCCTTAAAAAGGGGGACTTTGATTCCGGTTCCCCCCTTTTTTAAGGGGGGTTAGGGGGGATCGATAAGTGCCTAAATCACAGCTAAATACTTTTCAAACATCCTCTCAGGAGCATCAGCGTTGAAATTGTCGTGAAAGAGTTGCCTATAAATAGGTAAACCGAAAAATTAAGTAGTCTAGCTTTTTGTAAAACAGTAGCAATTGTTGCTGATAGAATCAGGCGATCGCAGTAAAATTTTTAGATTAACCCTAATAAGAACCCCACAATTCCTAACTCTGACCAGATACTTGCATCTTGTTTGTTTAGGAAAGTTTTGTAGTAGCCGTTCTTTAAGCGATCGTATACCATCTGACCTCTAAACTTATGGCACTTCTCTCTAAGTCTCATAATCTATAGTGAATATCTAGTTACTTTGACTAGACATTTTTTATATTTGAGAAGCAACAATGGCATCTAATCACTTATCTGAAGAAAATCATCCGTTTTTGTCCCTATTGATTTATTTGTATTATCTGCTAAGTCTTTCCTGGGCTTTCTATCCTACAGACTTTTTAAGTCTCCTTAGTAGTATTTATGAGCAAATTGTTGGGATGTTGGCTCATGGACGAGGCAGAGTGCCAGTAGTTTAAATAACGACCTGGACAACGTTGTAAAACTGATATTAAATTACATTCAAAAGACAAATGACGAACGTAACAAACTTCCAAAAACTAGTAGAACTGGCAGATGAATATGGGATTATTTGCCAGCCAACACAAGAAGAATGCTTGATTGGCTCTTTGCCTGGAGAGGATGATTTCTTATTAGCTTTTACTTGGTCTGGTACCCTTGAGGGAGAGCCACCAGAACAGGAATTAATCGCAATTAGTGTACAGGACATGGTTAAAGAAGTTACCGTTGCAGCTTGGCAAATTCCTATTTATTTATTCGGAAACGTTTTGAGGCAAGCACAGATGCTTGTGGCTGCTCACAAAGATTTTCTTAGCTAGCAGACAAGTTTTTGCTAAGAATTACTATCCCTGTCCACTGTGGCGGGGATTTTATTTGGCTACTGCGCCTAAAGTTAGAGAAGCTAACACGCAGTGCCAATGGTTTTACTATATCAAAAACACAGTGGAAATTTACCAAGTACTAATATTCGTGCGATCGCAGACCTGCCATATTAAGTGAGAATGAAGTTGCACTATATATGGCAACTTTACAAGTAACTATCGTTAGTATCGGTTCATCACTTGTTACCACACTAAACGCTGTTGCTGATAAAATTAAAGCTGCGTTAACTACAACTTCTTCTGTGGTTAAAAACGTTCCAAGTGTGATAAGTAACGCTTAAGTTGTTGTTACTAAAGCTTAAACATTAGTTATTAATAGTTCACTTATGATAAGTAAAACTTAAGTCGTTGTTACTACAACTTAATTTATTGTTATCAATGTTGAAGCTGTGGTTAATAATGTTCCAAGTGTGATAAGTAACGCTTAAGTTGTTGTTACTCCGGCTGAAGTTGTGGTTATAAACGTTCAAGTTGTCGTTAAGAAACAAGAGCTAATCTTCCCAATTTTTATCTCCTTTGTCTAGATTTTTAACTGTCTGCTACTAAAATGCTACTAAAAACGGTAGCCTGGAAGAATCACTTTCGTCACTCACACACTGCGTCATGTTGCCGAAACCTAAAAAGTATTGGACACCTCAGCATTGGGCAAGTTGGAAGCCCTTTGGTATTGGCGAACAGTACCCTAACAATTACTGGGAGGTGTTTCGAGCAATTTGGCTGTCTCGTGACAAACTACCTTATACGTGGAATATTCTCGATAAAGGTGTGTGTGATGGTTGCGCTCTCGGAACAACCGGGATGAAAGATTGGACGTTAGATGGTATCCATCTGTGCAATGTCCGGTTACGGCTGTTGCGGATGAATACCATGCCAGCTTTTGACCCTGTGCTACTGGCGGATGTCTCGCAGTTGCAAAAACAGAAAAGTTCCCAATTACGAGATTTAGGACGGCTTCCGTACCCGATGATTCGTCAACGAGGGGAAAAAGGTTTTCGCCGTGTTAGTTGGGATGAAGCTTTAGAAATAATTAGCGATCGCATTCGCACCACTACACCAGACCATCTCAGTTTCTATGTTACCAGTCGCGGTACCGTTAACGAAACTTATTATGCTACCCAAAAAGCTGTGCGGGCAATGGGAAGCAATAATATTGATAACGCTGCCCGCATTTGCCATTCTCCTAGTACGGCGGGGCTGAAAGCTGCGATTGGTGCAGCAGCTACCACCTGTTCTTATAAAGACTGGATTGGTACTGATTTATTAGTCTTCATTGGCTCCAACGTTGCTAATAATCAGCCTGTTACCGTCAAATATCTCCATTACGCCAAGAAAGCTGGCACTAAAATTGTCGTTATTAATACTTACCGTGAGCCAGGAATGGAGCGCTACTGGGTGCCGTCAATTGTGGAAAGTGCCGTTTTTGGTACCAAGTTTGCGGAAGACTTCTTCTTAATCAATATGGGCGGGGACATAGCATTTTTCAATGGCACTATTAAACATATAATTGCTAACAATTGGGTAGACCAATCATTTATTGATTTACACACAGTTGGCTTTGCCGAACTCAAAGCATCGTTAGAAAGCCAATCTTGGGAAGAATTAGAGCGACTTTCTGGTACATCCCGCGAGTCAATGTACGCCTTTGCCAAAATGGTTAAAGAAGCTAATAAAGCCGTATTTGTTTGGAGTATGGGCATTACTCAGCATGAATGCGGCGAAGATAATGTGCGAAGTATTATCAACTTAGCTCTCACCAAAGGTTTTGTCGGTCGGGAAGGCTGCGGTTTGATGCCAATTCGGGGTCACTCTGGGGTGCAGGGTGGTGCAGAGATGGGATGTTACGCCACAGTGTTTCCTGGTGGTAAATCTATTACCCCAGAAAATGCTGCCGAATTGAGTCAGCATTGGGGCTTTGAAGTGCCAGCCAGTAAAGGTTTAATTGCTCCAGAAATGATTAACGCCGCCCATCAAGGGCAATTAGATGTGTTGTTTTCCGTGGGAGGGAATTTTTTAGAAGTGCTGCCAGAACCGGATTATGTGGAAGCGGCGCTCAAGCAAATACCGTTGCGGGTACATATGGATATTGTTCTCTCTAGCCAAATGTTGGTAGAACCTGCTGATACTGTGATGCTTTTACCTGCGACGACTCGCTATGAAATACCAGGGGGAGTCACACAAACTAGCACCGAACGCCGGGTAATTTTCAGTCCAGAAATTCCGGGGCCGCGCATTGGGGAAGCACGTCCAGAGTGGGAAGTGTTTTTAGAATTGGCAAGGCGGGTAAAGCCAGATTTGGCAGATAAGCTGGCTTTTGTTGACACAGCTGCTATCCGTCAAGAAATTGCTCAAGTTGTTCCGCAATATGCTGGTATTCAACACTTACAGCAAGCTGGTGATCAGTTTCAGTATGGTGGATTACATTTGTGCTTTGGTTGGAACTTTCCTACAGAGGATGGCAAAGCACACTTTGGCGTATTATTGCCACCACAGAGGGAATTACCAGAGGGCTATTTTTTATTAGCAACGCGACGGGGCAAACAATTTAATAGTATGGTGCAGGAACGCAAGGATGCAATTACTGGGGCGGTGCGAGATGCTGTGCTGATAAATGCTGCTGATGCAGCACAGTTGGGTTTAAAGAATAGCGATCGCATCGTTCTTAAGAATGAGTTAGGCGAGTTATTCTGTCAAGTCTATATTGCGCCAATTCAGTCAGGTAACTTGCAAGTACATTGGCCAGAAGGGAATGTGCTATTAGATAAAAGTAAGCGATCGCTTGAAGGTGTACCTGATTATAATGCGATCGTCCGGTTGGAAAAAATTTGATTAGAATGCAGATGTCCACCAAGGGCTGTACTCTCTACCTAAATCCAGAAAAGAATCGATGAGTAATCAACTACAAGACTACAATCCCAGCGGCGTAGGTGAAGTAAATGGCAACCTCTTTGGTTTACCCTGCGATTACGAATCTGCAAATTTGATTGTCTTTGGTGTGCCGTGGGAAGTCACCGTTTCCTATGGCGCAGGGACAGCTAATGGCCCACAGCGAATTCTCAATGCTTCGACTCAACTGGATTTGTTCGATTTTGATCACCCTGATGGTTGGAAGCAGGGAATTTTTATGGTGGAAATTCCCCAGGATATGTTAGAGAAGAACACATACTACCGCGCCTTGGCAGCAAAAATTATCGAGCGATTAGGTCAAGGTAAACAACTCTCGGATACACCAGATTTAACATCTGTGCTGACAGAAATTAATCAAGCTTGTCAACAAGTGAATCAATGGCTGTTTAAAAATTGTCAGGAAGCAATTAACAAGGGTAAACGAGTTGCAGTTATTGGTGGAGATCACAGTTCGCCTTTAGGTTATTTCCAAGCGTTAGCGGCTAACTATGCAAACTATGGCATTCTGCACATTGATGCCCACGCAGATTTACGCGATGCTTATGAGGGATTCGAGTTTTCCCATGCGTCTATTATGTTTAATGCGATGAAAATACCGCAAATTTCTAAGCTAGTGCAGGTGGCTTTGCGTGATATTAGTCATGATGAAGTGCAAATAATTGACCAATCTAGCGATCGCATTATTGCTTATTATGACCCTGCTATTAAGCAAAAGCTTTACTCTGGAACCACTTGGATTGATTTATGCCGAGAAATTATCAGTCATTTACCTGAGAATGTTTACGTTAGCTTTGATGCAGATGGTCTAGATCCCAAACTCTGTCCGAGTACAGGTACTCCCGTTCCAGGTGGGTTGGAATTAGAGCAAACATTTTGTCTATTCCGGGAATTGGTCAATAGTGGCAGAAAAATTATTGGCTTTGATATCTCCGAAGTCGGTGATGGAGAGTGGGATGGTAATGTTGGAGCGCGGGTAGTTTACAAGCTGGCAAATTTGCTGGATTTATCTCAGCAGAAAATATAAACGATAGAATTTTGGCAGAGTGGCAATCAATGATACTGAACTAAAGGCGATGACAACAGCAACTCCTCCGTCTCTCACCCTCGAAGAATTCCTCAAACTGCCAGAAACCAAGCCGACGAGTGAGTTTATTGACGGTCAAATTTACCAAAAACCTATGCCTGTTGGCAAACACTCTCGTCTGCAACTCAAGTTTTGTGATGCTGTAAATCAAGTTGGAGAAGGATCACAAATTGCCCTTGCCTTTCCAGAATTGCGCTGTAGCTTTGGTGGACGTTCTATTGTTCCCGATGCTGCTGTATTCATTTGGGAACGAATTCCTTTTGAAGCTGACGGTGAAGTACCCAATGCTTTTAAAATTTATCCCGACTGGACTGTAGAAATTCTCTCACCTGAGCAGAGAGCTACTAAAGTTATCAGTAATATTTTGCACTGCCTTAAACATGGTACTCAGCTAGGATGGTTAATCGATCCAGATGAGCGATTGATTCTAGCATTTATACCTGGACAGGAACCTATTGAGTTGACAGGTAGGACTCGCCTTCCCACACCAACGTTTTTAACACTGGATTTGACAGTTGAGCAGGTTTTTGGGTGGCTAATACCAATTCGTAATTCGTAATTAGAACACAAGTTGTTAACCTCAAAGCCTCGCCATTTTACCTCTGAACTCGGAAGTTGCACCTTTGAACACGAGTTGTCGAGTCAAAAGAGCGTAGGCGTAGCCCGTCGTAGACATCGCTCGACCTCCGAACTCGAACATTGCACCTTTTAACACGAGTTGTCGAGCTAAAAGAGCCTAGGCGTAGCCTGTCGTAGACATCGCTCGACCTTTAACCCTCGAACTTGCACCTTTTATCCTCGGACTTGCACCTTTTATCCTCGGACTTGCACCTTTTATCCTCAAACTTGCGCCTTTTATCCTCAAACTTGCGGCTTTTATCCTCAAACTTGCGCCTTTTATCCTCAAACTTGCGCCTTTTATCCTCGAACTTGCGCCTTTAACCCTGGAACTTGCAGCTTTGACCCTAATCATTTGAGTTTTGAACTTGAGGCTTGCACCTCAGAACACAAATTGTCGAGTTAAAAAGGCTGCATCTACGCCCGTCGGAGACATTGCTCGACTTCAAAGCTTCACCAATAATCTAGTTTTACTCATCTAAACGCTGTGCGATCGCATTCAACAATTCCTCAAACTCTGATTTGCTGTGAATATCAGGAGTCAGCGTGTTCATATCTGTTAGCAGGTTGGTGAGTTCGGCGATCATTTTGCGAATCTCGGTGTACTGGTCAATTTTTTCACGAAATCCCTGTAAATTAGCTGCACCAACTTCTCTCATAGCTTCGTCTAATTCTTTAATTTCTTCTTCCCAATGCTTAATATATTTAAGTCTTGCAACAGGCTTATAAATTTGGGCATCCGCTAACACAATCGGGAAAATCCGATCATAAAATTGCCCGTTTTTAGCAATTTGCACTAGCTCAAACATACAATTGGGAGACTTTAAATACTTGTCACTAATTATAGCTAACGCACATTTTCCGCGTCCAATCCGTTCCATGAAGGCTTTGATTAGTCCTTTGTAGCTCAAATCCCGTTTGTCCCGGATGATTTTGATGCCTTTTGCCTGCAAAGTCTGATCTAATTGATTGACAAATTGCTCACTTTCTCCACCCCAAGCATAGGAGATAAAGATTTCTTTCTCGAACTCCATTACAGATTGACTATTTATTATGAGTTTTTCCTGTTGATTGCTATTTCGTAACCGATGCGTCAATGATTCATCTCGCTTGCGTTCCAGTTCGTTTTGTAACTGTGCCACTTGGGGGTTCATTTCCCCATCTGCTCTAACGGGTTGGAACATAACATCATCAATTAACCTGTGGATATCTACCATTTCATAGCTTTTGTCGCACTCAATTTGGTAGCGCCTAGCATTCAACCGTTCTTTGAGTGAGTCCAGAGAGTAGGAATGAGGTGTCGTTAGGTTTTTGCAAGTCTCACAGTTACATGGAACTAGGGTTTTAAGTTGCAAACGTTCGTAAGAGTTATGGATTTTTTCTAGTTCATGGGTGACAACAGCCATCAATTCTTTTTTGCGGTTTCCGGCTACACGGATTTTAATTTCCCGTTGATTGTAGTTTTCAATGACTTCCGCACGAGTTTGGTTTTTATTAAGAACAACACCACTTTTCCAAAGGAGTCTTTGCTGTTCAATCCAAGGGTGCGTCTCGACAATAAAACGGGTGAGGATGCCTTTGGACGCGCAGCAGAAAAATTTCGCTAATAATTTCGCTAATAATAATGTAACGCCGTGTGCAACTTTATCTCAAACCTAACCCCCAACCCCTTCCCTACAAGGGAAGGGGAGCAAGAATCAAAGCCTCTCTCCGCTTCGGGGAGAGGTTTGGAGAGGGGTTCCAAGAAATCGCGTAATGTAGCCTCTATCAAGGATTGCATTGAGGCAATATTTATTCCAAATGCCCCTACACCTTGGGATATAACGTTGTACCGCAATTATTGAACAGCTGCAATCTAGAAAGTTACCAGGCGATCGCATATCTGAAATAGGCTATACAATTTTTAAGCTACAAGTGAAAAATAGCGATACCACAAACTTATGTTGCAAAGCGCAATTTTAAAAATAGTATCCACCATCATCGGGTTACGGCGAACCCCCAAGACCGCGCTGCCTCGCCGTTGTAGCAATTACCGTGGAGCAGAGGAAGAATTTTGAATCCTTAACTAATGACAAATAGCAAAAGATACAGCAAACAGACGGCAGCATCACTCATAATTAAGTTGATTGTCCACCAAAATGTCCTATGACCGATCTGGATCGATACTATAGAATTTTGGAATTAGAGCCTGGAGCAACACTTGAGGAAGTGAACCAGGCTTATAAAGATTTAGTTTTTGTTTGGCATCCCGATCGCATTCCCAAAGACAATCTCCGCTTACACCAGAAAGCACTAGATAAGCTTAAAGCCATAAATGAAGCTCGTGATCAATTGCGCTCTCTCAAAACCAAACATCCAACCACACCTCACTCACCGTCGTCTCAACAGCAAACACCATCTCAAACAACCCATCAATCAGCAAAGCAAAATTCAGACTTGAGTGGCAAAGACTACAGTCGGGCAAATTTGAGCAATAAAGACTTATCTGGCAGAAATCTGAGTTATGCAAATTTGAGTGGCGCTAATCTCAGCGATACCTTTATGCACAAAGTCAACCTTAGAGGAGCGAATTTGTCTGAAGCAAATTTGTTTCGGGCTAACCTACTTTTAGCCGATCTTAGGGAGGCGAATTTGCGCGCTACTAATTTGATTGGTGCGGATCTCAGTGGAGCCGACTTGCGGGGAGCCGACTTAACGGGAGCGCGGATTCGTTCTGGCGATCGCCTTCTAGTTAAACTAGTTGGTACTAACTTAGCTGGGGCAATTATGCCTGATGGTAAAATTTTTCAATAACTGAGGTTATTTATTACCGAATATTTTCTTAAAGTACTTCTTGTTGCTTTTGAGTTAAATACATCGCAATTCCTTTCTCGTAGTAAGCTGCTTCATTAATAAAAATAGGATAAACAGTAGACGTTCCCTCATATAAAATATCTTTTCCAGCAAAAGTCAGAAATATTGGATCGCCTGGATTAAGAGGCTCATAATCTCTAAACTGAAGCTGAGGGTGAATCATAGCTTGAATTTCACCGCGATTGCCTCTAGGATAATCGATAGTCCCAAGGTATTTATAAAGTGTAAGTATGCTGTTTATCTGCGGAATATTACCTTGGTTGCACCTTTCAAAATAATCTAAAGTTGTATAAATAAGCTGCTCTGTTTTCTGAAAAAGTTCAGCGTTTAAGACATTCTGGGACACAGCACCAACTTCGATAACAAAACCCAATTCACACAAAGAACGCAGAAAACCACTTTCTCTAGATTGCTGGTTAATACAGACTTTCACCAAAGGATTTATTGAACTCAGATAAGCGGCTAACTGAAGTAAGAAAGGATGCATATCAGAAAAAATCAGACTTAGCCCCATGTTGGCAGTTGTAGTGTGCAAATCAACAATTACATCTACAAAAGGCTGGTTTGGTGGTTGCAATATCTGTTGAATTGCTCTCGCCCGTGTATCTTCGTAACTTGAAAGTTGGGAATTTTGTAAGCCTTGATTAGTGAAGCAACGATTTAAATCCTTGTCAATGTATCGTTTGCCTTCTTCAATAGCTTTGAGATTACCAAGTAATGCTAGAGTTTCAAAACTTGCTCTGTTGATTAAATTAGGATATTGCTGAAACTTTTTAACTAGATGTACTCCTGTTAACTCATTACCGTGGTTTCCTCCAACGATCGCAATTCGTTTAATCTGACTCATAACAACCTCATATAAAAAACTACCTTAAGTTATTGAGAATGTGAAAGTGATCAGCTAGTCCTTTGAGTGTCATATTTTGGGCGATCGCATCATTGGAAAATCATCCGGCTTTAGCACCTCAATGATTTGAGTCTTTTGGACATTGCTATCCGGCTTAGGCATTGAGCGATCGCTAGTATTTGTGTTATACATCATCCTAGAATAATTAGGTATTGGTATCTCGGCTCAGTACTATTGCGTCCCGCCCTGAAGAGAAATGCGATCGCGCCATATTCGAGCCAAAATGTGATAACTATTAAGCTGCTGGTTTGAGCGCAAAAGGGGAGAAAACTTATGGGGTATAATTTTCAAGCAATGCGTCCGGCGGGCTACGCCTACGCTGAACTTTACAAAAACGCCCTCCTCAACGACGTACTCCCATTTTGGGAAAAATACTCCCTCGATTGGCAACAAGGCGGCTATTTTACTTGTCTTGATCGCCAGGGACAAATTTATGATACAGACAAATTTATCTGGCTGCAAAACCGCCAAGTGTGGACTTTTTCCATGCTTTGCAACCAGCTAGAAAAACGCGAAAACTGGCTAAAAATTGCCAGCAATGGCGCTAATTTTCTTGCTGAACATGGCAGAGATAGTGATGGTAACTGGTATTTTGCCCTTACCCGTGAAGGGAAACCATTAGTTCAGCCTTACAATATCTTTTCTGATTGCTTTGCAGCGATGGCATTCAGTCAATATGCACTCGCTAGCGGCGAAGAATGGGCAAAAGATGTGGCAATGCAAGCTTATAACAACGTTTTACGCCGCAAGGACAACCCCAAGGGCAAATATAATAAAACCTATCCCGGCACACGTCCGATGAAATCATTGGCTGTACCGATGATTTTAGCCAACCTGACTCTAGAAATGGAATGGTTGTTGCCAAAGGAAACATTAGAGAATGTTTTAGCTGAAACTGTCCGCGAAGTGATGACCGATTTTCTTGACCAAGAACGGGGACTAATGTATGAAAACGTTGCCCCTGATGGTTCTCACATAGATTGTTTTGAAGGACGCTTAATTAACCCAGGTCACGGTATTGAAGCCATGTGGTTCATCATGGACATCGCCCGTCGAAAAAACGACAGTAAAACTATTAACCAAGCCGTTGATGTAGTGTTAAATATCCTAAATTTTGCTTGGGATAGCGAGTACGGCGGATTATATTACTTTATGGATGCAGATGGTCATCCCCCACAACAATTGGAATGGGATCAAAAGCTGTGGTGGGTTCACATAGAATCTTTGGTTGCATTAGCAATGGGCTATCGCCTGACCGGGCGTGAGGTGTGTTGGGAATGGTATCAAAAAATGCACGATTACACTTGGTCACATTTTGCTGATTCAGAATACGGTGAGTGGTTTGGCTATCTTAATCGGCGCGGAGAAGTATTGTTAAATCTCAAAGGTGGCAAATGGAAAGGATGTTTTCATGTACCGCGTGCGTTGTATCTCTGTTGGCAACAGTTTGAGGCGATCGCTACTCCTTTGCAATAGATTTTTTGCAAAAGTTCATGTTTATAACCACAGATGAAGCTGTGGCTACCACAGAGAAAGCTGTGATAACCACAACTTAAGCTGTGGCTACCACAGAGGAAGCATTGATAACTATAATTAAAGCTGTGATAGCCACAGCTTTAAAATTACTTATGAGTAGTGAAGCATCGATAACTACAATTGAAGCTGTGATAGCCACAGCTTTAAGTTTACTTATGAATGTATTAGTTGTAGTAACGACAGCTTGAGTTATGGCGATGCCTGCGGCGGTAAACAACGCAGTCAGTTTAATCTCTGTTACTGTACAAGTAAAAGTAAAATCAGTGCCATTGGAAAGATGTCTCATGAACCCTGTGACACCTAAGCGGTTTGCGATCGCCCAATACCATCAATTAATTGAACTCGGATTTTTGACAGAGGGCGATCGTATTGAATTAATTCGAGGAGAACTGATTCAAATGACAGCAAAGGGAACACCTCATACAGTTTGTAGTTCCATCCTATGCCGTCAATTGGATCGGCTTTTAGGTGAGCAAGCAGTCATCCGTGGACAAGATCCGATCACCCTTCCTAATCAAAGTGAGCCTGAGCCGGATGTTATTATTGCACGAGGAAGAGATGAAGATTATCTTGCTCATCATCCCTATCCTGAAGATATTTTGTTAGTGATTGAAATTTCGGATAAAACCCTAGATTACGACCAAACAACGAAGCTATCATTGTATGCGGAAGCCGGAATTTATCATTACTGGATTGTGAATTTGCCGACTCATCAACTTGAGCGATATAGCCAACCGTATCAAAATACTCAAAGTAAGTTTAGCTATCTCAGCAAGGAGATTTCTCTATCTAATCAGTCAGTGGCAATTCCTGGATTTGAAGATATATTATTAAACTTGAGTCGGTTGTTAAAATAAACTGCTAGTGAATGATTTCGTGAGTGCGATTCTCTCCTTTATTTCTCTGCGCCCTCTGCGCCTCTGTGGTTCCTTTTCTTAGATAATTTATTTCTTAGAAATCCCTAAGCAAGCATTCCCTAGTTTTCTAATACATAACTACAAACTTTAGTTTGAGCCTGTGTTTGGGATTTTGGTTTCAACTTCACCACGATTTCCACATCACAACCTAAAGCATTTAAAAATCGGAACAGTCGCTCTGTTGAAAAGCTCGATAGTTTTCCCCTTACTAGAGCAGAAATAGTAGGTTGATCAACTCCCAATAGTTCGGCTGCTTCAACTTGATTCATTTTCTGTTTAGCGATGATTTCACTGATTTGACGTGCAAGTTCTGCTTTCATAAGTAGTTCATCAGGGTTCGCTAAACCTAAATCTGCAAACACATTACCGCTACTTGTTTGTACACTGATTTCTTCAGTCATTTTTCTCTTCCTTTTGCTTCCGGCTATAGTTTTGTGCGTGATGCTCTTTTGCCCGTTTAAGCCTTGCTTCAATTAATTTGATGTCTTGCTTTGGTGTAGCAATACCGTGTTTAGATTTCTTCTGAAAAGTATGTAAAACATAAATAACGTCTTCCAGTTTGACTGTATAAATAGCTCTGTAAGTGTCACCATCAAAGTCTTCTACAACTTCTAACACTCCAGCACCCTTAAATCCTTTGAGTGGTTTTGCTGAATCATGCTTCTCGCCACACTGAGCCAAATACAGAGCATAACCCATCATTTTTTGAACTTCTTCTGGAAACTCTCTCAAATCATCCAGCGAGCTTTCAACCCACTCGACTAGCTTTAATAAAGGGCTCATCTTTTACAAGATGCTAGTTTTAGCATATTTCGTTAATGATAATATCACAAACTAAATTCCGCTGCATTATCTGCATCCTTACCCATAGCAGTAGGTTTAAATTTAGAGCCATGAATTAATTCAGCAAAGGCAATTCCTGGATTTTGGTGAAGAATATTCAGCACACTCATAAAATCTCGCACAATTTCCCCTGGTGTAAGTAACGCTTCTGCACCCAAGCGATTAATAATTTCTTGCACAAACTCCTTCAACTCACCATTTTTCAAAGTCTGCTCATACCCAAAATTGAGTGCATGAATCTCAGCTAAACGTTGCAAAAGCGTCAATATTTCTGCCTCACTCAACGGGTTCAATCGAATCACTGGCCCTAAATACTCCTGAACGCCAGATTGTGTAACAAAACGACTTTCTTTTGTGCGTCTTTGCCAAGCTTGGTCTGCAAAAAGTCCGCGTTTGGGGTCTTCTAAAAACTTAGTTGTTCCACCAACAACAATGCCAAGATGTTCTGCTTTGCACTGCATAGTGTCGTTAAACATTGCGAGGAGTCGATTATAGTTTTTTTCCCGCGTGACTGTAGTAGATATTTGATATAAATGTACTGCTTCATCAACTATAATTAACAATCCTTTATAGCCAATTTCAGTTACAAATTTAGCAAACAGTTTAATATAGTCATACCAACTATCATCATCAATAATAACACGCACTCCTAAAGCTGCTTTTGCTTCAGTTTTAGTATTAAATTCTCCACGCAACCAGCGCATTGCCGCATTTTTTAAATTATCATCATCCAATCGGTAGCCACGCCAATAAGCAATAATCACACTACCAAAATCAAAACCGTGAACCAAGCCTTCAATAGACTGAACTACTTCCCTAATTTTCGATTCAACTTGGTTATCAAAACCCTCGTCATTCGGACGCATTTCAGTTTCTTTAACCACTTCTTGTTGAATTTTATTAATCCATCCTTCTAAAATCGAGACTAAAGCACCACCATCAGGACGAGTTTTTGTCGCTAGGTGGCTCATTAATTCTCGATAGGTAGCTACACCTTCATTGTTGCTTCCAGCCAATCGGCGTTCAGGGGATAAATCAGCATCAGCTACTACAAAACCTTGTTCCATAGCGCGGTTGCGAATTAGTTGTAGTAAAAAACTTTTCCCAGAACCGTAGTTACCAATTATGAAGCGAAATGCTGCAACACCTTCTGCAATATCATCGAGATTTTGTAATAGGCTTTTTAGTTCTTTTTCTCGACCTACTGCTATATATTCAACTCCCACTCTTGGTACTACCCCCGCACCAAGGGAATTGATTAAAGCAGTGGAGATTTTTTTCGAGATTTTGAGCTTTGCCATGTATTACAGTTCGCTTTATTCTAAACGCAGAAGTACGCACAATTAGGTAAGGTACATATTTACCTTACTACTAATCTGACAACGGCAATAATAATTTAATTTGGCGAAGTATGTCTAGCCATCAGGTCTTCATACATTGCAATCATTTTTTTGACATATATCAGATGCTCAGGGTAAACTTCTGGAGTTTCCGAATCTGAATCAATTATTAATTCACCAATAATATCATTTGCCCGTTCATTTATAGAATCTATTAATAGATTCGGCATAGTGATGTTTGCTTCAGCAATTTTTTTAATAGCAGCCTTGGGATTATCTTGTTCGACTATAACTTTTAATATTTGCAACTCATATCCTGGTAAGTTTTCTAGAAAATTAGTCCATTCTATGGGTATATTATCAACTTCTGAAGTATCTATTTTTTGGGAAGTTTCAATTAATTCTGAAAAAGAAGATAATTCCATACCATTGTCCTGGGATTCATCAGCCAATGGTTCCGAATTGAATGTTTCTATTTGTTGAAGTAATTCCCATACTTGGTTTTGCAATGAGTCGCGTTCTTCTTGCAATAATGAAACTTGCTCTTGTAGCTGCTGTAACTCAGCTTTTTCTGCTGCTAGTTGAGTTTGTGAAGAGTTTAGGATAGCTTGGATATTTTCTCTTTCAGTTTTTGTCGCTACAAGCAATTGATTTTTCTGGCTTGTCTCAACTTCTAGCTCTTGAATTGCAATTCGCAGTTCGTATAGTTTTTCTTCTAATTGGGGTTTGAGTCTGCCTAAAAGAGTTAAATTACTTTCTATTTCTTGTTTCTCTTGTTGGAGTTCGGAAATTTGACTTTGTAACTGGGTTATTTCAGTGCGAGATACATGACAATTCGACTCTAAACGACGCTTTTCTGCTGTGAGGACAGAAAAAGCATTGTTTAATTCTCCTTGATTTTTCTGCAAGTTATTAATTTCAGTTTCTAACTGCTTTTTCTGTCCCGCAAATATTCTTAATTCTCGATGTAAACTATCCCTTTGGTTACGACTTTCTATTATTTGATTTTGCAGTTGTTGTGACTCAGCATATAATAAATTATGATGTTCTTCGATTTGATTAATTTCTCTGACAACACGAGCCTTTAATCCCTCCATATCTTTAATTCGCTTGCGGAGAGAACCTAAAACAAGCATTTCATAATTTCTGCGTCGCCTATCTACGAATAATGCTGCTGTATAGATAGCAACGGCAGTAATTACACCTGTGAGAAAGGCTTTATTAAAATCCCAGTTGGGGACAAGGCTAAGTCCAAAACTTATACTGAAGGCAACTATACCTAATATAAATCGATTGCTGATCATTACTGATTGCATATTGCTGGTTTTTACCGGAGTTAAATTATCAGAATAAGTAGTTATTAAGGTCATTACCCCTCTAATAGTCGTTTTAAAATCTATAGTTTGAGTTACTGGTGCATAACATTGTTCTGTAATTAACAAAAAAGTGCAATCATCAATGAATTAATTTTAATGCTGGGTGTTGGATGTATTGTTATTTGTACCAAAAAGTGTTAAGTCTGCTTTTAAAAAATCAATAAACTGCCGTGCTGTGCGTCCAGAACGACCATTGTGACGAGTTGCCCACTGTAATGCTTGATATTCCAAATCTTCTTGGGTAATATTAATTTCAGCTTCTGCCGCTAGATGTTGTACAATCTTTAAATAAGTTATCTGATTGGCTGGTTCAAAAGTCAAGGTTAAACCAAAGCGATCGCTAAAGGAAAGCTTCTCCTGCATCGTATCCCAGGCATGGATTTCTTCGTTATCCTTGGGGTTAGGTCTATCCACAAAAAACTCCCGAATTAAGTGGCGGCGATTGGAAGTAGCGTACACAACTACATTTTGAGAGCGTGCGGTCAAATTACCTTCTAGAACTACCTTCAGGGCTTTAAAGGCATCATCATCTTCTTCAAAGGAAAGGTCATCGACAAAGATAATAAATTTTTGTGACACTCCTCGTAAATGTTCCACAATTTCTGGTAAATCTTTTAAATCAGATTTTGCCACTTCCAACAAACGAAGACTGCGATGGCTATATTCATTCAACAAAGATTTTACTAAAGAAGATTTGCCAGAACCTCGACTACCGTAAAGTAATACGTGCAGCGCCATTTCTCCAGATAATAAAAACTCTGTATTTTTTAGCAAAGCATCCCTCTGAGACTCGTAACCGACAAGGACACTCAGCTTAATTGGGTCAGAATACCGGATACCGATAAACTGCCCAGCTTGCCAACGTAAAGCGCGATATTCTGCAAATAAACCAGAGCCATATTGCCGATAATAAGCTGCTAATTCTTCTACAGCATCACCCCAATTATCTAACTCTTGTAGATATGCAACGAATTTTGTCTCTACTCCCACCAATTCTTGCTCTTTATACCACACTACTGGTGAAATCGGCATCTGAGCCACGCCTTGTATCCACTCGCTCAAAGAAGCACTGCTACATTCATAGAGACTTTGCAATACTTGTAAATCATGCTGAACTGCTGCTACTAAAGCTGGGGGTAAATCTTTAAATTCTCGCACTTGAGCCAGCTTTGTAAAGGGATTCTCAGAGAAGAGGAGTTGAGTAATTAAATAGTCTTCCCAGTTTTGATTTTTAGCAGCCAAAGCGTGGAAGTAACTGCCGTAGGCTTGGAGACAAACCCGTGCATCAACGTCAGTGTAACCTATAGCTTGCAACAGTTCTAGAAATGCCATCCCCACTTCGCCTTGCACAACAGATTGGTACAGTAAAAGTGAGGCTGCTTGGCGCTGGAGATATTGAACCCTTGTATGAGAGGAGGTACTTACCATTGGCATCGCTTGATTATCCATCAATCAACTGTGTGGTATAGCTAAATAGCTATGGTAAATTGTCTGCTGACCTGGCAGTAAAGTCAAAATCTACAGATGTTTTAACAATGAATTTAAGTATAGTTGCTGCTTTTGCCTACGGCATATTAGCGTTTGTTGGTGGCATTATTGGCTACATTCAGGCTAAAAGTATGGCGATTTTTATTTAAATGAGGTACACAGGTATCCTTAAAACTACAGTAAATATTTTTAACTCAACCACCGCTAAATCTTCTCAACAACTCTTCGCGGGATAATTCGAGTAACAATCGGCTATAGTCTTGTGGTGGTAACTGTAACAAAGGCTCAATTACTCGTTCCAATTCGTCATCTAGCAAACCAAACCGGACACGCAACAAGTTTTCTACCACTTGGCGCTGTCCTTCTTGGAGTGTAGCTTCCCGCCATTCTAAATAAGCTTGCGATAAATTCATAATTACCTCTTGGTCATCTTCCGTAAGGTTTTCTTGGTTTATGACAGTTATCCGCCAACTGGTAATCATTACAAATGATACTTGAAAAATCCCCTGTTTAAACTTTGACAAAAGTATAGTTACATAAGGTCTACTCATGTAGCCTTTGTTTGCGATCGCCTATAGTCATCTACAATTTGTAGGTGACACAAATGACGTGATAACAAGGCTTACAAACATAAATTATAAAAATTAAAGAAAAAAAACATTACTCATTGCCTAAAAAGTCCGGTTTTTTTGGCTTTGTGATGATAAATAAAATTAATAGCGTTGAATGTCATGCTTTGTACCGACATCAAAAAGCTCTGCCACAAAACTCGCTCTGGATGTATCTAAGTAACTATGTTGATCAAGCGTAAAGATGTCACGGTATCTTAGAGCAAATTGTAAATGACTTGATGCCATTTTGGCAGGTTTTGATCTCAAATATGAGATATTGATAGATTGTACAGATATTTATTGTTATTGACACATTAGTTACTATCTACCGAAAGCTGCTAAGACCAAGCAAATACCGACACAGATAAGTTTAAGTAATTTAACGAAGTAGGAAATAATACATGGTATTATCACTTTCTTCTCATAACGTTATCCAGTATCTTCAAGATGTAGGTCTGTGTAGCTTAGAAGATGGCGCATCAGATAAATCTGAGTTGCCAGGAAGTAGCAAGAACAATTTCAATTTAGTAGTGACTTTAGCAGATAATCACCAACTGCTCGTTAAACAAAAAAATAACATCAACAATGATGCGCCGCCCCACGAGTTGTTTAAGGAGTGGCTGTTTCACCAGTTAATCCAGCAGTTCCCCGTTTTCGGTAATATTTCAGCAATCGCACCGTTGGTAGTGCATTTTGACGAAGAAAATTCTATCCTCGTCCGTAACTACCTCAGTGAATATCTGGATATTGGGATATTCTACCACAACAATGATATTTTTCCACAAGAAATTGCCTCTGCCATCGGCACGACTTTGGCGGGACTGCATCGCGCCACCTTCAACCGCCGAGAATATCAGGATTTTATGGCAACTGCTCCCCAAGGAGAGTTTCGCTATGGCTTTTACAATCCGGCGCAAGGGGTAGGGTCAATTAGTCCAGAGGTTTTTGGGACTGTTCCCACAGATGCGCTGAAATTCTATGCTCTTTATCAACAGTACGAGAGTTTGGAATCTGCGATCGCAGATTTGGCATATAATTGGAATCCTTGCTGCTTGACTCACAACGACCTGAAATTGAACAACATTTTGGTTCATTCAAGGTGGGAGAAACTAGACAATTGCTTAGTACGACTAATTGATTGGTCAGCTTGTGCTTGGGGAGATCCAGCTTTTGATTTAGGAACTTTACTAGCAAGTTATTTAGGAATTTGGCTCAAGAGTCTTGTAGTAGACCCCACCTTTGAATTAGAAGAATCTCTACATCTGGCGTTGACACCATTAGAGATTTTACAACCTTCAATTATTGCTCTAATTAGGGCTTATATAAATGCTTTCCCGATGATTTTGTCATACCGCAGTGACTTTATTTTGCGCGTTACCCAGTTTGCAGGGCTGGCACTAATTCATCAAATTCAGGATATGATTACCTGCCGGAAATATTTTAGTAATGCTGATATCTGTATGCTCCAAGTAGCTAAAAGTTTACTCACTATGCCGGAGAAAGCTGTGCTGACTATTTTCGGGATATCAGAGTCAGAAATTCTCAATACTGGAGCAAAAATTCATCAACTTTCTCAACCTGTAAAAGAACCGCAGTTACTTCGCATTTATTACGAAAAAACTCGGCTTCGTGGTTGTTAATAGCAGGGAGTAGAACAATTTGAAGAAGAACACAGAATACAGAATCCAGAATCCAGAATACACTATCAATCAATCGCTAATTTCTCTATTGGACATTGCTAAAAATATCCAAATTGAGTCAAATTTTTGTATTTACCATCCCAATTATCAACCCTTTGCTCTGCCAACTAAAATAGCCGACAGATTTCAGCAAAACTCCGTAGATTTACAACATAAGTATCTCACTCTACTGCTGCGAAATTTTCTCTATGGAATTTATTACAATGGCTCTTTGCAAACTACTTTAGCAGTCAATATTGATAGTACTAATCGCGCCCAAAAGCATAATTTAGCAGATAATTCCATTTTGGAGATTGATTGGAACTTTTATGAGCAATTGCACGCTAGTAATCACGGCGTAGGTTACTTTGACCCTCAATGGCAGGTGTTGCGGAAAGAACCTGATGGCACTATGGCGGTGATTAAAGGCGGTTTAACACTTTATGTTGAGCCAGACTGCCATCTAAAAGCCAGCAATAAATCTATTAAAGTGGGTGGGATGGTAGCAATCTGGATGCCCAAAAATCGACTGCAAAACGGCTGTTATTTGGCAGTTAGTAATGTCGGACAGGAACAGCAAAGCAACCCCAATGCTGATTTAGGGGCAGGGCGAATCTATTTTAACTTTACGGCATCTGGTGCGATCGCTCTGATGAAAATCCTGACACTGCAATTGAACGCAGCCTCGATTCCCTTTAGCTTTCAGGTTCTCCATAACCCTTCTGGATACGGACGCTATGATTCGGGGCTACTTTACTTTGAACTTTCCGACTATCCAGCAATCCGCACAATCCTTCAGGCTATTTATCCAGAAAATCAATTTCATTTCCAGCCCGAAATTCCCTTGTTTACAAAATTTTTAGCACCAGGATTAGGTTTAGCTGAAGAACCAATCCAAAAATTTGCAGCACAAGAAAGTTTTGGGATGAACCGTTGCCAAATTGTCGCTAATGCTTTGTTGGAGGCTTGGCAAAAAGGTAAGAATGCAATGGAGGAGCGAATGAGAGTTATTGACCAGCACTTTACGCGACACTTAATAGATTTGCAGCGTCCTTATCTTAATCCCAGTTCTAAGGATATATATTACCCGTTAAATTGATGGGGAGTGGGGAGAAATAAATTCAAAATTGTTCGCATAGCGTCTCGTAGAGGAGATTTTGCTTTAGCTTCCCGCAGGGTGGGGACAAAGGACAAGGAGAATAACCATGCCCAATACTTCTCTACGAGAGGCTGCGCCAACGACTGCGCTCAGTACAATTGCCCAATGCCCAATTCTCATTCAAAACTCCACAATTACCGGTGTATGGTCACTGGGTTGGGTTAATTTTCTGGGTGCAACATCGATGATGCAACTTTTAGCACGCTCATACAAGATAGGTGTAAGATAGTGATGGTCAATCCGCCAACCTAAGTTGCGACGGAAAGCGGCGGTGCGATAGTCCCACCAGCTATAATTTCCGCTTTCTGTGTTGAATTTGCGAAAAGCATCGGCAAATCCTAATGCGAGAATATCCCGTAAGGCTTGGCGCTCTGCTTCTGTGGCCATAATGTGATTTTCTGTACTCACTTGCTCGTGAATATCCTTATCTTCCAGGGCGATGTTGAAGTCGCCGCACACGCAAATTGCAGGTTGTGACAGCACAAGCAATCGCAAATACTCGCGTAGCGCTGTCAACCAGCGCAGTTTGTATTCATACTTCTCAGTTCCTACCGCTGCGCCATTAGGAACATATAAATTCACAATCCGAACACCATCAATTACACCTGTAATCACCCGCTTTTGCTCGTCCCATTCGGGGTGTAAATCTGTCAGAATCGTCCTAAACCCGCTACTTACGTCTAGGAGTGGCTGGCGGCTAATTAGGGCTACGCCGTTATAAGATTTTTGTCCTGATATATAAAGGTTATAGCCTAACTGTTCAAAAGGCGATCGCGGAAACTCAACATCTACAACTTTGGTTTCTTGTAAGCAGAGAACATCAACAGGATTCAGGGTTAACCAATCGGTAACTTGTTCGAGACGAGTGCGAACTGAGTTGACGTTCCAAGTAGCGATTTTCATTAGTTAGTTATCAGAATTTTTACAAATTACTAATTACAAATTATGTAATTTTTATACAATTACTTAATATTTATAATTTCTGTTCGATTTGCCAATTACCTTTAAACATAGCTGAAATGACTTGCTCCCATTGAGTATTTTAGTATTGACAGCTACAAAATATTCAATTTTGTAAGTTCTGCTACAAAATATTTTACTTGATTATGATCTCCAAGACAGATGTAACAAGTAATTAATTGGCTCTAGGTTAGAAGTATAGCTCAGGGTTGACTTTTGCGGATAGCCCTTTAAATTTGTCGGGAGAAAATTTGCGGTACGGTTAAAGCGTTATTACTCTTTTGGTAGCCTGTTAGGTTAACTTAAATGTCAAAAGAGTCAGTACAAATGCTCTTTACTTATAGAATAATGATGCAACTCATTACATTGAGGACAATTTCATAGACTGAAGCAAACAAACTTATGAAAATCGCTCAGGTTGCCCCTTTATGGGAAAGGGTTCCACCTCCTAATTATGGAGGAATAGAATTGGTAGTAAGTCGCTTGACTGATGAACTTGTTCGTCGTGGTCATGAAGTAACTTTGTTTGCCTCAGGCGATTCTCAAACTTTGGCTCATTTAGAAGCAGTTTATCCCCGTGCATTGCGCCTAGACCCAAATGTTAAAGAGTATGCAGTGTACGAAATGCTAGAACTAAGCCAAGTTTACCAAAGTGCTGCCCAATTCGATATTATCCATTCCCATGTAGGGATTTCGGCATTACCTTTAGCGAGTTTGATAACAGCAACTTCTACAGTCCATACCTTGCATAATAGTTTTACAACGGATAACCGTCACGCATTTAGCTACTACCAAAAGCAACCATACGTCAGCATTAGTAACTCGCAGCGCCAAGTCGATCTCAACTATGTTGGCACGGTTTATAACGGGATTGAGCTAGCAGATTACCCATTCGTAGCCCAACCCTCAGAACCTCGATATTTGGCATTTTTAGGACGTTTTTCGCCAGAGAAAGGGCCACAAAATGCGAGTTTACAGACAAATTATTAAAGACCGCATAGAATCTAATGGCCGCATTCATGCTGCTAAAATCCACTTTTAATCAACTGCTTTTTTTTACTTAGCTTAAACAACAACTTTTTTCTAGGAGGACATTTGTATGAGTACGAGAACCAACAGCTGCCCATGTTGCGGTGGTTCCCTCCTGCGTCATGCCCGTCATGGCGAACTATATTGGTTTTGCTTGTCGTGCCGACAAGAAGTACCGCTATTAACTGTTACTCATTTGCCTAATGTCGAAACCCGGAATACCGGAGTAGTTCCTCAGCCAGTCGTAAATTCCTAGACTGGAGTAAAAAATCTTAATTAATTAGGACTTACGCATTGACAAGAAATACCAAATATGAATATGGTTGAAAGCCACATCTTTCGTAAGGGTTTAGCATTGCTAAACCCCTACAGCGTGGTCTATTTACGATCATTCAGAGTAGAAAGACAAATACTACTTTAAGCAAGCGTGTTTTTTCGTAAAAATTAATATAATGCTCTTACTATGAGCATCTACCAATCTCTCAAAAAATCTTACACGCAATACCGTCGCAGTGAAAATGACTGGCGGTTATTTTTGCGTTTAGTGCCTTATGCCCGTCGTAGCAGAGGACTGTTAGCGCTGTCGATGTGCCTACTGGTGCCGATCGCATTAGCTAATGCCGTACAACCTCTGCTAATTGGCCAAGCTATCTCTCTAATTCGTAATGAACCAAGCACCTACGAATTTCTCAGGAATCGCCCCTTGTCGCAAGGGCTAAATATCCTAGAGGGATTATTGTTGGTTGCGATCGCAATCCGACTGATTTTGACAGGCTACCAGGGTTATATAGTACAAAAGCTAGGGCAACAAATTACCGCAGCAATTCGCCAAGATTTATTTCATCATGTGACATCTCTAGCAGTACGCTTTTTTGATCGCACGCCTGTAGGTAAATTAATCACCAGAATCACCAGCGATGTGGAAGTGTTAGGCGATGTCTTTTCCACTGGGGCAATTGGCATTGTCTCCAATTTGTTTTCCATGTTGGTGCTTTTGAGTTTAATGGTATCCATTCAATGGCAACTCACTTGTTTACTACTAGTGATGCTGTTACCAATTACCTGGTTAATTGTTTATATTCAGCAACAGTATCGCAAAGCTAATTACAAAGGGCGGGAAGAACTTTCTATCCTCAACTCACAGCTACAAGAAAATGTGGTTGGCATTAACGTAGTGCAGTTGTTCCGCAGGGAAAAATTTAATGCCGAATTGTTTCGCGCCACGAACAACAACTACACTCAGCAAATGGATCAAACCATCTTTTATGATTCATTTATTTCAGCAACCTTAGAATGGATTGGCCTGATTGCGATCGCAGCTGTTTTGTGTGTGGGTGGTTTGTTACTGTTGGAACAAACCTTGACTTTTGGGACTTTATCTGCATTTATCTTGTATGCCCAGCGATTATTTGACCCTTTACGAGATTTTGCCGAAAAATTTACGGTAATTCAAGCTGGTTTCACTGCCATTGAACGCGTCGGCGATATATTAGATGAACCGATAGAAATAAGCGATCGCGCCAATGTCCGCTTCTCAATATTTGATGCTAAATTTGGCTACATAGACGAGATAGTTGCAAATCTAGAATCCCCAGATTTGACTTCCCCGCCTGAACTAGGAGAAATCCGTTTTGATCACGTCTGGTTTGCTTACAAAAACGATGATTACGTAATTAAAGACTTAGATTTTACCATTCATCCTGGTGAAAAAGTGGCGTTAGTCGGACCTACAGGTGCGGGTAAAACTTCGATCATCAGTCTTTTATGCCGCCTCTACGAACCCACCCAAGGACGCATTCTCATAGATGGCATAGATATTCGGGAAGTACCACAGGCAGAACTACGGCGCTACATGGCTGTAATTTTACAAGAAGGCTTTTTGTTTGCTGGCGATGTTAAAAGCAACATTTCTTTAGGAGATGGCTATACCTTTGAACAGGTTCAACAAGCAGCAGAGCAAACCAACATTGCCCAGTTTATCGAAGAACTACCCCAAGGTTATGATACTCAACTCCGAGAACGGGGTACAAATATTTCTAGTGGTCAAAAGCAACTTTTAGCTTTTGCGCGGGCTGCCATTCGCAATCCCCAAATTTTGGTACTAGATGAAGCCACCGCTAGTTTAGATGTTGGCACAGAAGCTTTAGTTCAAGAAGCATTAAACCAGCTTTTGCTCAGACGTACCGCTATTATTATCGCTCACCGCCTATCTACAATTCGCAATGTAGACCGGATTTTTGTGCTGAAGCGTGGAGAATTAATTGAGCAGGGAAGTCACGATCAACTACTGCAAGAAGGAGGGCTTTACGCTACTTTGCATAACTTGCAGATGTTGGGAAGTTAGGGATTTTTAAGAAATAAATTATTTAAGGTTGGGTTTAGTCTTTCAACCCAACCTTAAATAATTTACAAGAAGTGGCAGAGCATCGCATTTGTGGAATTGACTCTAAGGCTTGAAGTTTTACTCTTTTAAAATTATTGCGATCGCCAAACTTCAATGGTATTTCCACGAAGGTTGAGAATTGTCTTACCATCAGGACTAATCTTAACTACATTCGCCATGATAGCGATCGCCTCCCTACTGTTTCTGATGTCATAACTGATTTTATTGGTAACTAACTTCACCTGCCCTTTTTGCAACGACTTTTGGCGCATCAACCCGCAGATTCATCTGCTCACAACGCACAGTTAACCAAGGCTGACCTAAACCTATTCCAGAAAAAGGACTTTCGGCAGGGATTTCTAACTTAGAACTAATCAAACCCAACAGAGACTCAAATTTAGCCGGAAATATCAGTAAATCTGTACCCTTTACGCTGAAACCAGAGGCACTTAACGCTTGTCTCCATGCCAAGCTTTGTTGATTATATTTAAGACTACACAGTTGCCGGTTTCCCTGATGCACAGTCACACGCTCTCCTTGTTCCCAGGTAAAATCAGCTAGTTCCTTTGGTAGTCCCCAAATTTCTCTACCACCAGCCACCGAATCAGTATTATCTACATAAATGTGGGAAATCCAACCACCGATTTTCCTTTGGTAATTAACCAAAGCGGGGGCAATAATTAACTCACTATACTCCAGTACCGACCCTGAGCCGTAACTAGATAAATACACGCTACCGAGGGTTTTACCAGGCCATACAGAAATAATTTCTAACTCTGAAGGAATCAAAGAGCGTACTTGGTCAATATTCATCAAATGCAGAGTTTGGATAGCGTAGCCTTGAAGTGTCCAAGGTGCTTGTGGATATGGCATAAGGGATTAACCAGACTTTATTAACTCCTAATTCTTGTACAGACGCGATTAATCGCGTCTCTCCTAATTCCTTTAAAAAAATCCCACCCAGGCATTTGCTTGGATGGGTAATATAAGGTGGGACAAAATAATCTTCCCAAAAGAACTAGGGGAATTATTTGCTCTCTGTAAAGTCAGCGTCAATTACATCATCGCCGCTACCAGAGCTAGATGTGGAACCGCCATCTTGAGGTTCAGCACCAGGTGCAGCACCGCCACCAGCTTGTTGATAGATATTGCTACCAACGGCGAATAGCGCTTGTTGCAATTCTGGGGTCAGCTTTTTGATTTGCTCATCGTCTTCTTTAGCAACTGCTTCCCGCACTTCTTTTACCAAACCTTCAACTTTGGTCTTGTCAGCATCAGGAACTTTATCGCCCAATTCTTGTAACTGCTTCTCAGCTTGGTATGCCAAAGAGTCGGCTTGATTCTTGCGTTCAATCTTCTCACGCCGCTCTTTGTCAGATGAAGCGTTTTGTTCAGCTTCTCTCACCATCCGGTCAACATCATTTTTATCCAAGGTGGAAGCGCCGGTGATGCTGATAGACTGTTCTTTACTAGTGCCTTTATCCTTAGCGGTGACGTTAAGGATACCGTTAGCATCAATGTCAAACACGACTTCAATTTGAGGAACGCCGCGTGGTGAAGGAGGAATACCATCGAGGCGGAAGGTTCCCAAACTCTTGTTATCGTTAGAGAATTCGCGTTCACCTTGGAGGACGTGAATTTCTACGTTGGTTTGACCATCCACAGCAGTAGAGAAGACTTCGGATTTCTTAGTGGGAATTGTTGTGTTGCGGGGGATAATTTTGGTCATCACACCGCCCAAGGTTTCTACACCCAAAGATAGCGGTGTCACGTCTAAGAGCAAGATGCCAGTTACATCGCCAGCTAGCACCCCGGCTTGAATAGCTGCACCAACTGCTACGACTTCATCAGGGTTGACACTTTGATTGGGATCTTTACCCAATACCTGCTTCACAATCTGTTGGACTGCGGGAATCCGGGTAGAACCACCAACTAACACCACTTCATCAATATCGCCTTTGTTTAACTTGGCATCCCGGAGGGCGTTTTCCACAGGAATCCGACAACGGTCGATTAAGTCAGAGCAAAGTTCTTCAAACTGGGCGCGAGTCAGGGTTGTATCCAGGTGCTTGGGCCCGTCCTGGGTAGCGGTGATAAATGGTAGGTTCATCTCTGCTTGAGTGACGCTAGAAAGCTCAATTTTGGCTTTTTCTGCGGCTTCAGTCAGACGTTGTAAAGCTTGTTTATCTTTCCGCAGGTCAATACCTTCGGCTTTCTTGAACTTCTCAGCTAAGAAGTCAACTATTTTTTTATCGAAGTCGTCACCGCCAAGGTGGGTATCACCAGATGTAGCTAGTACTTCAAAAACTCCATCTCCTACTTCCAGCACGGATACGTCGAAAGTACCACCACCCAAATCAAACACAAGAATGGTTTCGTTACTCTTCTTGTCAAACCCGTATGCCAGAGAAGCGGCGGTAGGTTCGTTGATAATCCGCAGAACTTCAATCCCAGCAATTTTACCAGCATCTTTTGTCGCTTGGCGTTGGGAGTCGTTGAAGTATGCCGGAACGGTGATTACAGCTTGGGTTACGGTTTCGCCAAGATATTTGCTCGCGTCTTCAACTAGTTTGCGAAGAACTTTTGCAGAAATCTCTTCAGGAGCAAATGGTTTACCAACTATTGGACAATCTACTTTGACATTACCGTTGCTGCTGAGGACTTTGTAAGAAACTTCCGTAGCTTCGTTACTAATTTCGTCGAAGCGGCGACCGATAAAGCGTTTGACTGAGTAAAACGTATTTTCGGGGTTCATCACCGCTTGGCGTTTGGCGATTTGACCAACCAAGTTGTCGCCATTTTTGGCAAATGCGACTACTGAGGGCGTTGTCCGAAAACCTTCAGCATTAGCAATGACTGTGGGTTTACCACCTTCCATCACTGCCACGCAGGAGTTCGTTGTTCCTAAGTCAATTCCAACTACTTTTGCCATTTTAGGTGCTGGCTCCTTATAACTACAAATGAATGAATGAATGAGAATATAAAGGACTAAATTTTGAACCAATCGGGTCAATAAATCAGCCAGTTCAGCATGAATGCCTTTGGTTTGGCTTTCCTGGGGTTAAAACTCCAGATTATGCTGATATATATACTGAAGCTTAGTGCTAGCCAGTCCATGAAGGGGGGTTTCCCGAACCTTGCTAGGGACGGTTAAACTAACTAAATTGTGTTTTTAGTTGGTTCATGGATTGATTTGCTTCTACTTTGTCTAATGTATGAGAATTAATACTTTCACTAGTTAGGGTGAACCGTAACATTAGAGTGGTGTTTGCCGTCTTTAGAGGTAACAAACTACAGAATGGGCATTGGGCAAAAACAGTTCCGAGTTCCGAGTTCCGAGTAAAGAAGTGAAGAAGTGAGATTTCCAACTCGGTACTCAGCACTCAGCACTCAGCACTCCTGAAGGGCATTGGGCAGAAGGAATATTGCTTATTTTCTTCATGCTGCACTAGTATTTCAACAAGCGATCGCACTTCATACTACGTCACAATGAACGCACTCACGGTCAGCGCTTTTACTCAACTCACTGTAATAACTGTTCCCACACTTTCATTCGCCAACCTATCGACTGCACACACAGCATAGGTTCCCGGTTGTTGAACAGTAGCGAAAGTTGTGCCAGCAGACAAAATTCGCCCAATTGTCCAAGTATCGCCACTTTGTCGATAAAGCGTCCAGGAACGAATCGGTTGATTATCACCAGGCTGCCAACTCAGTTTACGGTTGTTGACTTGTAATCCGGTGGGTGGAGGGGGTGGTGTTGTATCCTGCCAAGACAAAGTTGGAGGTAGGGCAGGTTTGTTATAAAGCAGACTTTGGAATTTATCAGCAATACCTTGACTATTTTCGGTCAAAATACCGAGATTAAAGAAGATATTCCCCAGTGACAACTGTCCAGCTTGACTACGACTAATTTTCACCTGCTTTTCAATCTCATCACTCTCCCGACTCTTGTTGCTTGGTTCTGTCAAATTATTACCAGCATAAACGTGTCTTTTCTTTGTGTTTACCTGTGTCCACCACTTTAGCAATGCCGAATAACTTTGTTGTGTTTGGTCTGTGCGCCAGTAGAGTTGAGGCGCAATATAATCAATCCAGCCTTGTTCTAACCATTTTTTCGCGTCGGCATATAGCACGTTGTAAGCATCTAAACCAGTAATACCAGCAGGTTGTCCGGGGCGATAGATACCAAAGGGACTAATACCAAATTTAACGTCGGGTTTGGTTGCTTTAATCCCCTGCCAGAGCCGCTGTACCATTTTGTTAACGTTGTCTCGTCGCCAGTCGCCAAGGCTGAGTGTACCACCACTTGCTTTATAGGCAGCGTAGGTTTTGTCATCGGGGAAAGGTTGTCCCTCAATGGGATATGGATAGAAATAATCATCTAAGTGAATGCCGTCAACATCGTAGCGCTTCACTACGTCGATAATTACGTTGTAAGCTCTATCCTGAACTATTTTCAGTCCTGGGTCCATCCAGCGTTGAGTTTTCCACAAATAAATGCTTTCTGGATTGGTAGCTGCGATGTGGGGACGGACTGTTTTGGCTGGGTTGGTGGAAGTGCTAGCGCGGTAGGGGTTGAACCAAGCATGAAGTTCTATATTGCGCTTGTGACATTCTGCGATCGCAAACGCTAAAGGATCATAAAATGGTTCTGGTGCTTGACCTTGAGTTCCTGTAATCCAAGCACTCCAAGGCTCTAATTGGGATTCATACAAAGCGTCTCCTTCCGGTCGCACCTGGAAGATGAGGGCATTGAAATTTAACGCTTGTAATTTAGTAATAATCTCGGTAAGTTCAGCTTTTTGTTGGGCAACCGATAGTCCTGCTTTGGAAGGCCAATTACTATTCCACACAGATGCTACCCATACACCCCGGAACTCCCGGTTATGATTTACCCTAACAGTACCGATGGGTGTAGGTATTGGTATTGGTATTGGTATTGGTGTTGGTATTGGTATTGGGGTCGGTGTGGGTGTTGGTATTGGTGTTGGTATTGGGGTCGGTGTGGGTATTGGTATTGGTATTGGGGTCGGTGTCGGCTTTGGCGGTACTATGAGGTAACTAGAAGCAATCTTTTCTGCTTCACCTAGATACACCAAAGCTTGATAAATAATCACTGCCACATCTGCACGGGTAGCTGCGAGATTGGGATTGAGTAATTTTACATTTGGAAAACTAACCACCAATCCGGTGCTAGTGGCAATAGCTATGTGATTTCTACCATAGCCAGGAATCTGAACGGCATCTTGATAGATTTGGGGGAGTGCTGATAAAAGATCGGGTTTTACTTTGGTGGCAATTTCCAAACCTGCTACCAAGGAGACTAAAACTTCTACTCTAGTAATTCGGTTAGCGGGACGGAAACTTTTATCAGGAAACCCGCTAATAAATGCTTTTTCGTAAGCTGTTTGAATGGCCGCTGCTGCCCAATAATTACTAGGTACATCAACAAAGGGGATATACTGCCGCTTCTGGGTAATTGTCCCAAATGCCTTGGCGATGATGGCAGCAAACTCAGCGCGGGTGAGTGAGTTATCGGGGCGATACATTCCATTAGGCAACCCGCTAACAATACCACGTTGGGCTAAGGCTGTAATAAACAAGCGTGCCCAATGGTTTTGAATATCCGAGAAGGAAGCAGTAATAGATACCATTGTTGATTGCAGCTAGCTGGCTTTGATTTTGATTTCCTTAGTTAATTTAGCAATTTTGTTGGCGTAGGCGTAGCCCAACTTAGCCATTGCTGCTGCAATGTCTTATAAACTTTTACTATTGAAGTCTGGGTATGAGGCAAAACAGTTCCGGGTTCCGAGTTCTCAGTGCTGAGTAAAGAAGTGAGATTCCCCACTCCCTACTCCCCACTCCCATCTACTAAACAGTTTGTTCAGGAGAATTTGAGGTAGAACGCGCATTCAACGACAGCATTACGCGTGAAATGCCACTAAAAAGAACGCTGACACCAACGAGTGTCCCAATCAGCCAGGGCGCATTGAAAGGCCACTGAAACCAAATCATTGCGCCTAAGACCAACGTAATAATGCCATTAGCTAGTGTCCACGTCCAGTTTTGTTGCGGACGTAACTGGAATGCCAGAATTAACTCAAATGTGCCTTCAGTCAGCAAAAAGGTGCCAAGCAGCAGAGTCAGTGTGAGAACACCCGTATAAGGGTAAACAAACAGCATTATGCCGGTTGCAATATACAGTCCGCTTAGTAGAAGTTTCCAGATAAAACCTCCTCGATCGCGGGTTTGAGTGGCATAAACTAATTTTGTAAATCCAGCAAAAATCAAAATCGCCGCAATCCAAGTTTCGGTGAATAGGGTGGTGAAATTAGGCGCTGCGATCGCAATCACCCCCAAAATACTCAGGAGAATACCACTTATCAGTGATCCATTAACATCCTTGTTAATATTTCTAGAAACATCAGTTGTCATACAAATCTTTTCCCTGTTTTTAGACTAAACTCTACATTTAGATTAGAGAATTTCTAAGTAACAAGGCATGAACCCTAAGATAGAGTCATCAGTATTAACTTATAGCAGTAACTAGCCCTTATAAGAGTTCTGCAAGATTGCTTATGTCTGAGTGAGTAATTTAGTGAAAAGTTGAGAAATCTGCATTTTGTCTAACTGTTACAATATTATTGCGAATTCAGAACATGATTAATTCGCTATTCAAGTTATTAGCTGGTTTTATTTATGCCTACCTCGACTGCGCTCGGCACAAGTCAGTGACCACCGTAGGCATCGCTGCTGCAATGTCTTATAAACTTTTACTTTTAAAGCTTTGCTGCTTGTGCCGTGTGTAAGATATTAGGACTTACGCACTATACAAATTAACCGTGATGTGAATTAACGAAAATAGCTCGTTTCAGGCTTTTATTAATTATCTTTATGATCGTAAATAGACCACGCTGTAGGGGTTTAGCAATGCTAAACCCTTACGAAAGACGTAGCTTTTAACCGTATTCATATTTGGTATTTCTTGTCAATGCGTAAGTCCTAATATCTATAGATATAACTAACAAAGCTAGTTTTAGCAGAATTCCACCTCTAGGCTCACGCAATTAAACCTAAGAACGTTGATACTAAAAAATGACTTTACTAGCCTTAGTCCTGGTTGTAATCAAAAATTATAGCCCAGAAAAAGCAAATAGAGAAAAGAGTAAAAGCAATGACAAATTCTACAGACCGCGATCAACAGATTCAAAAGCTGCGATCGCTATGGAAGCCGGAACTTCAAACCTGGTTTCCTAAAGGACTGGATGAACCCGATATTGCTTTGCTCCAGGTGAATATTAACCAGGTTAATTATTGGGATAGTGCATCGAGTTTTAAGCCACAACAATAGTATTCCCGAATACTGATAAAATCTATAGCAAAGCAAAATTATTTGTGATCAACAAGATCCGCGACTTCTTTGAGAACTCGCGGATCTGTGGCTTTCATTAGCAAATATATTTTTAGCTCAGAAATTATTTTCCCAAATAAGCTTCTAGAACTTTGGGATTGCTTTGAATTTCTGCTGGTGTACCGTCAGCTAAATTCTGCCCTTCAGCAAGTACCCAAACCCGATCGCACAAGGACATAATCACATCCATATTGTGTTCAATAATCAGAAACGTCATCTCATCTTGGCGGTTCCAATTGATAATGCGATCGCAAATATCATCAATCAGTCTCGGATTCACCCCAGCAGCAGGTTCATCTAACAAAATTAACTTGGGATTAGTCATCAGCGCCCGTCCCATTTCTAACAGCTTGCGTTGTCCCCCAGATAAACAACCAGCATAGTCGTGTGCTTTTTTTGCCAAACCCACTGATTCTAATAGGAACATTGCTCGCTCTTGCAGTTGCTTTTCTTCTTTAGCTACAACCTGCGGTTGCAACTGCACCTGCCAAAAGTTCTCACCCGTTTGTTTTTGTGCCGCCAGCAGCATATTTTCTAACACCGACAACCGCGAAAGAGTTCGTGCAACCTGAAAAGTTCTTACTACTCCCTGTTGGGCAATTTGATATGGTTGCAAGTTGTGAATAGGTTCGCCATCAAAAATTACTCGTCCTTTATCTGGACGAATAAAGTTCGAGAGTAAGTTAAATAAAGTAGTTTTACCAGCACCGTTGGGGCCAATTAAACCTGTAATGCTGCCTTTAGCAACTTCAATTTTTGCCTCATTAACTGCTTTGATACCCCCAAAGCTTTTACAAAGTCCAGTAGCTACCAAAAGCGGAAGTGGCGATGACTGGTTATTTACCAAGGGTAAGTTCCTCCTTTTTCCCTAGAATACCTTGAGGTCGCCAAATCATTAGTACCATCAAAATTAGTCCGATTACCATGATCCGAAATGCACCCAAACGTGCTTCGTCAAGGGGGACGATTCTGGGCAAAACTTCCCGCGTCAGCGCATCGTAAGCAAAGAAAATTACTGCACCTAAAATTGTGCCGACATTATTACCAGAACCGCCTAAAATCACCATGATCCAAGTATCAAATGTGAGTTGCGGTTGAAAATTATCAGGGTAAATGGCACTGAGTTGCCAAGCGAAGAAAGCGCCAGCAATGCCGGAGATCGCACCTCCAAGCATGAGAGATTGTAGTTTATACCAAAAGACATTTTTTCCTAATGCCTTGGGAATTTCTTCATCTTCGCGGATGGCTTTAAGAATTCGACCCCAAGGCGATCGCACCAAAATTTCTAACCGCCAGAATACAAATGCTAGAATCAGCAGCAATACCAGCATTAAACTTGCTTTTGGATTGTAATTATACAGTCCGATTACCCCAGAAATATAAATTGCTGTTGCCAAAACTGCTAACACAATTCCCACTCCCAAGCGCGATGCAAATTCTTCCTTGCTAGTCCTCTTTTGCCCTAAATTAGTAGTTCGAGATATTTGGGTAGTGCTAATCCACCGCCATAACGCCCAGAAAGTTACAGCAGCTAGCAGCGTCAACAGTCCAATCATCACAAATCTGACAAATAAATTCGGCTCTGTAGATAGGGGTATGCGATAACTTTGCACACCAAACGCTCCAGAAATCCAGGTATCACCAACAGGTAAATCCTGATTATTTACCACCAAACGAATTAATTCTCCTGTACCAATGGTGACAATTGACAGATAATCTTCTCGCAAGCGGAGAGTTGCAAAACCAATTACCAAACCCAACAAAGCGGCGACAATTGCCCCAGCCAGCGCCGATATTAGTAGGGGGACACCCTTTAAGCTTAACAACACAGTTGTATATGCTCCGAGGGTCATAAAAGCAATATGACCAAAGTTAATTAACCCTGTAAAACCCCATTGCAAATTGAGTCCCAGTGCAAATAAAGCAAAAATTGCCGTAGAAATTGCTAAGAAAATGAGATATTCAACCATATTAAATAGTTAAGAGTTAAGACGATGCGATCGCAAAAAGATAATTGACTAGTTATTTTGGCTTCTCCAAATATGATATAGCGATCCTATCTAAGTTGTGAAAATTAACGAACCGCCATCTCTGCGAGAGGCTTCCGCCAACGCGCAGCGTCTCGCAGAGAAGAAAGAGCAGCTTTCACAAATGATTTAGTACACCCGTAGGGGCACGGCATACCCATTGGTGTCAACTTAAGCTCAAACACT
>Ga0209591_10000694_pt1 | contig 42976 bp, 38 predicted proteins | sample MAT01_FD_187207 | JGI IMG/M metagenome (GOLD analysis project Ga0209591, IMG submission 187207) | Freshwater microbial communities from Lake Fryxell liftoff mats and glacier meltwater in Antarctica - MAT-01 (SPAdes) (version 2) | ecosystem: Environmental > Aquatic > Freshwater > Ice > Liftoff...
CTGTTCGGGTCCTGACAGTGGCAGCACTCAGTCTGTGGGGTTGCGGGGGTCAGGCCGAGTCGACGGATGCGCAGTCAACTCCTGAGGACGACGGTGCCGGGCCCATGGACGTTTCGACGGGTGTTCCCCCGGTTTCGACAGGTGTTCCCCCGGAAAAGGGCGGGCGGTGTGAGCCGGTGGAGCCCTCGCTACCACCTCCCGGCGATCCGGGCATGGCAGGCACCCAATACGGCCCTCTGATGGGCGGCAGCGCGACAGCTGGCAATGAGAAGCTGGAGCTGCTCGGTACCGCGGCGGCCGTGACGGTGCCCAACGGATCGCACTTGTTCTTCATTCCCACACCCACCGGCGGGCCTGCCGTGAACCCCTACATCTCGATTGTGGTGCCCAACGAGACGTGGTCGCCGGGCGTCTACACTCGTCCGCTCACCGGTGCGATCCAGGTGACAACGGCCGATTCTTGCGTCTACCGCCTGGATTTGGCCACCATGACAGTGTCAGAGTCGGTGTTCCGCCTTGAGGTGACCGCGTCGGGCCAGGCGGCCCCAGTCCCTCCCATTTCCTTAGGCGGCGAATACTACCTGCGCGGCGAGCTGAGCGCCGAGCTGCCCTCGTTGCAAGGGCGGCCGCCCCTGCAACTACGCATGCGCATCAACGCACGGTAGCTCTCAACGGCTGATAAGGCAGCGGTGTGGGGCGCTTCGGCGCCACGCCAGAAGTAAGATACCAAGATAATAAGACTGCATAAGAACCCCACTCTGGGGGCCGCTAGAGGCCCTCGCAACCCTGGGTTTTCGGAGGTGGCCTTCCCGATCAACACCATGTGCCGAGGAAACGCCCAAGACTCGCCCGCACAGCCGACGACACTCAGCGTGCAATGACTGTCGCCCAGGACTGTCCCGGCGCCATCGCGAATTACGCTGCCTTCACGCTGACCTTGAGGTTCAACCCTGCTGCCGTGACTTCGGCTTGCAGCGCAAGCGCAACATATTGTGATTCGAGGTAACCAAGCTTGCGTGCCCAGGCCGCCGCTCGCTCGACGCTCACTTTCCGCCGGCCCTTCTCCACGTCGCAAAGATAGGCACGAGACACACCGAGGCGGCGCGCAAAGGGTTCAAGCGTCATCTCTTCGGCAAGACGCGTCGACTCGATCATAAGACCGAAGGTAAGAGGCCCTCCGATGAGTTTTTCTAAGTGCCTCCGTGCATCGATTGGCTTTCGCTTCTGAACCTTTTTCTTCTTGCTCGCCATACGTCACCTCTCCAATCAATACCTGTGCTTATTCACTTCCTCAACTCGAACGAACTCCGCGGCCCCATGCACCTCAACGTAGATAGCGCGATACGCGCGATTCAGCCTAATCGAGCGCTGGCCCTTTCGAGCGCCTTTGAGCGGCTCATCATGGTAGCCAGGAACCCTGCGAACTTCCTCAAGACCCCGCAGTACCACTGCGTCGACCCAGCCAAGCAGCTTGACCTGATCGCCTTCGGGACAGTGCGAAGGCCCTTAGCTGCTCCTTCGCTGAGAACTACCGCCCTGATCACGCATCACTACATGTACCCCTGAAGCGGGTATATGTCAACGGATTTGTTACCAGGCAGCAAGGGCAGAAGCCTTGGCGCTTGCAGGAGAGAGCTACGAGTTGCTAATAGCCGCAGGTGCGGCAAACGAGGACAACCTGCGGGCAGGAGCTAGTTGCGGTCCTCCATCCTAGCGTGCGCCAGCTGGGCCTATTGCTGGGCGTTAATCAGAATACGGTGGCGAGAGCCTCAAGAGTGGCGGCCGCTGCTCAAAAGGCTGGCCTTTCGAGTTCTGGGTCGATGACCCCACGCACTTCATCGGAGAGCAGCCGCCGGCCTCCTCTCAAGCCACTCCAGGCTCCGCCCAGAAGTAGCGCCCATTCCATGTTTTGCTGAAGTGAACACAACCGCCAAATAGCTCCAGACAGGGCGGCTTCAGGCCTTAGGACGCCCGGCCGGAGGCTCCGAGGAGCTTGCCGGTGGGGCCTCCCCACCCAAACGCTTGGCAATCTGGGAAAGATCGATACCTGTAGCTGCCTTTAGCTCTTCCCCCGCGCGGATCCACTTCAGCGAGAGGTCGCTCGCCGAAGAAGATTGAGGGAGCACGCTGAGGGACTCGATGGTGAGCTTGTGGCTGGCACCCGAGAGCTCCGAAAGGAGCGGCAGAACGTGCTGCAGGGCGACCATCTCCGGGGAGCTCGGCCCTCCGCCGCGATAAGCTTGGACTAGCTGCCGCAAGCTTTCGGCCTCCGCCCGTCCCCGTTCGATGATGCTCGCGGCATCTCCTTGCGCCTTCTGTTCCGCGGCGCGCTGGCGCGCCAAGGCCGGCTGGATAACGTCGGCATCCAGGCGACGCTTCTCTCGCGGAGCTCGCGCTTTCTGACGCTCCACCTCGGCGCGTGTCTGCGCGACTTCCGCCAACACCTCCCCTTCCGCTTCTCCAATCAGCGCTTCACGTCGACTCTTGGCGTCAGCAATGCGCTTGCTGGTTTCTTCGCGGGCCACCTTCAGATCGGCATCGAGCTTAGCGACCTGGCTCCCACTCCAATTGAGCGCTTGCTGGACCAGGGCGTCGGCACGCGCCTGAGCTTCGGCAACGGCCTGCTCCATATTGAGCGTGGCACCTCGGATCCGACCGATGCTGGCCAGGTAGTTCACTTCGTCGGTGACGTTTTGGATTTTAAGTGTGTCGAGCACGAGGCCCATGCGGCTCATGTCATGCTCGGCCTCCTCAAGGAGCTTCTGCGCGAACTGCAGCTTGTCCTCGTTGACTTCTTCGGGTGTGAGGCTCGCCAAAACTCCCCGCAGATTGCCTTCGAGTGTCTCCTTGGCAATGAAATAGATCTCACGCGGCGTTCGCCCCAGGAAGCGTTCAACCGCGTTGATGAGAAGTGGTTCCTCTCCCGGCAGCTTGACGTTCGCGACACCCTGAACTGTGAGCGGAATGCCGCCTTTGCTGAAGGCCCCCGTCACATTCACATCCACCGTGAACATGCTGAGGTCCATGCTGTCCACAGCCTCGACGATGGGCTTACGAAGCGATCGCCCCCCGCGTACGAAACGATAACCTAGAACGGCACCGTCGCGCTGACGCGTGGTGCCGCTAAAGATCAGCACCTGGTTCGGGTTCGAAACGAACAACAGCCGGCGGACCATCGCCACGAGTAGCCCAACCACGACCAGCGCGACGGCGCCCAGTGATAGCAAGATAACAGAGCCGTCCATGCTCAGACCTCCCTCGACTGAATGCCTGCTGGCAGCTCATCTGCCTCGGCCAAGTTGCCTGGTTTGGATGAAGGGCCGGCGGCAAGATCACCGCGCAGCAAGCGGTCCATGTCTACCCCGACGACCATGCCCGTCTGCCGCAGCACCTCACGAACGGCCACGGGAAAGCTCGCGACCGCGGCTGAATAACTAGCGCCGTCTCCGCCATCGACCACGTTCAAGCGCTTCACCTCCGTGTTTTTCACGCGCTGGACGCTGGATTCGACGAACTCGCGCAAGTGCTGCAAGACGTAGAGGTCGCGACCGTCCGGGCCCGCGGCCTTCCATTGTTCGGAAAGCGAACGCAGAGCCTCAGCTCGTGCCCGCCCCTCTTCGAGCCGGGGAGCGGCGTCGGCACGCGCGCCCGCCTCGGCTGACAGGCGTTGGGCCTCGGCAGGCAAGAAGACATCGCACTCAAGCCGAAGCCTCTCGAGCTCCGTCCGCAACAGCTGCAGCTCCTGTTCGGCGGTCGCGCGGGCGGTCTCCGGGGCAACTGCGGCTTCGTTCTCGATGGCTTTAGCCTCGGCTTCGAGCTTAGCAAGCTCGGTTCTCAGCTGGTTGCGCTTCACCAGCACCTGCGCCTCGGCTTGCTTTTTCGCTGATTCAGCGCGTTGCCGTGCATCGGCCTCCGCCTCCGCGATCAGCTGATTGGCGCCATTTTCAGCGTTCTGCGCATCGCGGATCATGCGCGCGATACGCGCGCGACCCAGATTGTTCAGGTACCCCTGCTCATCGCTAACGCTTTGGATCTTGAGCACATCCAGCTCAATGCCCAGCTTGTTGAAGTCGTCCTCGGCACACTTGACCAAGGTACCCGCGAACTTCAAGCGGTCCTCATTGACCTCTTCTGGGGTTAACTCGGAGACGACCTCCCGCAACACGCCCTCCAAGGTTTGCTGAGCTACCGCGCCGATCTCCCCATGTGTCATCGACAAAGAGCGTTCGATGGCGTTACGCATGTAGCGGGGATTGCTGGAGACCTTCACATTGGCAATGGCGTGCACGGCGAGCGGAATACCTCCTTTCGAGTACGCATTTTGAACTTCGACCTGGACGGGAATGAGGCGCATGTCCATGCGCGCCAAGGTTTCGAGAACGGGAATGCACACGCCTCGACCCCCGTGCAGCACCTTGTAGCCAACCTCCGACCCGTCCGGCAGCCGGTGGCGCCGGCCGCTGATCACGACGATCTCGTTGGGACGACAGATCACCACGATCTTGGAGATCACGGCCATGAGAATCGCTAACCCTACCAGCACAAACAGAGCGCCGCCCACGGCAACCATGCCAACCCCATTACTGCTCGACATCAGCTCTTCCACCTCGAATGCTCCGTCCTCCCGCTTGGCGGGCATTTTATTAGGCCCAGGGCCGGCACCGTACTGGATCGGGCGCACGGCAGCTAGGGTAGGAGTTCCTCGGGAACTCGGCTCACCTGCGCAACCCCGCCTCGCAGCTCATCCACCAGCACCCAGGCGCCCACCGCGAGTTCGGCGTCGTCTGTCGTTGCCACCAGATCCGTAGACTGACCCTTGTGTTCAATACGGATCTTTCCCTGCCGCGTGGGTGAGCACGGCAGGAGTACGCGGCCCACACGCCCCACCAGCTCGTCGGTTTGAGAGCCGGTGTTCGGTGAGTTCCGCGCCAAGGCTCGAAACACCCACGAGGCACCAGCACCCGACGCAACCCCCATTCCAAGGGCCAAAATTAGCGTGCTCAGTGCCCCGGCCACCTGCGCCACACTGAGCAACGATCCGGTGAGGCCGAAAGCCAACGCGGCGAAGATCCAGAACCTGAGGGTAAGCACGATCCAGAGGGGACCACTCGAAAGATGGGCATCCCCCTCCGTGTCCGAATCACCGCTACTCCCGGCGTCGGCGCCAGAGGTCGAACCGAAGAGCTGGAGGAGCGCGGCCCCCAAGCCAAAGATTAACGCCGCCAGGTAAATGAAGCCCACTAGCGTGAGCCTAACCGAACGGGGCAATGCGCTCAACGTCCCGGACCGCGAAGAAGGCCCCAAGCCTGCTTAAGAACCAGGCCATCCAGTTGATCCCCTTCGGGCCCCGTGTCACAAGTTTCGCAATGCAACTTTACCTGCTTCACCGCTGCCCTTTCGGACACCGAGCGTCGATCGCGTTACTGGAGAAACAGCTGCCCTTCGAACCGATTTTCTTCTCCAGAGCACAGCGGCCCCCGGAGCTTGAGGCCGTGGGACCCTACGCGAAGTCACCCACCTTGTTCGACGGCGACGTTCAGGTGTGGGATTCGCAGATCGTCCTCGAGTATCTCGAGGACCGCTACCCCGAGCGTCCGCTCATGCCTAGGGACGGGGCCGGGCGCGCCGAGGCGCGTATGCTGGAGGCGCGCGCTGACAAGGAACTTGGATCGAAGCTCGACGTCCTCGTGGCGGAGACTCTCTTCAAACCGAAACGGGACGAGGCGAAGATTGCCGAGGTCATCAGCGAGCTCCTCGCGGCGCTCAAGGACTGGGACCATCACCTCGAGGGCCGCACGTTCCTTGTTGGAGACGCGCTCAGTCTTGCAGATGTCACCCTCTACTCGATCTTCCCGTCCCTGCACGGGCTCACCGGCACCGAGATCCCCTCACAAAGGCCGCACCTGCGCGCCTGGCACGAGCGGATGACTGCACGCCCCAGCTCCAGGCTTCTCGCGCCGCAGAGCTGACGCGCTAACCAGCAAGCGCTGAGAGATGGGCCGATTTCCAGTTGGTTTCTTCGACCTCGAGGTCCGGCACGCTGTCCGCGACGATACCGCCCCCAGAGAAATAGTGGGTTTCGCCAGTCTCGCGGTGACGAGTGAGCGTGCGGATCGCCATCCCCAGGCGCACACCGCCGTTCTCCCGAATCATCCCGAACGCACCTGTGTATAGACCGCGCCGATCGGCCTCCAGCTCGGCAATCAGCTCCATGGCCCGGGATTTCGGGGCCCCGGTGACACTGCCGCTTGGAAGCAGAGCCAAGAAGAGCTGTTCGCGCGTCGCGGTGGGCGACAACTGCGCCACGACTCGCGCGCCCCGATGGTGCACGCTGCGAAAACTCTCCACTTGAAAGCCACCAGCTAACTGCACGCTGCCGGTGGCAGCGATTCGGCCGAGATCATTGCGGACCACATCCACCACCATCGCAAGCTCCGCTTGCTCTTTCGGATCAGAAGCGAGCTCTGCCCGCAGCTGCTGATCGTAAAGTTCCGTGACTCCGCGCGGGCGTGTGCCTTTGATGGGAATAGATTCGAGCGCCCCGGTGGCGGCTAGAGACAAGAAAAGCTCGGGCGACGTAGCCATCACCTCTATCTCGTTCAGCGCGAGAACGGCACAGAACGGCCCATCCGTGCGATCCAGCAGCTTTTCAAGCACATCCACGGCCCGCCCTTCCAACTCAAACACTGCGCGCCGCGCCAAGTTAACCTGATAGATTTGTCCGGCGGCAATCTGAGCAAGTGCCGACCGGATACGTTGAAGATGCGTCCCTGGGGGCTCCGGATCACCCTTCCCCAGCAGGCGTACCGCAGAAGGCTCAACTGGGGACGCCTTCAGCACTAACTGCTTCAACGCTTCGCCCCGTTCGCGGTCAGTGCCCACAATCCGCACCCCCCCGTGCACTTCGATCACGGCCCCGTAGCGGCGCCACTCGGGCTGAATCAGATGAGGCAGGGCACGTGAATCGGCTGAAGCACCGCGCTCCACGCCTCGACCTACCTCATACGGCAACACCCCGATCCAACGTGGAAACTCGGCTTGCAAGCTGTTGTCCAAACGCAACTGCGGTTCAGGATCGAGCCCATTCGAAATCTCACACGCGTCACACGCGACGTACGCGGGTGTGGTGCCCGAAGTATCCAGCAGCAGTGCCAAATCTGGCCGTTCACTCAAGCTCCGCGCAATCCCGATCGCATCCGCCGGAACATCGAGCCCAAGCTCGAAATAGCCGGAGTTGCTCACAGCTGCACCAGCTCACCGCGCGTGGTCACGATCGCATTCTTGAGTGGCGCATAGGCAGTGGCGCCGGGCCACACCACGCAGTTTTCCAGCATTCCCACGCCGAGCACTCGAGCCCGCGCACCGATCACCGAGCGGCGAATGCTGACGCCTGGACCCAGGCTAGCGCCCTCCCCCAACCAACTCCCCCCTGCTTCAACTTCTTTCTCGAGCCAGTTGATGTTAGCCTGTAAGTAAGTCTGAGGTGTCCCGAGATCCTGCCAAGGACTTTCGGAACGGACCACCTGCACCTGCCCCTTGGCGCGCAGCCGCGGCAAGATAAAATCGCCAATCAAACAGCCCTCTTTCGCCAACTTCGGAAGGTGATTCCATTCGAGCGCCATCACCCCTACGTAGTCCCCCTCCCAAGCAACCGGCGCAAAAGCTTCCCCGCGCAGCCGCGCCACGTTAGAATCTGCACCGACGCCCACACTACCCAGTTGAGCGGCACGCGCTACCTGCAGTGCAGGCGCGCCATTCGCCACGGCAGCCAAAAGTGGCTCGATGGCGTAGTCCGTCAAGATATCCCCGTTGCATACAATTATAGGTTCCGTTTCAAACCACGATTTAGCGCTGACCAGGCCGCCGAGCGTGCCAAGCAGCCAGCGTTCGCGCAGGATCTTGACCGGGATCGGGGCGCCCCGCGTCAGGGCGTCAAACTGCTCCGGGTGGCGATGCGCATTGATGACCACGCGCTGAACGCCACTCTTCGCCAGCGCCAACACAATATGGCTGAGTAGCGGGCGAGAGCCGACCGGGACGAGGGGTTTCGGCAGTTCATCGGTGAGCGGACGAAGCCGACTGCCAAAACCGGCTGAGAGCACCATTGCGGTGAGCACGCCTTGCCATTCTGCCTTCTTTTGGTGCCGCAGTAAAGGCGTGAGTGCTCACCAAGGGACCCCCATTCGAGGGGCAAAGCTCGCCTTCCCCTCAGCGAGTGTGCTACGCGACCCCGCATGCGCACCCGGCAAAGCTCAGCTCTTTTCGCCCTCCTCGGCACGGCGCTCCTGGGTTTGGCGTGCGGAACCGACGCCGTCGGTGTGGAAGCCTGCCGGAAAATTGAGGATGCCCGCTGTACGCGGTTCCACGGCTGCGAGCTGATCGCAGATCTGGCAGCTTGTCAGCGCTTTTATCGGGATCAGTGTTTGGGCGGGGTGCCAGGGAAAGTGACGCCGAACGCCTCCCAGGTGAACAGCTGCGTAGCCGCGATTACTGAAGATGTAACCTGTGGCGTGGCGAAGGCTCCAGAAAAGTCAAACGCCTGTGCATTCTTAATCCCTGTTCCCTCGGCTGGCTCAGCCGGCGCCGCTAGCGCGAAGTAACAGGACTCGAATGAAAATCGTTCTCTCTTCCAGCACCAAGGCAGCCCTGATCCTCGCAACGCTCGCAGCAGCTGGCGCCGGCGGATGTTTCGCTTCGGGTCTCTCCTCAGGCGAAGTCGTGCGGCCAACGTTGGTGGCGATCGATCCCTTAGATTTTCTCGGTAGGCTGACCTGCAGCGACCAGCCAGGCACGCTTCGGCGTTATGTAGCAACCTTCAGCGACGTGACCGGCGCCGCAGGGGCTGCCTCGACACTCGGGACTCTGGCATCCGGACTCTCGGTTGCAGGCAGCAGCGGAACGGCTGGGGCGGCTGGAACGGCTGGGGTGGGCGCCGCTGGCGGGGTGGGCGCCGCTGGCGCAGCGATGAGTGCCGCTGGGGCCTCAGGCAATGGGATCCCACTCCCAAGTTCGGAGCCCGTGGGCTGCTCGCGGATCGTGGTGACCTCTGACATCACTCTCGGCAACTTTTACGCCGTTCAGATCGACGGTTACGAGCAAACCACATTAACGCCCGTTCAACCTGGCAGCCGACAGATGTCAGACGCCACAGGCCAGGCCGTTCTTCCGCGTTGGACCACCCACTGCGACGAGCGCCCAGTGGAAGCCGTCAACCGCGCTACGCAATTCATCCGATTTTGTGCGCCGCTCGTGGATCACGGCGCAAACTCAACAGCACCGTGATGCCTCCCTCAACTGCTGCTCCACAATTAGGCCTTCCCCGCCCCGGGCGTGCACTCACCGCGGTGCTTGTCTCCCTCTTCTCAGTCTGGCTGAGCTTCGCGCTGGCTCTCAATTGGGCGAATGTGCCGGAAAGCATTTTTCGGCTTTTCTGCGGGAACACGCGCTTGATCCTGGAGGGCGAGCTCTGGCGCTTTGCGACGGCACCCCTGGTGCATGTCGCTTCGGGCTCCATCGGCCACATTCTTAGCGTACTCTTGGGTTTGTATTTCCTGGGCACGGCCTTGGAAGAAGCTTGGGGTGGCGCACGCTTTCTGCGTTTCTTGTTGGCGTCAACGTTCTTCGCTTATGGAGTTCAGCTTGTCTTTGAGCTGCTCTTGCCGGCCAGTTTTTCCGCAAAGCTGGTAGGCGACTATTGGTTCGGGGCCATGCCCGCTGTGGAAGCGACAGCGATCGCCTGGGCACTCAGTTTTCGGAACAGCACCGTGCGGCTGGCGTTCGTATTGCCGATCTCATCACGAGGGCTGGTGGTCGTGGTGGTGGCGTTAAGCCTGATGTATTTGATCGCTGGTGCGATGCCGCCGTCGGGTCATGTCGCTGTTTTTTCCGGGATGGCTGCTGGTTGGCTGTTTGGGGGCGGCACTCCCTCGCCACTCCGCCGCTTCTATCTCAAGTTTCGGCTACGCCAGCTGGATCGCGAAACCATGACGGCTCGACAACGGAATAAAGAACGCGCCAAGGCCGCCGGTTTCGAGGTGCTCAAAGGCGGCGCTGCAAGTAAGCCAAAGCCCCTGAAAAAGGGCGACAAGTGGTTGAATTAGCAGGTGCGTTGACGCCTCCGGGGGCGGTTGCTATTCCGCATCGGAATGCGAGTTGTTCTCGATTCTGAAAGCGCCGACCTGGGACTCCAAAGGGTTGCGCGGGAAATTGTTGAACGGCATCGAGGTACTGAGGGGCTGGTTTTGATTGGAGTGCGGCGCGGCGGTGTCCCACTTGCCAAGAGCCTGAAGGCCCTGTTGGAGGGTATCGGCCAGGGCGAAATTGCTTCGGGTTTAGTGGACATTACGCTCTACAGAGATGATGCGGCCACCGCGCTGCCCAATCCGCGGATCGGTCCGAGCGAGGTCCCCGTGTCGCTGGAAGGCAAGCGCGTGGTGCTGGTGGATGATGTGCTCTTTACGGGGCGCACGATTCGAGCGGCGATGGATGCGCTGATGGATTATGGGCGCCCGAAGTGTATCGAGCTCTGCGTGCTGATTGATCGAGGCGGCCGCGAGCTACCGATCCAGGCTGATTACGTGGTTCGCAAGTTGGAAATATCGCCAACCGAGCGTGTCGATGTCGGTCACGATGGCCCAGGATTTTATGCCGTTGTGCAGGACTCATCCGCCCCTAGCCTACCGCCAAAACCATGACCCAACCGAACTTGCGGCACCTGCTCAGTATTCGCGACCTAGATTGCGCGTCAGCGCTTTCGTTACTCGAAGCAGCAGCGGCTTTCCTTGAAGTCACGCGCCGTCCAATTCGCAAGGTGCCCACGCTGCGCGGTAAGACCATCATCAATTGCTTCTTCGAAGCCTCCACTCGTACCCGCACCTCGTTCGAATTGGCCGGGAAACGCCTGAGTGCGGACGTGGTGAACATCGCCGGCTCATCTTCCAGCGCCACCAAAGGTGAAACGCTGATGGATACGCTGCGCACGCTCGATTCCATGCACGCCGATGTTATCGTGCTACGCCATCCAGCATCCGGGGCGCCTGCCTATGTGGCCCAACGCACGCGCGCCGCCATCGTGAATGCGGGCGATGGCATGCACGAACATCCTACCCAAGCCTTGCTCGATGCCTTCACGATTCGCACGCACAAAGGCAGCGATTTTTCCCGCATCAAAGTCGCCATTTGCGGCGACATCGCCCACAGTCGCGTGGCCCGCTCCAATGCGCTCTTGCTCACCATGTTGGGCGCTGAGGTGCGGCTGATGGGGCCGCGTACGTTGTTGCCGCACCGCGCGGAGGCTTTGGGCTGCAAGGTGTTTGATCGTTTAGAGCCAGCGATCGAGGGTGTTGATGTGGTGATGATGCTCCGCATTCAGCAAGAGCGACTCGCCGCGGGTGCCGCATTCTCCACGCTCCGCGAGTACGCGCGCGTCTTTGGGTTGAATGCTCGGCGCTTGGAGCTTGCAGCGAAAGGCGCGATCGTGATGCATCCCGGCCCCATGAATCGTGGCGTGGAGATTTCCGAAGAAGTCGCCGATGGGCCCGGCAGTGTCGTTTTGGGCCAGGTGGAAGCGGGTGTTGCGGTGCGCATGGCCGTGCTCTATCGCTGTGCCAGTGAGCCTGAGCAGCCCTTCGAAGGTTAGCGCCCCGATTCTGGGCGTTGAACGATCTGAATGGTGGCATCGGCACCGCGTTCTTTCGTGACCACTTTGAGCAGGTTGCATGTACACGGGCCCGCAAACCTCCTGCGTATCCGTAAACTTTAAAACAACCACAGCAAGCACGAGCGGGGTTGAAACCATCCCTGCCTAGCGCTCGCAAATTCGCCATGAAGTGGTGACAAATTCGCCATGCAATGGCGAATTTGTAAGCGATCTTTGCGCTTTTACCCCCCATTCCTGCCCAGCACTGCCGAGCAAAGGCTTCGTACAAGCTGTGCCGGCGGTGGATGTTTCGGCTATCAGCGACCGGACAAGGACGATCGTGGTGGCGCCTGGGTATTCGTCGTCAGTCCAATGGAAAGGCACTAGCCTGGCTTGAGATCGATCTGCTCCACCTCGGAGACATTCTCTCCAAGGAAGCGCCGTGCCGATTCTGAAAAACCCGAAGGCAGATCGGTAACGAGCAGTTTCAGGCGAGTGCCAAGCGGTGGGCTTGGGCTCGCACCGATACGCGCTTCGGACAGCAACTGAACCACGTTCTCGGTGGTGGCGAGCGCGCCATCCACCACAGGGATCGGCCTCCCCGCTAAGCGTTCAGCCACTTCCGCAATGATTGGTTTCAATAGCGGATAGTGCGTGCATCCGAGGACGATGACTTGAGCGCCCGCGCCAATCAACTCGCCGACGTAGCGCTCCACAGCCAGCCGTGGCACCTCGCCTTCGAGCCAACCTTCCTCCACCAACGGCACTAAAAGTGGAGCTGCGCGCGCCACCACTTCATAACGGGTGGAAAGCTGACTCACCGCACGGGGATACGCGCCCGAAGCGATCGTGCCCTGAGTGCCCAAAACACCGATGCGAGGGGCTCCCTTGAAGGTTGGGCTAGAAAGCAGGTGATCCATCGTTGAAACCGCAGCTTGCGCCCCAGGACCGATCACTCCAATCACCGGCAAATCCAACTCCGCGCGCAGCATCTCCACCGCCACGGCACTTGCCGTATTGCACGCGATCACAAGGGCTTTCACTTGCCGCTCAACCAACACCGCAGCACAACCACGCGAGTAGCGAAGGACTGTTTGCGCAGAACGCGTGCCGTACGGGACACGCGCCGTATCACCCAAGTAAACCACATGCTCATTCGGCAAAGCTTGGAGCAGCGCGTGAACCACGGTGAGCCCGCCCAGGCCCGAGTCAAAAACGCCGATAGCGCGCGGATCCGGCATTATTTTGGCCTTGGAAAGCCTAAGCTTCGACCCGGATCAGGCGTGGCTTAGACTTCAAGAAGGGCCCCGCCTGAATTGCCAGGATGGCCTTTTGAACGGCTGCTTCCCGACAGGTGTGGGTGATGAGCAGCACGTGCACCTCATTCTCGGTGTCGCCAGCCTGACCTTGCTGGAACATTTGCTCAATGCTCACGCCATGATCGCCCAGCGCGCCGGCAATGAAGCTCAAGACACCGGGCCTGTCGGCGACATCGAAGCGCAGGTAGTAGCGCGTGCTGAGCTCATCCAGCGATGCCAGCGGACGCTCCTTGAATTGAATCGCGCGGGTTTGGCGGCCAGGCTCGCCCTCGCGCATCGAACGCGCCAGATCCAGAATATCCGAGACCACACTCACAGCCGTTGGCATGTCCCCCGCCCCGCGACCCACCAGGAAACACGGACCGAGCGCTTCACCGGTGATTAAGACTCCGTTGAGCACGCCATCAATGCTGGCAAGGACGCTGTGCTTCGGCACGAACGTGGGATGCGCCCGAAGCCGGACCGATCCTCCCAGCTCATGACCGATCGCGAGGTGCTTGATGGCGTAGCCAAAGCGTTCGGCAGCGGCAAAATCGATTTGATCGATACCGCGGATCCCTTCCACGCTCACGGTACTCTCACTGATTTGAGCTCCGAACGCGAGCAAGCTCGCCACCACCAGCTTCTGTGCGGCATCGTGACCGTCAACATCCAATGTGGGATCGGCCTCAGCATATCCGCGCGCTTGGGCTTCAGCGAGAGCGGCCTCGAAACTCAGGCGATCGTCGCGCATGCGGGTCAGAATGTAATTCGAAGTCCCGTTCAAAATAGCGTGCAGCGTTAATACGGAATCGGAAGCCAGCGCTTCGCGCAGCGTTCGGATCACGGGGATGCCTCCGCCCACGGAGGCCTCGAATGCCAAATCCACACCGTGCCGGCTCGCCGTATTTAGCAGCTCGGGCCCATGTTTGGCAATCAAGAGCTTGTTCGCCGTCACCACGCTCTTGCCCACGCTGAGCGCGCGCGAAATGAGTGACTTGGCCGGCTCCTCTCCGCCCATGACCTCCACGATCAGCTCGACGTCAGCACCAAACAGTGCTTCATAGTCTGTGGTTAACCACTCGGCCCTGCACTCGGGCACACGGCCCTTGTCCAGATCTCGGACCACGACACGGGTGACTTCCAGGGGCGCGCCGACGCGGGCCACCCAAGCCGACTCCTTCTGCTTCAGCAGCCTGAGGACTCCGCCGCCCACCGTGCCACAACCCAGAAGGCCTATCTTGACTGGGGGTTTATCAACCACGATTCGCTCACTCTCCTCAACGTTTCCTGACACAGTCGCTTGAGAATCGAAGCCCGGTCAAGTAGTCAGGCGTACTTTTCATGGCTTGCCGGGTCTTGCTAGACTCGCGAGCGAAGCCAACCCGAGAAGCGAGCGCACGAATGACCAACACCGTGAATCAGCCCAAGACACTCACCATTGATATCGGCGGTACCGGAATCAAGACGCTCGTGCTCGACGCCGATGGTGTGGCGATCACTCCGCGCCAACGTGAGCTCACTCCGCAGCCTGGCGCGCCAGCCGCCGTGCTCGCTCTCATCGAAAAAATGGTGAAAGATCTCCCCGTGCACGACCGCGTCGCGGTTGGTTTTCCCGGTGTTGTGGTGGATGGCATTTGCAAGACCGCACCCAACTTGGGGACTGATTTGTGGCGCGGCGTTCCCCTCGAGAAGGAGCTGGCCGCACTACTCGGGCGACCCGTGCGAGTGATCAACGATGCTGACCTTCAAGGCTATGGTGTCGTCGAGGGTTCGGGCGTGGAGCTGGTGCTCACACTTGGAACTGGGCTTGGCACGGCGCTATTCGTGGACGGCCGCTTGGTTCCGAACCTCGAGCTGGGGCACCACCCCTTTCGCAAAGGGCAAACCTACGAACAAAGCGTGTCCGACGCGGAGCTTGAGCAGATCGGCAAATCGCGCTGGAGCCGGCGCGTGCTCTTGGCTTTGGAACAACTCGGCCCAATCTTCAACTATCAGCTCGTTCACGTGGGCGGCGGTAACGCCCAAAAATTCAAGGAAGTTTGGCCTGAAAATGTGCGCTTGTTCCAAAACGCCACCGCCCTACGGGGTGGCGTTCGGCTTTGGGAGCTTGAATCTCTGGAGCCTGCTCTAGTTCGTTGACGTCTGCGAGGCAGCTTGCTTCTTCAGAAGCTCCTCGAGATAGGCCTCCGAAGGCTGAGGCATTGATTCCAACGCTGCCGCTAACACTTCGTCGAGCTTGGTGACAAACACAAACTCAAGCTCATCGCGCACCTCTTTGGGCACTTCTTCTAGGTCCGGCTTATTGCGTTCGGGTACGATCACGCGGCGAATACCCGCTCGATGCGCCGCCAGGGTCTTCTCTTTCAAACCACCGATCGGCAACACTCGGCCTCGCAACGAAATTTCGCCCGTCATCGCGACATCGTGCCGCACCCGAATCCCTGTCAGCAGTGACACCAGGGCGGAGAACATGGTGATGCCGGCACTCGGCCCATCCTTGGGCATGCCGCCCGCTGGGATGTGCACGTGCAGATCGCTCTTTTCCAAGAAATCCTTGGGGATGCCATATTTTTCCGCGTTGGTGCGCACGTAGCTGAGTGCCGCGTGAGCGCTTTCTTTCATCACATCTCCCAGCTGACCGGTGAGCTGCATCTTGCCCGTGCCGAACATGCGGGTGACCTCGATAAACAGGATCTCCCCGCCCACAGCTGTCCAGGCGAGGCCGGTGGCTACGCCCGTTTCTTCGGTTCTTTCGGCGACTTCACTCGTGTATTTGATCGGGCCCAGGTATTCGCGCAGCTCATCTTCGGACTTGATCACGCGCTCGGACTTGTCGCCCTCAGCGACCTTTACCGCCACACCTCGGATCACACTTGCCACAGTGCGTTCTAACGAGCGCACGCCAGCCTCGCGGGTGTAGTGCTCGATGATCTCTTCAACGGCTTCATCGGTGATGCTCAGCTGCTCTTGCTTTAAGCCGTGCTCCTCCAGCTGTTTGGGAATGAGATGCTGGCGCGCAATCGCCTGCTTCTCGCGCCGTGTGTAGCCGGGGATTTCGAGGATCTCCATGCGATCCCGGAGCGGAGGCGGAATGGGATCGGCAATATTCGCGGTGGCCACGAACATGACGTTCGAAAGGTCGTACGGAATCTCCAGGTAGTGATCCGCAAACGCGTTGTTCTGTTCGGGATCTAAAACCTCGAGCAAGGCAGCGCTGGGATCACCGCGAAAATCATGACCGATCTTATCCACCTCATCCATCATGAACACAGGATTGATGGTGCCCGCCTTCTTCATGCCCTGGATGATCTGCCCAGGAAGCGCGCCCACGTACGTGCGTCGATGACCACGGATCGCCGCTTCATCGTGCACACCGCCCAGTGAAATCCGCACAAACTTGCGGCCCAGCGAACGCGCGATGCTGCGCCCGAGGGATGTCTTGCCGACGCCCGGCGGACCAATCAAACACAGGATCGGTCCTTTTTTATCCTTCTTGAGCTTGCGCACCGCCAAGTATTCCACGATGCGTTTCTTGACCTTATCGAGGCCATAGTGATCTTCATCGAGCACGGCGCGAACCTGCGCAATCTCCATGTTGTCTTCGGTGGATTGGCTCCAGGGCAAATCCAAAATCCAATCCAGATAAGTCCGAACAACCGTGTATTCAGCACTCCCCACCTGCATTGAGCGCAGACGCTTCAGTTGTTTCTTCGAAACACTGTCCGCCTCGCTGGGCAGATTGGCTTTGACAATGCGCTCTTCCAGGCCATCCAGATCGCCCTGGTCGCCGTCGTCCTCCCCTAGCTCCTCCTTGATCGCTTTCAGTTGCTGGCGGAGCACATACTCGCGCTGATTTTTCCCCATCTCCTCTTTGATCTGGGAGTTGATGCGCTCGCGCATCTTGAGAATTTCCAACTGGCGCGTGAGGAGCCGCAACACTTTGCGGATGCGATCTTTGACCTCCACCGTCTCTAGCAACTGCGCTTTCTCTTCGACTGGGGCATCTAAATTGGCCGCCACCAAGTCAGCGAGCGCTCCAGGCGCCTGAATTGAATCGATGAGTGAGCCCGCTTCGCGCGGCAACTCCGGCATCAGCTGAATCACCTGCTTCGCGACATCCCTGAGGCTCATCGCCAGCGCCTCCGCCTCAACATCTTCCATGGCGGGTGCTTCAAGCCGGCTCACTCGGGCCTTCATGAACGGACCGCTTTGCGTGACTTCATCCAAGCGGATACGCGTTAGGCCTTGCAATATGAGTGAATAGTTACCTGAAGAGTGCTTCAAAGCCTTGAGCACGCGCGCCGCACATCCCACCGGATACAGATCGTTTGCACCGGGATCATCTGTTGAGGGGTCACGCTGCGCAAAAATCGCAATCACAGGCCCCGTGAGTTCGTGCACGTCCTCGACCAGAGCCACTGATTTTTCACGGCCGACATCAAACGGCGCTACCGCGCCAGGAAAAAGCACCGCATTGCGGATGGGGAGGACTGCCAGCTCATCTCCGAACTGGCTCTCTTCGTCACTGGCAGGAGGAAGCGAGGGGGGTGCTTCTTTCTTTTTATCACTCATAGGGAACCAGCCTAACCATCTCGAAAGAATCTAGCTACCTCAGTGCGGCAGCAGCGCCTAAAGTGTTAAGGAGGGCGAATGAGAGCTGTCTTTTTCGGCACACCCGCAATCGCAGTGCCTTCGCTTGAGGCGCTGCGCGACGTGGCAGAAGTAGTCGGAGTGATTTGTCAGCCAGACAGGCCACAAGGCCGAGGATTGCGCCTCCAAGAGCCCCCGGTGAAGCAACGGGCGCTCGAGCTGGGTCTAGAGGTTTACCAACCTACAAAAGTCAAAACTGGGGAGCTGGAACGCTGGATCACGCAGCGCCAACCGGATGTCGCGCTGGTGATCGCCTACGGACGAATTCTTCCACTGGGGGTGCTAGCTGCTCCGAGATTGGGTTGCCTGAATCTGCACGCTTCATTGCTCCCGCAACTGCGAGGAGCGGCGCCGATTCAATGGGCGCTCATTCGAGGCGACTCGGAGACCGGCATCTCGCTGATGCAGATGGATGAGGGCTGCGACACCGGTCCCGTATTTCTTTATGAGCGTCTGGCTATTGATCCGTTGGAGAATGCCGGCGCGCTGACCGAACGGCTCGGGACGCTGGCCGCACACGTGACTCGCACTTATGTGCCAGAAGTAGTCTCGGGAAGGCTGAGGGCAATTCCCCAGTTGCACAGCCGAGCTACTCACGCCCCGTTGATCACCTCGCAGCTTTGCCACCTCGACTTCAAGAAGAGCCCACTCGAAGTCACCAACCTCGTGCGTGGTCTCGCTCCCCGCCCGGGTGCCTTCACACTTGTCGCCGGGAAGCGTTTTAAGATCTTGGCCTGCTCACCGGTCATGCTGGTGGAGCCCTTCGCTCCGGGTGCCGTCGTTGTCCGAGGTCGAGACCAGGTGCTGATAGGTTGTGGGGATGGGGGCGCCGTCGAGGTTCGGCTTGGTCAGTTTGAAGGCCGTGCGGCCTTGGGCCCGGCGGACTTGATTCAAGGGCGAGGAGTAGCGACAGGTATGAAGTGTGAATAGTTATGTAATTTTAATTACTTACAACAAAAACATAACCTAAACTAGAAACCACCCAACGATATCCAAACTATCACTTTAATAATGGACTCTAACTTCCCATTGTCAGATGCATTTATTAGGGCCCTCGCAGTTGAGTTCCCCGGGTTTCGCGTGATCAGCAAACGCGATGATCGTCTTTCAAACGCCATCGACGGCGCGCTCCGGCTGCTCACGCTTGGCAAGCAGCATTCCTTCATTTCGCACTACCACACGGTGATTGGCTTCACCCTCTTCACTCCCCTCACCTGGGAGCAGACTCCGGATGTTGATCGGATCATCACGCTCTGCCATGAGCGGATACATCTGCTGCAGCGGAAACGCTTCGGAATGATCGGGATGGCATTTCTTTACCTGCTGCCCCTGTTCCCGATTGGGCTTGCGTGGGGACGCGCCCGGATCGAGTGGGAGGCCTACCGAGAAACCCTGCGAGCCACGGCTTTCTACTTGGGACCCGAGGCCGCCAAAAGTGCCGCGCTGCGGGATAGGATCGTTAGCCGGTTTACCGGGCCGGACTACGGCTGGATGTGGCCCTTTCGGAGTCAAGTCGAGCGCTGGTACGACGCGGCGCTCGTTGACCTCGGGCTGCTCGAAGCCCCGGGCTTAAGCGGTGGGAGAATGTAGGATGCTGGCCGCCCAAGCGTTTCAGGACAAATGTGTCGAACGTTTTGCCACTTTTCACTGCCGGTGTAGCTTCGGCGCAAGTGATGGTAAGAAAGCCCCGCTCAAGCTGATGCCCACGACCCAACAAAACAATCGCCCGAGCCCATCGGGCTTCCAGCTAAACTCAGCACCCCCTTCTGCTGCAGGGTCCAACGCCTGCGCCAGAGAATTACCCGAAGGTTTATCGTGAAGATCACCTGCCCTGTCTGTGACGCCAAGTATTCAATTACAGACGAAAAGGTCCAAGATCGCCTGGCCAAGATCCGCTGTCGCAAGTGCGGCACCACGATTGTGATCGATGGCAAAGTCGATCCTCCGAATGTCTACGCCGCGGACACGCCTTCAACCGCCCAAGCTTCGGGCGATGGCGAAGACGCCACGGCGGGTTCAGCTGGGGAATATACTGTCGATTTGGGCGAGAATGATCAGCGCAGCATGTCGCTCGCGGATCTCGTGCAAGCCTTCAAGAATGGCCAAGTCACTCGCGAAACCTACGTTTGGGCGGAAGGCTTTGCCGACTGGAAGGCCTTAGGTGAGGTTTCCGAGTTAACGCAAGCTATCAACACACCCGCAGCCAAGCCCGCGGCTCCAACGGCTACCTTGGCAGCTCCAGCTGCGGGCGGCGCAGCGCTGCCTTGGGACAAGAAGCCCGCCGCGACGATCGACGTGGATGAGGACGAGCGAACCCAGATCGCAACCCGCGGGGCTGCCAGCCTCGGTGGAGCCGCCGATCTTTTTGGCGGATTTGCAAGCGCGGGCAGCGAAGAGGAAGTCACGACGAGCGCTCAGCACCATGAAGCGCCAGCACCGATCGCAGGCCCCGTTACCGCTTCTACCGGCGCCCGCAACGAGTCTTCCGTTTTGTTTTCACTCTCGGCACTCACGGCGGCGGCAGCCTCTAAGCCATCGCGCCCAGCGCCAGGCCCCTCGTCTCCGAGTGAGGATTCAGGCCTGATTGATTTGAAGGCGTTGGCAACGGCCGCGCAGAAGTCACCAGCTAACGTCCCAGGATTGGGCGTTGCGGCTGCTCCTCTCGGGTTTTCCCCGCTCGGCGGCGGTTCCCCGTTGGGGGGAGTGTCCCCGGTGGCGATGGCAATGCCCTCTCCATTCGCGGGCGGAGCCGACTATGGGGAAGGCGGAAAGAAGAGCAAGACTGGGCTCTACATCTTGGCTTCCGTGGCCCTGGTTGGCATTGTCGTGGTTGCCCTTGCCTTGATCCTTAAGCCCACCACAAACACCAACCCTGAAGCTGCGGCTGTCGCCACCGCCACCGAGGCCCAGGTTGCGGAGCCCCCCGTCGCAACGCAGGAAAAAGCACCGGAAGCGGCTGCCGCACCGCCCGCTACCGGAACGGCTGAGGAGGGTAGCGCAGCGCCTGAAGTTAAGGCTCCCACCACCAAAGCAAGCCGCAGTGCTGGTGGCAGCAAGAAGGCCGCGAAGCCGGCCGCAGCTAGCAGCAAACCTGCCGCAGGTGCAGCGGAGCCGGCCGCCGCGCCACCTGCCAAAAAGAAGAGTGCCTGTGGTTGCGCACCGGGCGATCTCATGTGCGCGATGCAATGCGCGTCAAAGTGATCCCCTCACCACGCGAGGTGAGCCGGCACCAAGAGGCTGACTTCGCCGCGCGTTGCTTTCACCTCAAACACGGCACCTCTGCGGTCCGCCATCCCAACGCGGACTAGGCCATCTGAAAAGTTCACCGCAAACGGCGCCTCTGGCACCGGCTTGCTGCTGCCCACGGGAATGATCTGTACGGTGAGCAGCTCGCTGCCGGCGTAAAGCCGCGCTCTGGCAGCCAAGGACTGCTGCTCGCGAATCAAGCCTGCGCAAGGCGACGCCCCTCCCTGCAGCCCGTGAAGGGCGTTCATCCGGACGTAGGGATGGGGGTGAGCCAGCAGCGAACAGAGCGCTGATTGCGCGGTACCCCCGGTGCGAGCGGACAGCCGAGACAGCGCCGCCGCCGCATTCACAATGACCGTTACATCTCGATCACGGGTGGCCGCGATTAGCGTTGCTAAGTCCTTGGACTCGGCGAGCCCTCCCAAGGCCCAGACGCCAGCCGCGCGCACGGAGCTGTCTGGGTCGGAGGCCAGCCGCCTGATGAGAGGCAGCGCCACCGTGACGTCTGCCAGTGTCTCAGCGAGCTTGCGTCGATCTGCTGCGCTGAACCTCCCGGTCTTAGCAAGCTGCTCCAAGCGTTTGATGAAGGGTTGTGAATGCATCCCCCCCAGTCCTTCTAGCCAACTATCCCGTTCGGCCCCCTCCGCCGCCAGCATCTCGGCAAGCGCACGCTCCCGGAGCCTCCGATCACCGCTTTGTCTGAGAGGTCCAGGGAGTGCCAAGAGCCATGCCTCCTTTCGCGGACCGACCGCCGAACGAATCTGGTCGTAGAGGACTGGGAGTAGCTCAGCCCCTCCCGCACGTCGGAGTGCGAGCGCAGCTTCGCCAACCACTCGAGGATCTTCGTCCTCCATGAGTCGCATCAGCGCGCGGCCATAGGCTCCTGGCTCAAAATTTCCCAGCGCTCGGATCGCCGCCAAACGAATCGAAACTGGATTGCCGGAAGTCAAGAACGGCTGCAGGCGCTGACTTGCACGTTCGGCGCCGGTCAGACCCAGCAGGTTGATGTGCTGCAGCAGGCTCGCCTCATCCGCTCGATACTGTTCGAGCGCCTCCCAAATCGGATCGACAGCACGCGTTTGCCCTGGATTCGCACTCAAGATCAAATCGCTGGCGCTGCGCGCTTGAACACGCACCGCTGGGTCTTCGTCCATGAGCCCTGCAAGCACTGCCGGCAGGGCAGCAACGTCACGAGCCGCTCCGAGTGCGGCGACTATGGCGGGGCGCGAGGCAGCTCCCGACTTGGCTACGTCAGAGGCCGCCGCCATCGCTCCGACCGCGTCAATTTCAGACCAAACCGCCAAACACCGGTCAGTAACAACGCGGACTACCGAAGACAGTAGACACTGTCGAAGGAGAGGAACTGTAACCGTTCCGAGTTTTACCAAAGCTTGCTTTGCGGACTCAAGCGCGGCTTCCGATCGAGTCGAAGAGAATACGTTCATGACGGCCGCCGCCGCTTCACTGCCACCCATACTCGCCAGCGCAGAAAGCCCAGTTTCTTGCTCCAGGGCACGCGGAAGATTCCGAACAAACGCAGCTACCAGAGGGACCGCGCTCGGCTCGCGAACGCTGCCGAGCGCCCAGAGCGCAGCCAAACGCACTGTTTCATCACGATCCTTCAGCGCAGCGCTGAGCGCCGCGAACGCCCGTGGATCCCCGAGTTTGCCCAAGGCACGCAAGACTTCAGCGCGAATACTCGGATCTGGATCGTTGGCCTTTGCTACCAGCGGAAGGACGCTGGCCACGTCACCCAAGTCCGCGAGCACGCGAAACACCATGCCTCGTACTTTCGTGTCCCGATCTTCCAAGTGGCCCACCAGGATCCGCGCGGCTTCAGTACTTTTTTGCCGCCCGAGGGCGATAACTGCCCCGAGCCTAACCTCAGCCACGGTGTCAGCGAGGGCGCGGGCTAGCGCTGAAGCACTCTCGGACACTGGATCGGTCTTGAGGACGCCCAGCGCGGCCAACCGAGTTTCACTGCTCGGTTCGCTGAGCCAAGGCACAACGAGCAGCCCCGCACCTGGAATGCGCTTTTGGGTTGCGGCGGCAGCGGCATTGATTCTGACTTCCAGCTCCGGGTCGCGGAGCGCCGTTAAGATAAGTTCGGCTGCCACAGTGCCTGGCAGGCGCGACAAGCGTTCACTGGCTCGCACACGCTCAACTGCACTTCCCGCCTGCAGCCCGCGCCGCACAGCTTCGATGTCACTCGGCCACACGACTTGGGCCGATACTGGAAGCGGACACATCAACAACAGCAGGAGCCCTAGCTGCCCGCAAACCAACGCGGAGCCCCAGCGCCAAGGGACCGGTGCGGGAACTGGACACTCAAGCATTGGGGGCATCGTAGGTGGCCGCAGGCCATGCCCCAAGTACCGGGGATTTTAGCGCCATTTTTGAATGATAATTCGGGGGCCAAGCGTCCAAGCCTCCGTCGATGACTGGTCTGATCATGCTAATGGCTGGCCTGTTTAGATGCCATTGTGCTAGTCGGGGAGTGGTACTCTTCCAGGCATGATTGCAAGAGTGCCTGTCCGGCCGCAAGCCAACCGCGGCTCTTTGGTGGTTCTTTTCGCAGCCATGTCTTTCGCTGGCTGCTCGGGTGGTGTCGCCGACGATGGCCGGAGCTCGATGTTTCCGAGTACAGCCAACACGACCGCCACGACACCAACTGGAACTCCGAGCACCTCGAATACGCAGCCAGTGCCCACCGCAATGGCCATCGATTGCAACGCAGCTCCCCAGCCAGGTGCCTCACCCATCCGGCGCATGACACCGTTTGAGTACGACAACACGGTGCGGGACCTAACGCGCGATACAGCATACCCCGGCGCCGCGTTGCCCATCGAAGGTGGAGCCGGCTACGACAACAACGCTGAGGTGGGAGCCGTATCGAGGTTAACCGCTCAGAAATACATGGAGGCCGCCGAGGTGATTTCAGCGCGCGCTTCCCAGAATCTGCCAGCCCTTCTAGGGTGTGATCCCGCCAGCGGAGAAACGGCGTGTGTGAACACCTGGATCCCAGCGTTCGGTAGTCGGGCCTGGCGCCGCCCGCTTCTAGCCACTGAAAGCCAGGAGATGAGCAGCCTGTTTGCTACGGTGCGCAGTTCACTCACGCTCGCGCAGTCCGTCGAAGCGGTGCTTGAGGCGTTCTTGGAGTCCCCGCATTTTCTGTATCGCGTGGAGGCGGGTGAAATGGGCGCGGCTGTAAAGGTCACCGATTATCAGCTCGCATCCAGGCTTTCTTACCTGCTTTGGGGAAGCATGCCCGACGATCAACTTCTGGACGCAGCCTCGAAAGGGCAGTTGGCTCAGCCGGCGCTCGTAGCCACCCAAGCGCGCCGCATGCTGACCGACCCACGCACCAAGGCGATGACGCATCGTTTCCACGAGCAGTGGTGGAACTACAAAGACGTTCGAACGGTGGAAAAAGATCCGGCAATCTATCCGGATTTTTCCCCGACAACGAGTGCGCTCTACGTTGAGGAAACGAATCGCTTCCTTGATTCTGCCATCTTCGAAGGCGATGGCACACTGGCCACACTGCTCACGTCCACGCGCACCTTCGTGAATCCTGCACTCGCCACGTTCTACGGCGTGACACCGCCGGCGTCTGGTTTCGCTCCCCTGGATGAACCCAGCAAGCGCGCTGGCCTCCTCACCCAAGGCGCCTTCCTTGCGACCCACGCCAAGGCGAATCAAACCTCGATCGTGGCGCGGGGTGTCTTCATCCGCGGCGGGCTCTTCTGTCAGGTGCCTCCGCCTCCACCTGCCACCGTGAATACGACGTTGCCTGCTCCGATCCAGATGGGGCTTTCGACACGAGGTCGCCTCGAGCAGCACCGCTCGGATCCGGTGTGTAGCGCTTGCCACGCTCAGTTCGACCCGTTGGGCTTTGCGTTTGAGCACTACGATGCGGTGGGGCGCTGGCGGGAGCAGGATAGTGGTGTGGCCGTGGATTCCAGCGGGGCACTCACCGGCACGGATGTTGACGGCCCGTTCAATGGCATCGCTGAATTGGCTGGGAAAGCGGCGACGAGCGAGCTTGTGGCTTCCTGCGCGGTTACCCAGTGGTTTCGATACGGCTACGGCCGCCAAGATTCAGCCCCCGACGTCTGCACCTTGAAGCAGCTCAACACGGCGTTCAAAGCCGCTAGCTACAAGATCCCGGAGCTGATGGTCGCGCTCACCCAAAGCGACGCCTTTCTCTACCGCAACACGACGACGGGAGCGCAGTGAACATGAAGACGAGAATCCACCGCCGTACGTTTCTGAACGGAGCAGGCAGCGCCCTGATTGCTCTGCCCATGCTCGAGGCCATGGCCTGCTCGCGATCAGAAAAAATGGCGTCGTCCGTCCGAGATCCCCGAGCCGCGGCGCAAACACGCCAGGGGCTGGGTACGGGGCCGCAGCGATTTATCGTGTTCTTCAGCCCCAACGGCATGATCCCCGATCGCTGGGCTCCGAGTGGGACGGAATCGGCTTTTGAATTCAAGGTCGCAGCTGACCCAACCGCCAAGCATGTACTCGCACCGCTTGAAGCACTGAAGCAAAAGTTGATTGTGCTGGACGGCGTGAATCATAATTCGCGTGATGCTACGGGTCCTGGCACCAACGGCCACGATCTTGGAATGGGCCACATGATGAGCGCCATGCCGCTTCTCGAGGGCCCCGGTGGTTCCGGCGAGTTTGGACATCTGAGCGACGGCTCAGCGGGCGGGATCTCCATCGACCAAGAAATCGCGAATTTGATCGGCAACACGACGCGCTTTCGCTCCATCGAGCTCGGTAATGATTCGATCTTGGATCCGGTCCGACAAATCACGAGCCGCATGAGCTACAAGAAAGCCTTTGAAGCGGTGCCTCCGGAGAATGATCCACGCGCTGCCTTCAAAACGCTGTTTGCCGGCATCGCCCCTTCTGGCCAAATGATGCCGGTGCAGCTCGACGCGCTCCAGCTCAAACGCAAGAGTGTGCTCGACAAAACGCAGCGAGATCTCATCTCACTCATGCCCAAAGTGAGCGCATTCGACCGACAAAAGCTGGAAGCTCACCTCAACTCGATTCGCGAGCTAGAGACGAGCCTCGCGCTCAGCATTCCGCCCGTCACGTGCCAGGTTCCTTCCGTAGGCCCCAACACCGACCCCGGACCTAACAGCAATTATCCGATCATCGGGCAACAGCAGATGGACATCATGGCGCTCGCCGTGGCCTGCGATCTGAGCCGCGTGGTGAGCCTCCAGTGGTCCACCGGACAATCGGGTACACGCTTCTCCTGGCTTGGCATCCAAGGCGATCATCACACGATTTCTCATGCGGTGGACGAGTCAATGGAATCGCGCCAACAAATGATCGACATACACTCTTGGTATTCCGAGCAATTCGCTTATCTGCTCGGCAAGCTCGGCGCCGTCGATGAGATGGGCCAAAGTGCGCTGGATAATAGCATTGTGATGTGGGTGAACGAGCAAGGCGATGCTCAGCCGCACTCACCTGACCGGATCCCCTACATTTTGGCTGGCTCCGGCGGCGGTGTGCTTCGGCCAGGGCGTTACGTCAAATACACCGATGCCTCGCACAACGATCTGTATCTGGCACTCCTCAAGTCGTTCGGCAGCCAACTCACCGTCTTCGGATTGCCCACTGTCTCAAAAGGCGCACTGACGGGACTGAGCTGACCCAACTGAATCCAGCATCAAGTCCCGCAGGACGCTGCGGCTCCGTGTTAGAAGGCGCGCATGCCTTCGCCGCACGCGCTTCGCTGTGACTACCTGATCGATCCGCTAGCTGTCCAGAGCCCCACACCCCGCTTCAGCTACGAGTTGGATGAAGCTGCAGCGTACCAAACCGCTTACCAGCTCCAGGTAACACGAGGCCGCTTTACTTCTGGGAGTGAGTGCACTTGGGACACTGGCAAGGTGACAAGCGCCGGCTCACTGCATATCGAGTACGCGGGGGCGCCACTTCAGAGCTGCCAATATTTTGAATGGCGCGTCCGGATCTGGGATGCCAACGACCAGCCCTCGGAGTTCAGCGACCCCGCACGATTCGCCGTTGGGCTCTTATCGCACGCTGATTGGCATGCGGGCTGGATCCAACCGCCCGAATCGTATCGCTCGCCCAACGCGTACTACTTTCGTCGGCTTTTCAAGACAGACCCCTTGCTGATGGACGCGCGCCTGTATGCCACCGCCAAAGGCATCTATCACCCGTTGCTCAACGGGCAGGCCGTGAGCGACGAGAGCTTCGCTCCAGGCTGGACCGACTACAATCAACGAATTCTCTATCGCTGCTATGACGTGACGGAACAGCTCAAAAACGGCACCAACGTGCTTGGAGCGTTGCTAAATCCTGGTTGGTACAGCGGCCCGCTCGCCTTTCATCATCGTCCGTTTCAGTACGTCAAAGAGCCGGGCGACAAACGGCCCTCGCTCTTGATGGCGCTGCGTCTTGAGTACGCGGACGGTCGGGTCGAATGGGTAGGAACGGATGAGCACTGGCGGGTCCATGCAGGCCCTATCCTGGAGTCCACATTCTTGCGTGGAGAAACCCACGACGCCACGTTCAAACTGAGCGAGCTGGCGCTCCCAGAGTTGGATGACAGCTCGTGGGGTAAAGTCCAATGCACAGCGCTTGAAGCCGTTCCAAAGCTGTGCGCCCATCCTGGCCCGCCGGTGAGGCCAACAGAAGAGTTGGCTGCCGTGCGCCACTTTGAAGCTCGCAAAGGCTCCTACATCTACGATTTCGGGCAGAACTTCGCAGGGCGCGTGCGTTTGCGTGTGCAAGCCCCCGCGGGCACCACGCTGCGCTTGCGCTTCGGCGAAATGCTCTGGCCCGAGAATGAACTCTACGTGGATAACCTGCGAAGCGCCACCAGCATTGACACCTATACCTGCAGCGGCGAAGGCGAAGAAGTCTGGGAACCCTGCTTCACGTACCACGGCTTTCGCTACGCTGAGCTCACCGGCTTTCCGGGAGTTCCCGAGCTGAGCACGCTCACGGGAATTGTCGTGCACAGCGACACGCCTAAAGCCGGCACGTTCGAGTGCTCGAGCCCGCTCATTAATCAACTGATCAGCAACATCGATTGGACACAGCGTTCCAATTTCGTGGATGTGCCCACGGATTGCCCGCAGCGCGATGAGCGGCTTGGCTGGACAGGGGACATGCAAGTCTACATCCGGTCCGCCATCTGGAATCGCGATGTTTCGGCGTTTTTCTGCAAATGGATTCAAGATCTGATTGATTCGCAAGACGAGCGGGGTTGCATCCCCAATTACGCGCCTCCCCTCCCCCACGATCACGTGCACGGACAAGGTGGCGATGCCGCCTGGGGTGATGTTGGGACCGTGGCACCCTGGGTTCTCTATTGGTACTACGGCGATGCGGACTTCCTCGTTCGCTGTTACCCGATGATGCTGCGCTGGCTCGATTACCTTTGGCGAGAATCCGAGAACGGACTCCGCACCCCAGATCCCAGAAAATATAAAGTCTACGGGGATTGGGTATCGCTCGACGCGGGCACACCCCACGAGATCCTGATGACCGCATTCTTCGCGCACAGCGCGGATCTCGCTGCTCACAGCGCCGAGGTTCTGAACAAGCCTGAAGATGCCCAGCGCCTGCGTGCGCTCCACGCTACAATTCGCGGTGTTTTTATCAAAAACTTCGTCACGCCGGAGGGTGAGGTCCGCGGCCTTGGAAAGGAGGCGGCAACCCAGACCGGGCAAGTGCTGGCCCTTCACTTCAATCTCTTGCCCGAAGAGTTACGTTCGGCCGCGTTCGAACGCCTGATCTCACTCATCGAAACCAACAACTGGCATTTGGCTACGGGTTTCGTCGGCATTCCCTATCTGTTGCCAACCCTCACTCGCCACGGTCGCGCAGACGTCGCTTACCGGCTGGTCTTGAACGAGACGTTTCCTTCCTGGGGTTTCTCGATCAAAAACGGAGCCACCACGATCTGGGAGCACTGGAACAGCTGGACGGAAGCGGGCCCCAATCAATCGGGCATGAATTCTTACTCCCACTACGCCTTCGGTTCAGTGGCACAGTGGCTGTATGAGCATGTGGCTGGCATCGAGGCCACGGCACCAGGATTCAAGCAATTTCGCGTCCGTCCTAGCATCGGTGGGGGCCTCAGTTTTGCGAAAGCCGAGTGGAAAAGCCTGTATGGCCTGATCGTGAGCGAGTGGCGGCTAACAACGGGAAGCGTTGAGCTGCACGTGCGGGTCCCGCCCAACACTTCCGCAGAAGTCTGGATGCCGTGCACCAACTCTCAATCGCTCACGATCAACGGGAGTCCATTCAACAGGGCACGTTTCGAAGGCGATCATGCCGTCGTTCATTTCCAACCCGGCGACTACTTACTGCAAGCGAACACGTGACCCCTATCTCAAAGTCGATCACAAGATAGCAAGCATGCTTACTATCTCGAATGAACGAAAGGGTGCTCACCGGCGCGCCTGCGACGCCGCGCTCGGGCAAGACGACCTAGGCCCGGACGCAGTGCCATTTTTTGCGACAGGTCTCATCGTCGAACTGGTAGCGCCGCGTACCAGCGTTCACGATAAGCCTGCAGCTTTTCGGTGAATTGCCCTTCAACTGGCGTGAGCCGAATGCTCAGCGAGGTTGGCCAAGCTGCGAGCTGGGCCGCGCCCCGCGCCGTACCCGCTGCGGCTGCATCCGCAAAGAAGACGCTCTGAGTTGGACGGAGACCTGCCAGCACGCTCGCAAACAAGGGATTCTTAGCGAACGGCCCATCCACGATCACGTCGCCCGCAACTCTCAATGACCGCAAACAATGATCGGTCATGAGTGCGGCATACAGCGCAGCTAACGCCGCTCTACCAGTTGGGGTCTGAGGCGCCTGCCCGATGATCTGGCCCTTAGATTCTCGAAACGGGCCGCCCTGTGAACTGAAACAGGGCAGTGGCAGCGCCGTTTCAAGCACGTGTTCGAGGTCCAAGAGAGTCGGTTGAGCCAAAAGCCCATCACTCCCCGCCAGTACTTCATATTCACGTCCGCCCATGAAGCGCGCTGAGGCCACGGGATCTCCGAAGGCATCCACGTTCGCCAACATATCCAATTCCTCGCGCAGCCCTGCCAAGCCCACACCCTTCGCCATGCAAACCACCCAGGTTCCCGTGGAAACCACCGCAAACTGCGCCTGCGCTTGGCGTGGCGCAGCGTACGCGAAATACGAGGCATTGCTGTCATGAATGCCGGTGAGCACGCGCACGTTGGGATCGAGACCGGTGCGGCGAACCATCTGTGGAAGCAACGCGCCCGCACTAGCATAGGCACTGCGGAGCGCCGGGAATTTGCTAGCGAAGCCCTCATTAACGCAGAATTTTGAGAAGCACTTTTGCTCCGGCTCCCAGAGATCGGTGTGACAGCCAAGCGATGTGACTTCAGAGTGCAGCTGCCCCGTCAGCTGGAGTGCAAAATACTGTGGGTACATCAAGATCTGCGTGGCACGCGCGAATTTCTCCGGAAACCTGCGTTTCAACCAAAACAGCTGCTTGCCGAAATTGAGGCCATTCGGGAGCTTGGGCGAGCACGTATTTCTAAAGTCACTCGCAGCCAGGAGATACTCGGAATCAATCTCAGTGAGCCCTTCAAACTCATAGTCCAACACGGGCAGCGCGAGCCCCTCACCGTCCCACAACACGCCAGTAGCGCCATGCGTGACTGGTATGATGGTGTCAATCGGATACTCCTTCGCGAAGGTTGTAAGCCCGGTTACAACCCACTCGAAGATCGCCTGCACGTCAAAATGGGGATAGGGCCCCGTGCGCTCCACTTCGTTCAGCACGGTGCGCTGTGCCAAGGTTTCACCCGCGGCATTGACGACGATGACCTTGACGTTCGTCTTCCCAACGTCAATCACGGCCACGCAGTGGGAGCGCGGCGTATTCATGCGGAAAGCTCGGTCTTTTGTGCGAGTGCGCCAGGTCCAGCGGTTTCAGCGATCGTCACGTTCACATTGGCTCGCCGCAGCATTTCCAGGGCTGAGCGATTCACGTTGGAATCCGTGATCAACCGACTCACTCGCTCGAGCGGGCACGCAATCAGACTACCCTTAGCCGAGAACTTAGAGCTATCCACCATCGCGATCACTTCATCCGCTTGATCTATCAAACGGCGTTCAGAGCGCGCCAGTGTCGGATCGGTCTGCATGAGCCCTTGCGAGCTCACGGCCTGGGCCCCGATAAACAGCTTCGACGCGTAGTAGTTCTGGAAAACGTCCTGCTCGAACGGGCTCAGGATCACCCCCTGCTCTTCAAACAGTTCCCCGCCGGGCAAAATGACGCGATTAGTGGTGTGTTTGTGCAAATATTCGGCACTGTAGAACGAATTGGTGAGCACCAAGAGCTGCCGATCGCCGAGGCTCCGCACCATCGCAAAGGTGGTCGTGCCGCCGGCAATGATGACGCATTCGCCTGGCTCAACGAGCAGCGCAGCCTCTCGAGCAATCGCCGCTTTTCTCGCCTCATGCAGCTTCAGGCTTGCCGTGAAGCTGTCTTGGCCTTTTAGAGAATTCGCGCGCGTTGCAGCGAGTGCCTCGACACCACCATGAACTCGCCGCACTAACCCCTCGGACTCAAGACGTGTGAGATCCCGACGCACGGTGGCGTCGGAAGCATCTAAGAGCACGGTGAGATGCCGGAGACTTGACGAACCGTGATCCGTGAGGGTCTTCAGGATCACCTTTCGCCGCTCAAGCTCATGCACGGCTACACGATCCCCGAGCGTGAACCTGCTGCCGCAGGACGCTCCTCTGCCTTTTGATTCCTGTACCCGGAAGCGCGGTAGGTGCCAACGGGATCGATGGCGCCGCCTGCCCTACTGCGGGCCATCTGCAAGATGGGCTCGACATCGCACTGGAAGGCGCGATGCAAGGTCTGAGTTGCCAACAGCACGTCGTTGCTTTCCTGATGCGCTGAAAGAGCTGTTCTGTCGACCAGAAGCGCTTGAGCATAGGCACGCTTCACTGACGCAGCGCTCGTGATCAGGCTTTCGATCGGATCCGTCACGTTGTGCGACTGATCCAACATGTACGCAGGGTCGAAGCCCGCGGCGCCACGCTGTTCTGCGTCCACTAACTCGTTGAAGACCAGAAAAATCTGAAAGGGATTGATGGCACCGGTGTCCAGATCATCATCACCGTACTTGCTGTCATTGAAGTGAAATCCCGCGAGGCGTTTGAACTGGATCAAACGCGAGACAATCATCTCAATGTTAACATTCGGTGCATGGTGTCCCAAATCAACCAAACAGCGCGCCTTCTCGCCGAGCTCAGTCGCGCACAAATAACTTGTGCCCCAATCTTGAATGACCGTGGCATAGAGTGCAGGCTCGTAGAGCTTGTGCTCCAAAAACAGGCGCCAATCGTCGGGGAGCGCTGCGTAAATCTGCTTGGCACTCTCCAAATAACGCTCAAGCGCGCGCGCAAAATTTTGTTGCCCGGGGAAGTTCGAACCATCGCCCACCCAGACCGTGAGGGCCTTGGATCCAAGCTTCACGCCGGCCTGGATACATTCAACGTTATGCTCCACCGCTTGCGCTCGCACTGCGGGATCCGTGTGCGTGAGGCTGCCGAACTTGTAGGAATGTTTTTGAGCGGACTGGTCCTGAAAAGTATTGGAATTGACAGCGTCAAAGCCGAGTCCAAGTGAGCGACCCTTTTCGACAAGCTCCTGATAGTCGCTCACGCGGTCCCAAGGCAAATGCAGCGAAACAGTGGGCGTGGCGCGCCCCAACTGCTGAATGACAGCGCAATCATCCAGCTTCTCAAACACGTTTCGAGGCTCGCCCAAGCCTGGAAAGCGCGCGAAACGAGTGCCTCCTGTGCCCACGCCCCAAGAAGGAATCGCTACGCCAAAGCGTTGAACCTTGTTGGTGATCGCGTCAATCTCGACGCCCTGGCGCGCCAAGCGTTCACCCAAACTCTGGAAATCCCGCTCAAGGTTGGCCACCAAGCGCGCGTTTTGGTCTTGGATCACAGTAGAATCGATAGGTAGTGTTTGGCTCACAAGCTGGTCTCCTAGGTTCTGCCAGGGCAAAAAGCTGCCGCCGGCGGGCGCCCCAGGAACCTGCTTGCCACACTCAGCCGTGAAATCAATCAACAACCGACTCAATTTGAGCGAATTTGATAGAATTCTTCCAATTCGCTCAAATTATGCCAAACCGAAAAATCTGCTGACTAGACCAATCCGCTATCTCGCCGGAGTAGCCAATGCGCACCCAGGACGACCGCCGCTAACAAAGACCAAACCCACGCCGGCAGGAGCGCACTCACCCGCCTTTCAGCGGCAACCTCAGCGGGACGTGGAATGGGCAGGCTTGAAAGCCCCGATACAGTCACAGCTCTCCCGCCGGTGATTTTGGCGATCCTGTCGAGCCGCGCCGGATCAACCCGCGAGTCGCTCCACGCCTGGCCCCCCCGTTCGCACGCGAAATCGTAGCGCGTGGGTGGCGCTGAGCCGATCTTTGCCTTCGCAATGTAACCGCCGGCTTTGAGATCCGAGAGGACGATCTTAAGTGGACCGGGCGGTGGGTTGGGGATGCGCTGGACAATGGGCTCCACCTGCGTAGCGCCCAGTCGCTCCAGCGTCAGAGTCACATCTCCCTGCATCGACGGCAGGCGCGTGAGCATGAGCGTTGTGGGTTGACCTTCGGAGCACTCACCCACCAACTCAGTGCGTGCCGCTTCAAAGCGCGGATCACGCATCAGCCAGCCGAGCAGACCATCCCAGAGTGCACCAAATCCGCGCCCGGAGCCTTCATCGGCGAACTCACTGAATGCGAGCAAATGAGTTCCGTCGACGCCGAGAGCGATCGAACGCCCATCCCCCGCCTCGCCGAGTGCCAAGACCGGCATGGGCGTTTGCCCAATCTTCTGCCGGGGATGCTCCCAAAGCACCAACGCATTCTCACGCGGCGCCCCAAGAATGTTGGCTCCCGGCATTTCAGGGAGCGCATCACCGAACAAATCACGAAGACCCCTGAGGACAGGCGCTGCCCTTCCAGAATCCGTGTAGCTCGGTACGAATTGTTCGAGATCAAACGGCTTTTCGCTCGATAGGAGCCTGACGGGCAAGACCCGCTCCAACTCTGTCCCTGCGTAGCGTCCGCCGGCAAAGGACGTTGGCCCACCCACCATGATCAGTCCGCCACCTGATTCGACGTAGCGCGCCAGCGCCGGCAGATGCTTCGCCAGGTGATAAGCCACAGCGTCCAAATCCTGCAACACAACGGCGTCAAAGCTGGGCAGATGTTCGGTAAAAAGCTCATCAACCGGAAAAGGGATCAACGCCAATTCAGAATTGCTGGTAGTGCGCGTATCGTCTTCGTTGCTGCGTAGAATGAAGAACGCGACAAGATCAACGGACGCGTCGCTCTTGAGCCACATCCGAAGTGAGCGCACGTCGTAGGTTGGGCGCCCAGCGACATGCAGCAAACGGATCCGATCACGGGTGACGGTGAACGCGATCACTCGAGAATTATTCTCAGGCAGTGAATCGCCAGGAGGGGCCGCTATTGAGACCTCCACCACGCGCGTTCCCGCTCGATCGAGCGTGACCTGCAATTCAATTTTCCCCGAATCTTGGTTGAGCTTGGCAACTCCGCTGGCTAGCAACGCTTTCGGCATGCCGTAACGCAGCTCGTGAATTTCGACAGGGATCTCGTTGCACTTGAGTCCGCCCGAACAGCCCAATTCGATGGTCAGCGAGAGCGGTTGATGCGCGACGGCGGCGCCCGCGGCGTGCACGGCGCGAATCGCGGCGTCCGGTGGATCGACGTCGGCAATGCTCACCGTGTGGATGGGAACGCCGAGAGCCAGCTGCTTCAGACGCGTTAGGTCATCGTCGAACGTCGGACGGCTCAAACGCCCGTCACTCACCACCACGTACGCCTGGGGCTTTTCCTGGGCCAGTGAGTTTAGTTGGGAGAGAGCTGCCGTCAGATCACTCTCGACGCTGAGGCTGCTACCCTCACCCTGTAGCGCTTGCGGGGCACCCGCGCCAAACTCCAAGACGCTGACCCGAGCGTCCTTAAACGTCGACCCGATGCCCTTGGCTGCGGCGATCGCGCGAGCACGCCGCGTCTTACCGTCGCTTGGAATCAACAGGCGCGTGGACCCATCTACCAGCACCACCACTTTCGGCCCCACACTGTTGGCGCGCAAACTTACGGCCACAGGTCGCAGCACCGCCGCAAGGAGCAACGCCGTCGCGAGTACCCCGGAAGCGAGAACCAAGAAGCGGCGGCGTTCGGTGCGAGCTGTTTCCAGCGCCAAAAGCAGGATAGAAAGTACACCCAGGCCTAAGGCGCCCCACACCCAGGCCCCGGAAAGATCCTCCGAAAAGGCCCATGATACATCTGCCAAACCCATCGTTTCCTTGTGTTGGCTAGCGAGCCGCTCTCCGGCGCATCAAGTAGGGTGCGTGCACCTGGTCGTCCTTGTAATCGGAACAGAGCAGGTACATTCCGATATTAACCGCTAAGCGGGCCGCTTGTTCTCGAAACATGGGATCGGGAGATTCGGTCTCGAAGACCCATTCGCTGATCTCCGATTGAGCCAAAGCACCCAAGAGATCGTGCGCGAGGAAGAGCACTTGCGCATTATTACCCCGCACGATGGCATCCACGTGATCCACCCCGAGTACACGTCCAACGGGGCGTTCAATCATGTAAAAGGTCTTGAACAGCACGTGGCTCGGGTCCAGTCGAACCGGCAGTGTTTCCGGCAGCACACGTGCCAACTCGCGACGCGCCGCACGGCCAAATGTTCCCACCCGTGGCTCAAAATCATCCACGACCATCACGCCGCCGAGCTGAATGAAGCGACCCAAGACGCGGAGTTCACGCCGAGTGAGTGGCGAGATTTCGCCTTCACCCGCCCAAACACAAAACGGCTCCGCGAGGAGGCGATTGTCCGAGGCGCGGACCGTTTGACAGACCGCGCGCGCCGGTGCGCTGGTTCGTCGAACCAACTCCCACCCCCAGCGCTCGGGGGCGCGCAACCTAGACCCTGCCCAAGTTGCGGCTCCCGTGAGCAGCATGCGTGGATGAAAAGCCCCCGCCTGGCCGAAAGCCAAAGCGCGAGGTGCAGCGACGCTCGCAGCAACGCCAATCAAGAAGGACTGCCGGGTGATGCACCTCATGGTTCCCTCACTTAGCGAAAATCCTCAACGAACCACAGCCCTTCATCGGAAACTAGCGTCACGACATACCCGCCTAACAGAGTTGCCGTCGCGCGATCCCCGTCTATCTCAATATGCGCGGCTTCGGGCGCTTCGAGACTCTCGCGGAGGCCACCCAGATCTATTTCGACGCTAGCTCGCAGCTTCGGGCTCAAGGTCTGGAAAAGAACACTGCCCGGAAACAGCACCAACGCACCGTGCAACGCTTCCAAGGCCTCCGTCGGCGTTTTGGCGCGTGGCGGGAGACCGCCCGAGAAATCAATCCGGAAGGCGTCCCCTTCCAACACCAATCTGGCGAGTCGGCCATTCGCGAACTGGACCTGCGCCTCGGGGGTGACGCGCAACTCGGCGTGGGGGGCGCGAAGCGCCAATGCCAGGCGCTTGAGTTCCGGTGCCTGCTCGCGCAAACGTTGCCGGATCCCTCGCTTACCAAACCTGACCATCGCTCCCTGAGACATCAGGGCCTCCACGCCCTCAGCATCACCACGTTCCAGCGCGCGCCCGAAATTTTGGGCGACGCTCCGCGGATCCTGGAGCTCATTCGCGTGGCACCCGAGCATCAGGAAAGCTAAAAGAAACCAGAGCGGAGCCCGCATCTCTCGACAGAGCTAGCTAAACCGAAGCCTCTTGGCTACCTTGGGCGCGGATGAACGGAGGCCAAGCGTTCAGAGCAGCCTCGAAACTCACCACTTCGGGCACAAGAGAGCATTGGCCCCGCGCACCGTGGGGGCTTGTCTTTCCGTGCCTGCTCGCCGGAGCCTTGGCGCTCCTGGGGTGTGCTGGGCCCCCTCCCCGTTCGGCGCTGCCCGCGGTGCCCCTCGAAGAATCGAGAGCCATCCAGGTGATCGCCGCCGCTTTTACCGCTGAGGGTGAGCCTCCCAGCGCGGGCAAATTCGTTGAGCTCGACGTGAACAAGCTCCTGCAATTGGATGTGCAAGCTAAGGAGCACAAGTTCGCCGTCGCCTACCTCACACAAAGCGAGCGCGCGGCGCTTGGGAAGGCTTTGCCGCCTCGGGATCCCGCAATGTCGGACGCTCTACAATTGGTGAGCGGTGCCGGTGAACACGCCGACGTGCGCGTGCTCGTGTTGTACGATTTTGATTACATGTACGATGACCGTTTGGGAGGCTTGCACAGCGCCAGCACCATCACCGCAGAGCGCAAGCTAGAGCGCGATGTCCGCGACTTCTTGGTGCGGGCACACGCTGAGGCCTGGCCTTAAGGCATGACCGGACCACGCCACCCCGCCCAAACCCACAAGCGAGGCATTCTGATCGGCGCCACGTTGGCGGTCATCGGCGTAGGCCTTTCGCTGGGCGCTGAGGCGGGCCTGGGCGGTTGGCTCACGATGCTGGGAGTCCTGGTCGCTGTCTTCTCGCTCCATAAGCTGGGGCGTTCCGGAGCAAGCTAAGCTCGGCCTCAGGTTTCACTGCGCAACACAGCGATACCTGCATCTTTGCCGAGGCTCGGCGTGCGAATCACTGCCAAGCCAAAGGGGCGCCCGGTGATTTCAATGCGCCGAGCAAACGGCACCGTCTCCGTCGCCCCGGCCAGAGGATTCTGACGCTCCACTTCCTGAGCGTTAATCAAGGGGGAAATCGGCGTCCCGTAGGCGGATTGACCGACCACGACGAACACATACACTAACGGCGCCTTTTGCCGATCACGCAACGAAGAGAGCACCGAGCTACGCAGCGCGAACTCCAACCGATATGCGTACGCCGCCCACGACCAACCTGTCGCGTACAGCCCACGCACCTCGCCTGCCACCCGAACTGGCTGAGCCGCGACCCACTGCGCATCCGCCCTACCTTTCGCGCCCGCAGCCTCAGGCATACTACCCTGGGTCTCGACGTACTTTCCGGTGAGTGCCTGACGCAGCTCAGGATAAGCTGAAAATAGATTTTTTCCCGCCATCAGATCTTGGTCACGGTCATTTCGAATCACGAGCCCGTCGCTGGAGGCAGCGACGAAAAATGTGCTCTTCGCGATCCGCAAGTCCTGAACCTTGTTCCGACATTTCGAGAGTGCTTCGCGCGCATCGTTGCCTTGTTCTGGCCCCAAGGACTCGCGGTTGAAGAAGGCCGCCATGCACTCAGCCCCGGCAGGCAGCCCATTTCGCACTTCAGCAACATCCGAACGCACGTTGCGCGCCAGCTCCACGACGTGCAGCTTGGCTTGGGCTTCGCTCACCTCACTCGGGTCCTTACACCCACTCACCATGACTGCCATTAAAAGCAGGCCAACTACATACAACCCGTGTGCTGATGAATTCATTACTATTTCGTATAGCGCGAGGCTGGCGCAGGATGAAGGGCCGAGGGATATTTCAGGAAAGTGATCGAGGGAGCGCGCACCCAGCAAAGCCATGGCAACTAGAGAAGCACTATCGTCTTTAGCCAAGGGCCCGCGCCCGGGCCAACGCGCGCCCGCATCCCTCGCACCCCTTCCCATTTTCGAGGACGAAGAGCGCGATTCTTTGCTCGCGCTCGAACGCATGCTCAGCCCCGAAGACATTCGCGTGGTGTTTCAGCCGATTGTGCACCTGCAAGACGCAACGATATTCGCTCATGAAGCGTTAGTCCGCTGCCGCGTTCCAGAATTTCAATCTCCGCCCAAGCTGTTCGAATACGCCGTCTCCACGGGCTGTACCGGGCGGCTGGGTCGCATCATCCGGCAGCTGGCCCTTGCCGGCTGCGGCGATCTGCCAGTGTTCGTCAATGTGCACCCGGCGGAGCTTCAAGATCCGTGGCTGATCAGACCCGACGATCCGATCTTCTCCCATGATTTCGACGTGTACTTGGAGGTTACCGAATCAGTGCCGATGACGCACTTCGATGTCTGCATGACGGTGCTGCGCGAAATCCGTGGCCGCGGGGGCATCCATTTGGTGGTGGATGATCTGGGAGCAGGCTATTCCAACCTCAAGCGCATCCTCGATCTCGAGCCGAGCGTGGTGAAGCTGGATCGCAGTTTGATCGTCGGTATTGAGCACAGCGTTCGGCAGCAGAAGCTGGTCCGGAATGTCGTCCGAATGTGCGAGGATCTTTCGGCAAAGGTTGTGGCCGAAGGCATCGAAACCCCAGAAGAGTACGCAGCACTCGCCGATATGGGAATTCACTATGGGCAAGGCTATTTGTTTGCGCGGCCGGCGACCACGCCTCCCCAAGTCAGCTGGTCCCCCCCCTATTCATCCATGAAACGCCTCAAGCAGAGCATCCGCCCGTAAGCGGACGCTTTCATTTCGAGAGCGTGGCTGCGGCTGCCAGCACTTTCTCGACGTGGCCATCCACTTTGACGTTGCGCCAAACACGCTGCACCTTGCCGACCGCATCCACAAGAAAGGTAGTGCGTTCGATGCCCATGTATTCCCGGCCATAGTTCTTCTTCTTGACCCAAACCCCAAAGGCCAACGCAAGGCTCTTGTCGGCGTCGGAGAGCAACTTGAAAGGAAGCCCGTACTTCTCACCAAAACGGCCATGGCTCTCAGTGGAGTCTGGGCTGACGCCTAAGATCTGAACGCCTGCTGACTTGAAGGCTGCTTCGGTATCGCGAAAGCCACAGGCTTCGCGCGTACAGCCCGGGGTATCGTCTTTGGGGTAAAAATAGAGGACGAAAGCTTGGCCTTTGAGTGACGCGTTCGAGACAAGCCCGACGGCGCTCTTCGCAGAGAAACTGGGAACGCGATCCCCTTCAGCCAGCCTGTTCGTGTCGAGCTTCGGCTCTGCTGCCTTCGGAGCTGCGGGGGCGGCCTGCTTGGTTTTTGGCGCGGCCGATTTCTTGGAGGCTGGCGTTTTCTTGAGCGGAGGCTTCGTCACAGAGCTCCTCGCCAACTTCGCGGCGACACTCTTCGCCGACTTCGCGGCGACACTCCTCGCCAACTTCCCCGCGACACTCTTCGCCAACTTCGCGGCGACGCTCCCGCCCTTGGTTCCAGGTGCTGTTTTTAGCATGGTCTTCTTCGTCGTGGCCATTGTGTCCTCCGTGCGTTGGGTTGTCAGCGAATTGTCACTTCGCTGAAACGTGGGCGGGCTTCACACTACCAGGCTGTTTCGCACGCGAACAGCGCCCAAGCCCTTGTGAGTGTGCCCCCAATCGGTAAAATGCGAGGTCATCAAAGGAGCAACACATGTTAGATTTACCTGAACCCGGACTTTACAGAACCACCGAGGCGCTACCGGGCAATGCAGATGCGTTTCCCGCGGGAGTGCTCGTTTTTGTGGGCCAAACCGCGGGCAGCGGAGCGCAATTCGTAGTTCGCCCGGGGCAGAACCGACGCAATCGCTGGTTTTGGGGCGACCCAACCACGCCCCTGCGTTCGCCCACCTGGAGCCGAACGTTGAAGAAGCTGCCCTCTGAAGGTTTCTACACCTTGCCGAATACTCTCGAATTCGAGGGTGGCGGTCGATGGCTGAAGAACGCCATTGTCGAGCTTGGCTACAACGAACAAGGCCAGGGCATCGTCTTTGTCGGCGAGTGGCAAGATGACGGCATCGAGAATGTTCTGCGCTTCAGTGAACGCGGGATGATAATCGACGACAGCACGCTTGAGCAGCTAATTTGGGCGCCCATCCTACCGGCAGGTACAGGCTCGGGGGGTTCCCGACGAATTGATGCTTAGGGCAACTCACGGCTCTTCCGCGCGATTCGCGCTCCAGCACTAACTGACAAAGGGCCCAGGCTGAACTGGGCCCTTGCCACATTTGGACTGAGCTTTCGAATTACTACTGCAGGTTCTTCGCAACGAAATCCCAGTTAATCAGCTTATCGCAGTAAGCCTCGAGGAAGGCGTTCCGATTGTTCCTGTGGTCGATGTAGTAGGCGTGTTCCCACACATCTGCGGTGAGAATGGGCTTGGCTGCCGTGGTGAGCGGCGTCTCCGCATTGGCCGTGCTGATGATCTTGGGTTCGCCCGCCTCGAGCACGAGCCAAACGTAGCCTGAGCCAAAACGGCTAGCGCCCACGTTGATCCACTCTTCCCTGAATTTGGTCCAGCCGCCGAGCTTGTTGATCAAGTCGAGCGCAACGCCTGCGGGAGGCGCGCCGCCACCACTGGGCTTCATTCCGTCCCAAAAGAACGTGTGGTTGTAGACTTGCGCCGCGTTGTTAAACACGCCGCCAGAGCTTGACCTGATGAGCTCAACCAGGCTCTTGCTTGCTTCAGGCTTGCCTTCGATGGCCGCCTTAAGCTTCGTCATGTAACCCTTGTGGTGTTTCTCGTAGTGAAACTCGAGTGTCTCCTGGGACATCACCGGCTGGAGGGCGTCTTTGCTGTACGGGAGCGGTGCGACTTCAAAATCCATGGTCAATAGTCTCCTAACAATTGGGAAACTTACGTGGCGTCATCTTTGGGGTGCTGTCAACGGGCCTGGTGGACCGGACGCCCCATTTTCCTGGCATGTCCGCGGAAATTGGGGTTCTGAAAACGGCAAGCTTGCGACGGCCAGGCGTCACGTTTGACGACGATTCGACAGGAAAATCCGAAGCCAAGCCAGCCCGCGTTCCCAGCTGCTTCGCTCGTCGCGGGGCTCAGGCGACGCGTTTGCCAGGCAGCGCGAAGACCTGAAACTTGTGTTTGACCTCGATCCCGCTTTGCGGTGCCGCACGCCGCCCGCCACCGGTCTGACTTTGAAACTCGGTGATGTTGTGGAGCGCACGCGCAGCATGAACGATAATCCTGAAAGCTGCGTCAAGGGAAACAATCTCCCGGCCAGATGCGTGGAACAAACACGCTACCTCTTCAAACGCTGGATTCGTTAGGTTGGTATACGAAACGCTCGGCGCGCCAAAGCGCAGAAAGAACTTGAGCACAGAATGGCCATCTTCGATCTGACTCGTGAGGGTGCCTTGCTGAGGATCAAAGGCGATGAGCCCCGCTAGCTCTGGGAAATCCTCGACCTCAAACATGAACGTACTCGTGCGCTCACCGCTATCAACAATGAAACGGACGGCTTCAACGATCGCGTTCAGCTTGGATTCGATCTCAAGAACGGCATTCTCTAGCGACATCGACACTTCTCTCTTTCGTTCTCGCACTCACTGCAAGAACTCTGCCCCGTAGAACGCCCTTCCAAAGCAAAGCTTTAAGCGTGTCCGTTACTTTCGCAAACTGACGCACTTTCGCCAAAAACCTGACGCCAGCTTCACCTCCCCTGCATCGTCAAAGAGTTGACGCCTGGCCCCCCGCACCCACGCGGCTTCCGAAGGTTGCCTTTCCCCGCTGACTTCGCTATCTGGTGGGGCACACGACCCAAAGGAAAGAGATCGAACATGACTGCGAACAAAGTTGCATTGCTCACCGCTGGCGGGCTTGCCCCGTGTTTAGCCTCGGCCGTCGGTGGACTGATCGAGCGCTATTCAGAGCTGGCGCCGGAGGTGCCGATGATCGGTTATCTCGATGGCTACGCTGGCTTGCTCACTGGGAAGTGCATCGCGGTCACGCCCGAACTCAGAAAGACGGCTCCCCGCTTGCACCGCCATGGTGGAAGCCCGCTTGGCAATAGCCGCGTGAAGCTCACCAACGTGAAGGATTGCCTGGCGCGCGGCCTGATTTCGGCTGGTCAAGATCCATTGCAAGTGGCCGCCGAGCAACTCCGGAAAGACGGCGTCACCATCCTGCACACGATCGGTGGAGACGATACCAACACGACGGCCGCCGATCTGGCTGCCTACCTCGCGAAAAACGGCTACGAATTAACGGTTGTTGGGTTACCCAAAACCATCGACAACGATGTCTACCCTATCGTGCAGTCGCTGGGCGCCTACACCGCAGCCGAGCAAGGCGCGATATTTTTCGAGAACGTAGTGAATGAGCAAAGCTCCAATCCCAGAATGCTGATCGTGCACGAGGTGATGGGGCGGCATTCTGGCTGGCTTACCGCAAGGACTGCGCTCGATTACCGCTCACGGCTGAAGCGACGCGAGTTCGT
>Ga0209591_10000695_pt1 | contig 42963 bp, 39 predicted proteins | sample MAT01_FD_187207 | JGI IMG/M metagenome (GOLD analysis project Ga0209591, IMG submission 187207) | Freshwater microbial communities from Lake Fryxell liftoff mats and glacier meltwater in Antarctica - MAT-01 (SPAdes) (version 2) | ecosystem: Environmental > Aquatic > Freshwater > Ice > Liftoff...
CAGGCTCGCTGATCGGGATAGCCCTCATCCAGGGCGCGCCGATCTATCATATCGATCCCGCAACTGGCACATTCACCTCGGCCGTGGGGCCGCTATTTACGGACGTGAATGTATATCATAACTCATCTGTGTACGGCACCCGCATCGCGATTGGAACATTCGTTTACGACGCCGCGACGCGGGCGCCAGTCCGCATCACCAACGACATCGTGACTGCCCTCGCACAGGGTCACTCCGCGGTGTCCGCGGGCTGGCGCAGCGAGGTTGTCGGGCAGGCCGGGCAGAGCCTGAAAATGGCGATCAACCCGCGGCTCGCGGAACTCGGTTTCACCCCAAGCGGATACGCTGGCCACAACATCCGGATTGATAATTACCGACGCGACGACCAGGACACGTCTGCCGGCAGCTTTGGCGTTGAGGATTCGGTATATCAGAAATCTAAAGACCTCCTTTTCCCGGCGGCAAATAATGCATGGACGATCCAGTCGTCGCAGCTGACAAAATCGGATGGCTCGAACTGGTCTGCGGCTGAGGGCGCGGCGCTCAAGCTTGTGGTTAAGGCGACCTGAGCCTGCTTTGTATCAATCGCCAAGTGCTTGTTCTGATTGACCCACTGGCCTTCATAACATGAGTGACAAGCCATCTCTATCGACCTCCTTTGAGCGCTTCGGCGCGTATGCTGATTGGGCTTGGAAATTCGCTGTCGCTGCGGCCGACGCGACCGTCCGGGTGCAAAAATGCGTAGAGCTCGGGCAGCTCAGGTTCTGTGATGCGACGAATAATCATGCGATGGCGTAGCGTTGACATAGCTGCTCAGATATGGGCAGGACGCGACAGCTAATTCTCAATGCGCGCTGCGCGATCAGCGCGATCGTGACTGGGCGATGGAAGCGCGTGTCATTCCACGTGGCCGGGATTTCCCGTGCGGTCCGCGGCGTCTGACCTCAGCAGGAGCAATTCTATTCGCCCTGGCAGTCTGGCCGCTCGCGCCTTGGTGATTCCCTCGTCCATGAGCCGAAATTGCAAAGGATCGGTCCTGTCGCACTCTGGCGGGCCATGTGTGAGCATTTCGAGGGCGGCAGTCACTAGCCCGGTACGGCCTCCGGCATGCGCGATCACGATGTGTCTCCATGCGTCGGCGACGGACGTGCAGCACAGGATCGCGACGGTGTGTGCGAACATGTCGAGTTTCCGTCCTCCAGTGAGCAGATCGGGGCGTCGGAGAATTCGTGCGATCGCGGCAAGGCAGTTCCAGGACGGGCTCCACGCAACGCCCTCAAGGTATTCGCTCGCAAGGCGGCGCCGGACCGTTGCGATTTCGTCTGCCGTGAGATTGATACCCTCGATCGCTGCGTTGATCAGCGACTCAGCGAGGAGGTGGTCGAGCCGCTCAGGGGTCATCGGTTGTGTAGGTTTATTCATCGCGTAGTGGATTTCGCCGCCGCGGCGATCAGCAATTCGAGCGCATCAGCGAGCTTTGTTTCACGTCGCCAGTCCGCGCGCTCGCTGCGGCGCAGGGCGGACGCGTTTGACGGATTCAGTTTATCGTAACACGCTCGGTGCAGTGCTGCGCGGCGGCGGTGCTCTGCGATTTCGGAGCGGACTATGGCGAGGGATTCAGTGAGTTTCATTCAGGAAAGAGATAGCGGTTAGCGGGGTGGACCGGTCGGCAGCACCGTGCGCAGGAACCATCGCACAAGTCGGAACGCGATCCACCAACCCAGCGAGATCACGAGAGCAGCGGCCGTGACCACGGCGATGATTGTTGCCGTCAATAATTTCGTCATAGCGGGGAAGAGATACAGCGCGGCGGGTGCCGCGGGGCCTCTATCAATGAGCGACAAACCCTCTCCCGCGCCCGCCTATGAGCGACTCTCGGCCTATTTGGATTGGGCGTGGAAATTCGCCGTAGCCGCCGGGGTGATCGCGATCCTATACTTGAACCAGCACTACGTGCAGGCCGACAAATATGACGCGGACCGGGCAGCCTCTGACGCGACCGCGCGAGTGCAATATGATCGCACATCTGTCCGATTAGAGGTCGTCGAGCGCGCATGTTGCAAGAGATAGCCGCCGCGCGGTTGACGCTCGCGCCATTTGAATGCCGCTCGCTGAATCCTTTAACACGATTTCGTTTGATCAAATTTCGCTCATCATCGCTGTCGTCGGCGCGCTGTGGGGCTTGGTAAAAGCGACGCTCTGGGTGTCGCAAAAAGTCAGCGGCAAGCCATCGCGGGAGGATGCGCACCAGGACTCCTTGGGGGCAATTCGGGAACTGGTGGAGGCGATCAAAGCACAGCCTTCGAGTCAAAATTTGGCGTGCGGAATGCAGCACGGCGCGATCTCGAAAACGCTCGACGAGAACACCGCCGGCATCCGCGAACTGGTCGCAGCGCTGCGGGACCAGATACATACCGAGGAGCTCCGCTATCAAAACCTCAATATGAAACTTGAGATGATCGTCGAAGGGCAACGCGCACTCGCTGCACGCTTGGATCGCAAGTAACCTGGCGGTGCATTGACCCCCGCGCGGTTTGCATGAGACCAAAATCTGCGCGCGCTCTTGCTGTCGTCGTCTTGCTTCCCTACCTCGCCGCGGCTGCCCTCGCCGGCAGTGGATTGTGGCAGTGGAAAAAGCTCACAGCACCAGGGCGGAACACCAAAACCGCCACGGCTGCTGCAGCCAAGGCGGACTTGGCGAAGACCCAGGCGGATCAGGTCGCTGCCCAGGCGGACGCGGTGAAGGCTGCTGTCGCTCAGGCTGGCACCGCTCATCAAGCAGAAGTCGCGACACACCGCGCGATCGAGAACAACGCTGCTGTCTTCGTCGAGGCAAGCACGCAGGTTTTGAAGTCCGACCCATCGCCCAGTACTGAGACGATCATCGCGATCGACCTCAACGACGCGGCCGCTGCGGCCCTTGGTGTCCATCTTTCGCCCGAGCAACTCCGCATCGTGAGCACGCTCATCAAAAAGAACCGGGAGGCTAGCGAGGAGATCGCTAAGCTCAAGGGCGAGGCCATCGCCACCCGCGCCCGCCTTGATGCCGTTACCGCTCAGGCGACGACGGCAGACGCCTTGGCGAAGGATCTGATAGCCAAGCTCGACACCAGCACGCACGAGCTAACCGCGACGGCAACGAAGGCCGCAACTCTCGCCGAGTCCAACAAACGCTGGGCCGACGACGCGCTCTCGCTGTGGGATAGGATCAAGGCCCTTGGCTGGTTGGCCGTCTTCCTCGCCCTGTTCGCCTTCGGCACGGTCTGGAAACTTTTCGGCTTTCGCACCGCCCTCCATGACTCCGTCGCACTCGGCGAGTTTCTGAAGGACCATGCGCTCGCGGCCGGTCACGACGCCGTGAACCTAGAACAAAAGATCCACGCGTGGTGGGAGGGCGACGCCAACCAAGTCCGCATCGCGAAAATCAAATCCAACATCCTGCGAAAGTAACCAATCCCTCCGCGGAGAACGCGTCTACCCCAAACCAGGAGGCTACGCCGTATTTGATTGTCGGCATTGTAGTTTTTCTTTTGCGATCCTTTTGCGCACCCGCGCTCTCCTCTCAAGCTGGTGCCCTCACGGAGAATCGAACTCCGATTTATAGAATGAGAATCTACTGTCCTAACCGTTAGACGATGAGGGCGAAAAGCTGAAGTAGCAGGAAAGCGCACCGGGCTCGCCTGCGTCAAGTGCGCAAATTAATCAGTTGAAGATCTCGTCGGCCTTGAAGAAACGGGCGATCTCGATCTGGCCGTTCTCCACGCTGTCCGAGGCATGCACCACGTTCTTCATCATCTCGGTGCCGAAGTCGCCACGGATCGTGCCCTTGGCCGCTTTACGCGAATCCGTCGGCCCGAGTAAATCGCGCACTTTCGCTACGATGTTCTCACCACGGAGCGCCAGGGCGATCACCGGACGCGAGCTCATGAATTGCTCGATCTCGGGATAAAACGGCTTGGCGGCCACATGAGCGTAATGCTCACGCAACAGGGCGGAACTCAGGCGCATCATCTTGCAGCCAATCACGTCGAAACCAGCCGCCTCAAAGCGTTGCAGCACTGTGCCGACAAGGCGCTTTTCCATGCAGTCCGGTTTAAAAATAATGAATGTCTTCTCCATATAAACCGCCCACCATACAAGTCGGAGGCCGCTTGGGAAGTCTCGATTTCAGGCAAATCAAGGATCGTCCAAGCCAGCTCAGGTCTGTGTTTTGCGGATTGATTTCAACGCCGCAAGCGCCGCCGCCCTCGCCTCGCCGTGCTCCACGACGGGTCGTGGATAATTACCGCCCAAGGTCACGCCCGCCTTCGCCAAGGCCGCCGCCGGAGCCATCCACGGCTCGTGGATGTACTCCACCGGTAGCCGCGCCAGCTCTGGCACCCAGCGCCGCACATAGCCACCGTCGGCATCGAACTTCTGGCCCTGCAAAATCGGATTAAAGATCCGAAAATACGGCGCCGCATCCGCCCCGCAACCCGCGCTCCATTGCCAGCCCAGCGTATTGCTCGCCAAATCCGCATCCACCAACGTATCCCAAAACCATGCCGCACCCTCCTGCCAGGATATCCGCAGATGTTTCACGAGAAACGACGCCACGATCATCCGCACGCGATTGTGCATCCAACCGGTCTTCCAGAGTTGGCGCATCCCGGCATCGACCAGGGGATACCCCGTCAATCCTCTTTGCCACGCGCGCAACTGCCCGGCGTTTTTCTGCCACGGGAAGGCCGCGAAATCTTCCCGCAACGGGACCACCGGAGTCGTGGGAAAATGATACAACAAATGATGGGCAAACTCGCGCCAGCCCACCTCACTGAGAAAAACCTGCGCTCCGCGATTCACGGGAAATACCCCGCTCTCCTTCGACAATGCCTGCACGGCCGCCCAGATTTGCCGTGGCCCGATCTCGCCGAAATGCAGATGCGGCGAAAGCGCCGACGTCCCTTCCACCTCCGGAAAGTTGCGCTGCTCGGAATAATTTTCCAGCGCCTGGGCGACGAACTTCTTGAGTCGCTGCGCCGCTCCGGCTTCTCCGGGCTGCCAGGTCTTCGCGAAACCATCGGCCCAGCCCAGACGTGGGAGTAAACCGAGTGCACTCAACGAAATCGACTGCGGCCATTGCGCCAGCGCGGAAATATTTCCGGCGGGCAGCTTACACGGCGACGCAATCGGGAGCGTTTGGCAATGCTTCCAGTATGGAGTGAAAACCTGAAACGGTCCGCCTGATTTATTCTTCACCGTGTGCGGTTCGAACAGCAGCGCCGCATTGAAACTCTTCGCCTCCAGACCCGCGGCAGTCAGTTCAGCTTTAATGAGTTTGTCGCGCGCCATGCTCGCCGGCTCGTAGCGTCGGTTCCAATAGACCGCCGTCGCGCCTGTCGTTTTGACGAGTGAGCGCAGCACCGTCCCACTCTCGCCTTGCGCCAAAATCAGTCGCGATCCTCTTGCACGCAACGCACCGTCCAACGCCGCCAACGAATGATGCAGCCACCACCGCGAGGCGCCTCCGGCCGGCCATCGTCCCTCGCCTGCGTCATCGAGAATAAACACCGGCACCACCGGCGCGCCGCGTTGCCCCGCCGCCGCCAGCGTCGGATTATCCTGCAAACGCAGATCCTGCCTGAACCAAACAATCGTGGGCTTCACGGACATGCGGGACGAGTACGTCAAAACGATCCGTTGTAAAGCTGCTCATAGTGCCCGACTACATTTTCCCAGGAAAAATCCTGCTGCATCGCACAGCGCTGTACGGCGACAAAGCGCGTCTGATCCGCATAGAGCTTCAGCGCCCGGCCGATTGCCTTGACGAATTCATTCGGCTCCGGGCGAAACATGATACCCGTGCCTTTTCCACCGGGCTCCGCCATATCGCGCACCGTGTCGATCAGTCCACCCACGCGGCTCGCCAGCGGCACCGTGCCATAAACCTGCGCATACATCTGCGTCAGCCCGCACGGCTCAGTATGCGATGGCATCAGGAAAAAATCCGCTCCCGCAAACGTCAGGTGGCTCAACTCTTCATCCACGCCGATACGAACCGCGAGGCGCTCCGGATGCGCCGTCGCAAGCGCCCGATGCGCCTGCTCATATTTCGCTTCCCCCGAACCGAGCACGATCAACCGGCAATTTTTCTTCAGCAAATATTCGATCACCCCGAGCAACAGATCGTGCCCCTTCGCCGTCGTCATGCGACTGACGAGGGCGAAAACCGGACCATTACACGGTTCGGTCCAACCCATTTTCGCCAGCAATGCGGCGCGGCAGACCGCCTTGCCCGCCATATCACCTATCGAGAAATTTGCGGGTAACATTTTATCCGTCGCTGGATTCCAGACAGAGGTTTCGATGCCATTCCGAATCCCGCTCACGGCCCCGCCGCGCAACGTCACCACGCCTTCCAAGCCGAAACCATGCGCCGCAGTATGGATCTCCTGTGCATAGGTGGGACTAACCGTCGTCACGCGATCCGCGTACAGCAGGCCGCCTTTGAGCAGGCTGATCTGGCCGAAATATTCGATGCCCTCCGTCGAGTTGAGTGACTCATGCAGATTGGTCAGCGCAAACGAAGTCCGGGGAAACACGCCTTGGTAGCACATATTGTGGACGGTGAAGATGGTCCGCGTCGCCAGCTTCACCCCACCACGCTGCTCGGCATTCCGCAGCAGCAGCGGCAACAAACCCGTCTGCCAGTCGTGGGCGTGCAACACATCGTAGCCACCACTCTCCGTACGCATAAACTCCACCACCGCTTTCTGAAAAAAAATGAAACGCGCATCGTTGTCGTCGTAGTCGCGCTCGCCGTTCCCATAAAGATTTCGCCGGTCGAAATACTCATCGCGTGTCACCAGATGCAGCGTCAGGCCCGGTCGTACCGCCAACGTATGCACCTCGCCATCGAGCTCCTGTGCCCCCAATCGCACTTTCAACCGATGCGTCCGCTTCGCTTCCTTCACCAGCGACGAGTCCATCACCGCCCGATAACCGGGAAGGATCACCGCGACCTCGCGGCCACGTCCGGCCAAAACATGCGCCAGTGCACCGACCACGTCCGCGAGCCCTCCCGTTTTGATGTACGGGTACATCTCACTCGCCGCGTGAATAATTCTCATGTTGCCAAAGCTACGTTTGCGGCCTCATGGTTCCAGTCGAATCTGTCGGCGCCTAGCGCCTGGCTGCTCTTATTATGAATTACAGTGAAAGAATTATCTCTCAATTGAGTGAGCGGAGCTACGTGCCCGTCTCCGTCGAAACCCTCGCGAAACAGTGGCGGTTAAAAACCAAGGAGCGCACGCTTCTCTCCAAGGAAATGCGCGCGCTCGTCCAAAGCGGTCGCATCGTCCTCGTGAAAGGCGACCGCCTCTGCCTGCCCAAGGAAGCCGATCTCGTGACCGGCAAAATCAGTTTCCGCCAGAGCGGTTCCGCCATCGTCTTCCCGCAAACCCGGGCCACCGAACCGCGCAAAGATCCCCTCCAAGTCGCCGCCGAAAACACCGGCGTCGCGCTCCACGGCGACACCGTGGTGCTCCGCCTCATCGTCGGCCGTGAACGCGAACAATACCGGTTTCTCAAACCCGGCGAGCAAGCCGGCCGCGTCATCGAAATCCTCGAGCGCGGCAACGCCACGCTCACCGGCTCGTTGCAACAGGGTCGCTCCTATTTCTTCGTCACGCCTGATGATCCGCGCGTGCCGCACGACATCATCGTCGGCGATCCCGCAGAGGGAAAACTCCGGCCCGTGCCCGCCGTGGGCGACAAGGTCGTGGTCCAGCTCCAGGAATGGCCGGATCGCAACCGCAACCCCACCGGGGAGATCATCGAGAAACTCGGCCGGGCTTTCGAACCGCGCGCCGAACTCGCCGCCATCTATCACAAATACGATCTCACCCCGCTATTTCCCCCGGCCGTCGTGAGTGAGGCGGCAGCCATTTTGCCTCAAGTCCAGCCCGAGGATCTCACAGGCCGCGAAGATTACCGGGCGATTCCCACCTTCACGATTGATCCCGACGACGCCAAGGATTTCGACGACGCCCTGTCTCTCGAATATCTTGCCGGCGGTGATCTGCGCATTGGCGTCCACATCGCCGATGTCAGCCACTACGTGAAACCCAACACCGCCCTTGATCGCGAGGCACAGCGCCGCGGCAACTCCACGTATCTCGTCGGCACCGTTGTGCCGATGTTGCCGGAAAAACTTTCCAACGGTCTTTGCTCCCTCGTGGAAGCGCAGGATCGGTTGACCAAGGCGGTGCTGTTCACCTTCACCGCCAGCGGCCAACTCAAGCACACCGCCTACGCCAACACGGTGATCAGTTCCATCAAGCGCCTGACGTACAAGCAAGCGTACGCGTTGCTGAAAGAAGACGACCTCAACAAAATCCGCCGCCTGCCTCTGCCCGCCGCCCATCAAACCGGCTCCACCGGCCGGGCGCTCAATTCGCTTTCCCACGCCGAACTCACGCAACTTCAGGAATGGGTCCGGCAACTCTGGTCCATCGCCAGTAAGCTTCGCGCCGAGCGCTTCAAAACCGGCAGTCTCGATCTCGACATGCCTGAGACGAAAATTTTTGTCGACGCCGAGGGCTACGCCGATCGCCTCGAACGCATCGAAAACGACGAGAGCCACCAGCTCATTGAGGAGTTCATGCTCCTCGCCAACGAGGCCGTCGCCCGCCTCACGCGCAAGCACAACCTCCCTTCGCTCTATCGCGTCCACGACGATCCCGATGAGGAAAAGCTCAACGAATATCGTCAACTGCTCGCCGCCTCCGGCATCAAAGTCAGCGATCTTTCCCGGCGCGAAGAAGTCGTCCGTCTGCTCGGTCTGCTCAAAGAACATCCGCAGGGTTATTATCTCCGCACGCAGCTCCTCCGCAGCATGCGCAAGGCCTGTTACCGCGCTTCCCATGACGGCCACTACGGCCTCGCGAAGAATGACTACACGCACTTCACCTCACCCATCCGGCGCTACTCCGATCTCGTCGTGCATCGCGTGTTCGAGCACTACCTCGTGAAATTCCAACACGCTACGCCCACCGGCGCGACGGCGAGCGGCTATAACATCGCGGGGGTCGATGCGCTCGCCGAGCACCTCAGTCTCACTGAAATCAACAGCACCGAAGCCGAGCGTGATTCCGTCAAGGTGAAGCTCATGGAATATTTCGAACGCGAGACGCAGAAGAAAAAGCCCACGCGCTTCAAGGCGATCATCACCGATGTGCGCAACCACGGTTTCTTTGTGGAGCTCTCCGAAGCCGGGGCCTTCGGTCTCGTGCCTATTTCTTCACTGAAGGATGATTTCTACATCCTCAATGGAGCGGGCACGGCCTTCGTCGGTCGAAAAACCAAGCGCCAGTTCGAGCTCGGCCACAAAATCGAAGTCGTCGTCAAGAGCGTCGACCGCCAAAAACGCCTGATCGATTTCACGGTGCCGTAATCGGCGAAGGCCAAATCTTACACTCGAGAATATCTTTAGAAAATCTCTAACCGGGTTCGCGGCCCCCGGATGTTGTTCTTCACGTCCCAGACCGGGGGCGGCGTCCGAGCCGTGCGCCCCACATATCAGCTCCGGACAAACCTTCAGCGCCTGCGAGCATGGCATCGGTGTAGAGACGCCCCGCCCCACGTCTCATAGCTCGCCGAAGCGATAATGCCACGTTCGCGACCGCCCACCGCCACGAGTTTGCCCTGTAGCGAGGATCAAGCGCCTGCTCGACCGCGACAAAACGCATCAACCTCCAGGTAAACGATAGTGGGCAGGCCAGTGGCCATTGCTCTCACCGATGAGAGGAACCACGCGAAGATCAACGCCGCCAAATGCGCGAATAATTCTCTCCGACCCAAGCGACGGCCGCCACTCTTCTCCCAGGCGAAGGCGTACCGAGTGTCAGGGACCATCTCCATCATCCCGGAACGAGCCGTGCACCAAGGAGGGCCCGTCCCCCGACGGGCCAAAAGCACCATGCCTGCACCCTGGATATTGTAGTCTATTAAACTACAATCGGTCGGGGTGAAACTTGTAGTCTAATAGACTACTTTCCCTCTGATGTTTGCTCTGTAATCGCGCACTGACGGTGGGGTGAATCTGGCCGCGTGGTGCGACGACTGGCATTTTCGCTTTCCCTGAGTACATGCCGCCGTAGCGTCGGCGCATGCGAAACATCATCGGTGGATTAATTCTGGCCGTTTTATTTTGATCGGCAGGCTGTCAGCTAGCACCGGCCAACACACCGCCGGTGGTCCTGCAGGACGGCGATATTCTGTTTCAATCGCTGCCGCATTCCGAACTCGTCGACGCCATCGAGGGCGCAACCGATTCCCCGTATTCGCACTGTGGCATCGCCCACCTGACGGATCATGGCTGGGTCGTTTTCGAGGCCATCGGTCCGGTAAAGGAGACCGCCTTGGCCGTGTGGATCGATCAGGGTCGGCGCAGCCGTTACTCCGTCTACCGGTTGCGCGAAGCCTATCGCGAGCGCATCCCGGCGATGATCGCCGCCGCCTACAAATACAAGGGCCGACCCTATGACATCCATTACGAGATGGATGACAAAAAAATCTACTGCTCCGAACTCATCTACAAGGCCTTCAAAAAAGCCACGGGCGAAGAGCTCGGTCAGATCGTGAAACTCGGGTCGCTTAATTGGGGACCGCATGAACACCTCATCGCCGCGATCGAACATGGCCGGATTCCCGTCGAACGACCAATGATCACCCCACGCGCACTCTCCGAAGCGAAACAACTCGAGCTAGTAGCACGCGACGTGCGCTGACGGATGGGCGTGGATCACAACTTATCCCGCTGAACCTGAGGCGGGAGGGTTGTGCGTCTTGAAAAAGATCCGGACTAAAAGCAGTGTGCAATGGGAGACACGAATCCCACGAATGGTACTTCGCGGTTTCCCGTGGCTAAAGCCTGGCCGCGCCCGTGCGAAAACAGAAACGGGAATGGAGTTAAGCGTGTTGCCTACTGCTGAACGCACGGGGTCTGTCCTGCGGAATCGACCGCGCGTTTACTCTGTAAAATATTTCTTGTCTTGCAGTGCGGGTGAAATACCCCGCCTTAGCCTTTAGTATAGTAACTGCCTGCTTGTCCCCTGGGGCTGAATCGCTACATGTCGGACATGAACTACCTCAACCGATTCCTCTGTCTGGGCGCTTTAGTCCTCACTCCGGCGTTATTCGCCGATACCTTTGCGGGCAAAATCAGCCTGGCCATCACCGACGCCAAAGGGAAAACCACGGTCATGAACCAAACGATGAAGGGTACGGCCACCCGCTTGGAAGCCGAAGGGATGCCCGGCGCCATGATCATGGATTTCTCCAAGAAGGAAATGATCATGCTGATGAACGACGATCACATGTATATGGTGATGCCGATCAAGGATGGGGCCGCCCACGAGCATCAGACCAAGCCCGCTGCTGAAGCGGAGATCGTGGTGACTGGCAAAACGGAAACGATCCTCGGCTATCACTGTAAACAAATCATGGTGACGGAAGGCAAGGAGACCACGGAGATGTGGGTGGCGGAAGGACTGGGTTTATTCGCGGGAATGGGTGCGCCCGCCGGTGGTGGCGGAATGTTTGGCTCGAAGAAAGGCAAAGCTGAGTCCGCCCAGTGGGAGCGGGCGCTCAAGGGCAAGGGTGGATTCCCTCTCCGCGTGATCTCGCGCAATGCCGCCGGCAAAGAGACCTATAAGATGGAAGCCAAAAAAATCGAAAAGGGCGGCGTCACCGACGCCGACTTCCTGCCCCCCAAGGATTTTCAGAAATTCGAGATGCCCGACATGGGCAACATGAATCCGTTCAAGTAAACATAACATCTCTGGCATATTCGAGTTATCAGGTACGGACCGTTACGCTCCAGTGTCCCCCCTGATTATTAGCCACGCCGATTGGCGGTTGAGGTCAACCGCCTCAACCCTTCAGCGTCAGCAAAGCCTAATAATAGGCACTGGTGGCGCGCGCCGGGTGAGAGATGGAGCTCTATTTGAGCAAAGCCCCACCCACAATGACCTGATCCACGGGATTCCCGCCAAATTCATAAGCGAGCTGACGTTCGTCTTTGTGGCGGAGCATAATCAGATCGGCCCGTTGGCCGGGTTCAATCGTGCCACGATCAGTCAAGCCCAGCAACGTCGCGGCGTTGATCGTGGCCGCCACGATAGCTTCAGCGGGCGTCAGCCCACCATGGCGCACGGCCAATGCGATCGCGAAAGGCATGGAATGCGTGGGTGCCGTACCCGGATTGCAGTTGGTCGCCAGTGCCAACGCACCGCCGGCATCCGCAAAAAAACCCGCCCGGGCATAGCGGCCGTGCGAATGAAATCCGGTGCACGGCAACACGACACCCATGGTGCGTGATTGGGCAAGCAGCAACAAATCAGCCTTGGTGGAGGCTTCGAGATGATCGACACTCCGAGCGTTAAGCCGGATCGCCTCGGGCACCATGCCGAGTGAAGAAAACTGATCTGCGTGAACCCGGAGCGGATGATGCTTCGCGGCTTTCTCAAAAAATCGGACGCACGCCTCAACACTCCAAGCGCCCGTCTCACAATAAGCGTCGACCGTGATGTCGGGAAATTCCTTGGAAACTGCCGGCAACATTTCTTTGACGACCATGCGGGCATAGGCATCCAGATCACCTTCGAACGCGTGGCCGAGGAGCGCGGTCGGCACGATGGTGCCGGGCCATTCATTGCCGGCCCGCACGATGGCGCGCAGCATTTTCAACTCTTCCTCAATCTGCAGGCCATAGCCGCTTTTGATTTCCACCGTGGTCGTGCCATCGCGCAGCAACGCATCCAGCCGGGTTTTAAGATGCGCCGCCAATTGCTTTTTTGTCGCCTCACGAACGGCCCGTACCGTCGCCAGCAAGCCGCCGCCATTTTGAATAATCGTTGCCGAAGGCACGCCTGAGAGTTTTTGCTCCCACTCGGTCAGCCGATCACCCGACCAACAGATGTGAGTATGGCAATCGACGAAACCTGGCAGGAGCACCCGGCCCATCGCCTCAATCACCTCGGCATCAGCAGGAGCTTCCAGTTTGGGACCGACCGCGCTGATCTTGCCGTCGAGCACCAGCACGTCGCCTTGGGGCAAGATTCCCAGCTCGCTCAGTTCCTTGCCACGCCGCGGCCGGCTGAGGGTCTTGGGTCCGGCTGGAGGGTTGGCCGCGAGGGTCAGGACGCGGGCGTTGCGAATAAGCAGGCTCATTTATGCCAGAATGGTGCAAATTTTTTTCAGGGATACAAGGCCGGGCCTGCGATAAGTTTTTTGCAATCAATGCGGAGATCTATCCCAAAAATTCCGGCATAATTTCGCCGCCGGTCCGAACAATATCCGCAGGCCGGCATCGCCTGTGCAGCCTAAAATCAAACCTCCCTCAATCAACCACCCCTTGAATGACACCGCCTTCCCCACGGTCAGCCTGCGCTCCCTGCAGAGATCGGCCGCATCATGAAAGCCAGTGCGTGTATTCTCAGTTTATTCGTTCTCTCCCTCTCTCACGCAGCCGATCTTCCTTTAGCCCGGCAATTTGATGCCACTCTGCAATCCCGGATTGGCTTTGATTCCAATCCCACCGGCATGCGTGATACGATCGCTGCCGTCCCGGGTGATGCCGATACCTTCAGCTTTGCCCTCGGGGTTAACGTCGGTATCAGCCTGCCAGCCCGAACTCCGGCCCTACCATCCCTGAAATTGTCCTACGCGGGCGAAGTGGTGCGCTTCGATGGTTGTCCCAGCGAGAATTATTCCACGCATCGCTTGGGGTTGAGCGGTCAACGCACTATCGGCGCCTGGAAAATCTCCGGGGATGCTTCATCTATTTTCATCGATGGTTCGGATGATACGCTGCTTTCGAGTGCGCCCTTGAACGCCAACGCGATCCCTCTCTGGCGCGAACGCCGCCACCAATGGCAGCACCGGCTGAAGTTGCTCACCCAAGTGGATCGCGAAACTTATTTCCTGCGCGCTGCCGGCACGCTGCTTGATTATAACTATCAAACCCGCGTTGCCGCCGGAAAAATCGCTTTCGCCGATCGCTCCGATGCCCAGACCTCCTATGATCTGGGCTGGAAGCAGAGCGCGAATTCACTCTGGCTCGCCGGTGTCCGACTCGGTCGCCAGAATCAGGCCATCGTCCCCCTGCCGAATTGTGCTTTTGATTACTCGAACGATTACGTTCGACTTGCCGCCGGTTGGGAGGGGAAACCGTTCGCCAACACCACCGTCACTTTTGCCGCCGGGCCCGATTTTCGCCACTACACCGGGGCCATCGACCCCCGCGTATTTCTAGGCGGGCGGGCCCGGACTTCACTCTGGTTCGAAGGAAATTTCGCCACGAAACTATCCCCGACCGTGACGCTTACCGGCAGGGCCGCGCGGATGGACTGGCTGTCCAGCACCGGAAAGTCGGCCTATATCGACACCGGAGTGGAAACCGCGCTGGCCTGGAACTTGGTGCCAACGTGGACGCTGCGACTTAGCGCCAAGGTGCATCGTTGCGATTATTTTCCGGCCCGCCGCGACGACTGGGAATCCCTCCTCGGCGTCGGGGCCACGCTAAAACTTTCCCAAAACACCGTGCTGACCGTCGACCTCCTCCGTCATCAAGCATGGAATACCATGGCCACACTCACCGGACGAGAGTTTCGACGCCTGGCCATCAATATTGGAGTGAGCAGCAAATTGTGAACGGGCTGTCTTGCTGGGAAAAATTGCTTGAGGGAAAGCCTCTGCATTGGCCTCCCTTCCGCTATCTCAGCCATCCTGATCCCAGCCCGTGGATAGAAGAGAAAGAGGAAACGAGATGAGCCAGTCACGGCGTCAACCGGGTGAACGGTATCGAGGTGAGCGCGACCTTCCGACTTCGCCATGGCTACGACGGACAAGCCGGGTGCGCTGGGTGCCCGGAGTGTAGCCGGCGTTTTAGCCGCAGGCGAAAGCGCGGTGTCTAGGCGGCCCCGTTTTCGGGCTGCGCCCTCAAACGAAGCGACCAGCACGCGGCAAAACCATACCCACGGGTCGGGAGACCCGGGCCACTTCCCCATCACGTCAGGCTCCGCGCTCTCCGGCCACATGCGACAGGCTCAGGCCGTCCTGAGCGAAGTCGAACGGTCGCGTCCTCCGCGTTAATGGTATTTTATCCCGATTCGCGGCAAAGTTGAACTCACCCTCATTTCTCGGGATCAGAATGTCCGAGTCTATTTCGGCTGATTATTTTTGCAGGACCTGACGGACTTTTTCCGTGAGCGACTGGATTGTGAAGGGTTTTTGGATGAACTCCACGTCACTATCGAGCACTCCGTGGTGCGCAATGATGTCGGCGGTGTACCCGGACATGAACAGATATTTCATCGTGCGCCGTTGGGTCTTCAACTGTTCCTTGAGCTCCTTGCCGTTCATGCCCGGCATGACCACATCGGTCATCAGCAAATGGATCGGTCCTTGATAACTCGCCGATAACTCCATCGCGGCTTGAGGCGTCGAGGCAATCAGCACGTTGTACCCATGCTTGGACAAAATCATTTGGGCCAATCGCAGGATCGAATCTTCATCTTCCACGATGAGCACGGTTTCATGCCCGCTCTCGATCGGCCGCGCGATGGCTATTTCCCGGAGCGGCGTTCCTTCCCCGCGGGGGAAATAGATCTTAAAGGTCGTCCCTTTATCCCGCTCACTGTAGACATTGATCAAGCCGCGGTTCTGTTTCACGATGCCGAAAACGGTGGCCAAACCCAGCCCGGTGCCCTGCCCCACTTCCTTCGTGGTGAAGAACGGTTCGAAGACATGGGCGAGCGTTTCCGTATCCATCCCATGGCCGCTGTCACTCACTGAAAGCATCACGTATTCGCCGGGCAGACAATCCGGATTCGAGATCGTATAGGTGTCGTCCAAGGTCACATTGATGGTCTCGATGGAAATTCGGCCCGAATCGAGAATCACGTCCCGGGCATTGACGCACAGATTAGCCAGGATCTGGTCCACTTGACTGGGATCGATGCTGACGGGCCAGAGTTTGTCGCCCGGCAGCCAGACGAGATGGATATTTTCGCCGATCAAACGCCGGAGCATTTTGAGCATGCCTTCGATGACTTCGTTCAAAGCCAACACTTGCGGCATGATCGCTTGCTTGCGCGCGAACGTGAGCAATTGGCGTGTAAGATCAGCCGATCGTTTGGCTGATTTTTCAATCTCCCCCAGACTCTCGTTCAAGGGACTGCCGGGAGGCACATCCAGCATCGCGAGTGTCGCATGGCCGAGAATGACCTGGAGCATGTTATTAAAATCATGCGCGACTCCCCCGGCGAGACGGCCGATAGATTCCATTTTTTTCGCCTGGGTAAGTTGCGACTGCAACTTCGCCCGCTCCTCTTCCGCCTGTTTACGCTGACTGATATCCCGCAGGAAATTCAGCGTGGCGGGTGCCCCTTTCCAGTCGATCATCACCACGTTCAACTCGACCCAGAGGGTCTGTCCGGTGGAGGAAACCATCCTGAATTCCGAGCGGTGCGCGGGAGCGGCGCCGGGGATTCTTTCCGCAAGGCGTTCCTCCACCATGGCCCGCTCTGCCTGATGTACATAATCCAACATTGATCGGGACACCAAGGTGTCAGCCGGAACGGCGAGCATCTGATGACTCTTGGTATTCGCGAAGGCGATCTTACCGCCCTGCACCACCACGATGGATTCGTCGGCATTCTCCACCAACACCCGATACTTTTTCTCGGCTTGTTCGAGGGCACTAAACGCCTGACGTTGTCCGGCAAAAGCCTCGCGGAGCCGGTCGGTCATCGCAACGACGCCGGCTTGCAAAAAACCAATCTCATCCGGCAAGCGTCCCTGACCGAGGATCGAGTCGTAGTTTCCCTCGGTCACCTGCTCGACCGCGCGGGCTATCCGCCGTAGCCGTCGGGTTACCAGATAATTTATCGCCCAGAGAAGCATTACCGTGCTGACAATCAGCGCCACCACGGAACCACCAATGACCCGAACCCGAAGTTTAGCCAACTCACGTTCGTTCTCCGTCGTGCGAAGCCGGACATAAGTGAACAACACGGGAGCATTCCCGCTCGCCGTCGTCACGGGAGCAACGCGGATAAGGAAGGTGTTTTGCCCCACGGTGAGACGCTCGGTGAATCCACCGGAAGCCGCCCGTCGCAGCCACTCCGTTTTTAGATTTGAAAATTCGCTCCACCGATGTCCCACCCGCTCGGATTCAAGGGCTACCAGAACAACGCCATCCGCCGAAGCGACCATGGCATCCTCCAAGGCTGCACCCACGACGCTCCGCAGGGTGTCCCGTTGACCAAACGCATCGATGGACAAGGCCCCTTGGGTGAGCATCACCCCCGGCTTTTCCAATGATTCGTCCAAGCGGCGGTCCACTTCCGCGCCAAACCGGTTCAGGTAGAAACTACCGAGTGAAAACAGCACCGCCGCCTCAATGAAGACCACGAGCCCCCCCAAGGTGAAGGCGAGGCCAAACTGGATGCGGAGTTTCATGGCTTGGTGGAGCCGGCGTGCTCGATAAAAAATTGGCAGGGATTAAAGGGGCCGGGATCAGGATAAAGCCAGGAATCGTAATGGCTCGCTGGGACATTGCGAAAGGCGGGATTACGAATGGCAATACGGTCCGGCTCAAGACAGATACCCAGAGCATAAAACTCATCCGCCGCCATTGCAATCACCTGGGCCATCAACGCGTCGCGGACCTCGCGTTTGGGTTCACTCAGCACCTGCCGGAAGACATTCATCTGCTTGATCACCGACGCGGGTGGTTTTTCCGCCCCCGGGTTTTCGGGATCAACAAACCAGCGGGCCCAGGGAATGCCATAGATGACCGCCTGGGCATAATCAAAAGAAGTCGGAACGAAAAAATCTGACTCCATGATGGCCGCATAGCCCCCGATACCCTTGATGACCGCCGCATCGTGCCGATTTTGGTTAACGTAGGTATCGAAATCCTCCTTCGGCAAAATCGTCGTTTGCATGGTCACCCCGATCGCTCGCCAATCTTTGGCCACGAGCTCCAAAATCGCCGGCCAGTTGGGGCTTCCCAGTGGCGCAGACAGCATCACTTCAATTTTGCAGGGCCGCCCATCCGGCAGATAGCGCAGACCATCCGGTCCCTGGGTTTTCAAACCGGCCTCATCGAGCAGTTGTTTCGCATGCTCGGGGGCATACGCCGTATATTGCTCCCCCAGCCGGCGATTGTAGAACGGCGACATCGGGCGCGGAGCGAGCTGCCAGGGTTTCCCCTCTCCTCCGTAAAGTTTTTGAATCAACCCCACTCGATCAATGCCCTCGGACAGGGCGATGCGCACTTTCTTATCACTCAGCATGGCCCTCATCCCGGGATCCTGGTGCACCAGATTCAGGCAGAGCGCCATTGAGTTGGAACGACTGGGGATAACCCGGACGGAGCAGAGATGCCCGGCCTTGATCGCAGCCGCAATGGCGGGCCCCGCCGCAGAATTAACGCTGGCAAAATCCTGCCGTTGGTAATCCACCAAGCCGTCGAGTGCCCGTTGCAAGGCGATATCATAGTTAGCCACCACCGTATACTTCACCTGATCGAGGTAAGGCAACTGGCGGCCCAAGGTATCCACTTTCCAGTAATAGGATTTCGTACGGCATTCACGGTGGTGACCCCCGGAACATATGCGTTCGTGACGATCCAAGCATCGATCGTGGGGATGCCAATATGCGCCCATCGCCAAGGTGTACTGAGGCTCCGAAACGCGGCCGCCCAAGGCAAATTCGTTTGCTGCATGAGCTCGGCCGCACCCACCGGGTTATGGCCGGGATGCATCTTCCGAAAATAATGCGCGGGATAATGCGTCATGTCATTGGAATATCCCGCCGCAAGTTGCTCGAGAAACAAGGGATTGGGCGCCGCAAAACGGAACACGACGGTGTAATCATCCGGCGCCGTACATTCAGGCAACCGCCCCCCTTGGGTAATCCAAAGTGACGGCACCGGCGTGAGCTCGGTGTTACGAACCACATCATCCATCCAGGCCACGATATCGGTGGCTGTAAAAGGATGACCATCAGACCAGCGCATGCCCCGCCGAAGTTGAAACCGATATACCGTGGCATCAGCATTGACGGTCCAGCTGCTGGCGATGTTTGGCACCACCCGAGTCCAACTGGGATCCCAGCGGACAAGATGCTCGTAGGACAGTGATCGAAACAGCATGGAGTTGCTATCGTACCCCACCAGCACCATGCGCCACGTGCCGCCGTATTCGCCCAGTTTCTCCACCGGAGAAATCACGAGGGGGGCAATGGGGAGACGCTGCTCCACCGCCGGAATGGTTCCTGCTAACACCTGCCGCTGCAGATCCGGCGCCTCGGAAAATGCGCCCGCCACCGGCAGTGTTGCCCTCACGGCCAAGATGGCCATAATCATATTAAATCGCAGCGCACTCATTCTAAAAACACATTAGAGGCCTGCCCTCGGACAACAAGGGTGAATCAGGAGTTGTCCGACCTTCGCAGAACAGCCGTTACGATAATAACGGTTCAAGGATCCGGATATTTTCGGAATTTCATAAAAAAACTTCAGGCCTAAGTGGCCTGAAGTTCGGGGATCAGCGCAAAGGCCGTGACTCAGCGGGCATTCTTCTTCTCGCGCTTGGCGGCTTTCTTCTGCGCCGGAGTCATCAGCGGCTGCTTCTTCGTTTGTTTCTGGGAGTCTTGGGATTTAGCCATGGTATTGATTAAGGTTAACGATTGTTGTGGTTGGGAGAGTGAAAAGTGAACTTACGGGAATCTTTTTCTGCACACGCTGTCTGCTTTCGGCGATATATTTCGGCGATGCACGAAGCCGAATATCCACGAAACTCCCACTGTATAGCGAGCAAAAGTCGCGATGGCACCATCATCGTCCGCCCCCCGCGCGTGGTCCGGCTAGATCCTTCGGTCAAACCGGGCTCACAAAAATCAGTTCGGCTTAGTCTCAAAAGAGTCCACGACGTCCTGAAAACGCGGGCGGTTCTCCTCTGCCGCATCGATGAGCGCCAGGTGGGCCGCTTGGATGAGATCGGAAGAGGCTGCGGGCGTTGCGTCACCCTTGACCGTGAGCGGCGTATCCGTCGTCGGTGCCGGGGCATCCGTAATCGCTAAGCGTCCAAATATCCCCATCTCGCGAAACTGGGCACATACTCGTTCCGTGGGTCGGTGAAAAACGAGCTGCTTGGCAAACTGGCAGAAGAGCCCGAGCATCGTCGAATCGAGCGCTTGGCAATCAACCAGCTCAACCCGGATCGGTCCCGTCCCCCCGGTCTCCGCCAAGGCCAAGAGCTGGCGCATCGCCGGTGCGATCTGCCACGTGACCAATCCGCTCAAGCCAATCACACACGTGGCTGCACTCCACCCACCCGTGATCCGGCCGGTCGCCAAAGGCGGAGCCGGTGGCGTATTCGACGGCAACACCACCCGCACTGATTTAGCGGCAAATGGGCTGCGACTTTTATTCGCAGGGTCGGCGACCGGCATCAAATTCGCCGTCCGGCTAATCACTAAAAACGTCATGTCGTCCGCCGGGGCATGCTGATCGAGATGCTGGGTGAGTACACTCTCCAACGCATGCCCGATATGCTTCGCGCTTTGGTCATGTAGCGCCGCCAAGGTACCACAAAGTCTTTCGGGGGTAAATTCGCTCCCGCCATCATAACGCGCTTCCGAAATTCCATCAGTGTAGAGCAGCACGGTATCTCCAGGATTAAGCGTCAGCGTGGTCGTGGTGAATTCCCCTTGATCGTTCAGCCCAAGCACCGTGCCCCCGACCGGGAGCAGATGCGCCTTACCCGGACCATCGACGATGATCGGTGGCGGATGACCCGCGCTCGCGATGGTCAGGGTGCCATTCTTCGGATCAATCACCGCATAAACCATCGTGACCAAAATGGGCGGATCAAAGGCTTCCTCCAGCAAAGCTTGGTTAAGAAAAGAGAGCGCCTGTGCAGGGATGCCGAGGATTTCCTGCCGGGCTTGGAGTTGTCGTCGGGGCTGCAAGAGCTCGCGGAGAATAATCGTGATCATCGCCGCACTGACTCCGTGCCCGGCGACATCCACCAAATACAACGCGAGGCGCCCATCGTCGAGTAGCACCGCGCCAAAAAAATCACCGCCCAGCCGTTCACACGGGCCGAAGTAACCGAACACCTCGAAACCAGCCAACAAGGGGAAAGCTGCCGGGAGCAGCTTGCGTTGCACCCGCTGGGACTGGCGAAGATCGGAGGCGAGCGTCGCCTCCTGCTGCCGCAATTGCCCATACGCTGTATGCAAGCGGGCCAGACTGGTCTCGAGTTTGATATTTTGATTTTTTAAATCCGCCAACAACGCATCGCGTTCGCGCACCAGCCGGCGACTGGCCGCCGCTCGTTCCACCACCATGGCGAGGATCGCCAACTCGGGAAAGGGCTTGTCGAGAAAGTCGAACACCCCGGTCTGCATCGCGGCAATGACGTCTAGCCGCGTGCCTCGTCCCGACATCAGAATACAGATGGTCTGCGGTCGGAGCTGCTTGACGCGTCGCGTGAGTTCGATCCCATCCAGCCCCGGCATGAAGAGATCCGTGAACATGATATCATAATTATTCTGCTGAAGAAGCTCCAGCGCCCGGGCCCCGTTCTCCGCCAGATCACACCGCTCTCCCCTCTTGCCCAAATAGCTGGAAATGAGATTTAGGATCGAGACCTCGTCATCCACCACGAGAATATGCAGGTTGCTCATGGTTAATTAAAATGGGTCTGGTCGGATGTTCGCACGGGGAATATCAATCAATGAAATGGTTTTAAGTTCGTTAGCAACTCCCGGATCACCAACCCAGCTCCACTCCTATAAAAAATGAACCGCGGCACTCTTTCCTCGTCCCCGGCAGCTAAATATTTCCTGTGTTTTCCGTCGTTCCGTGACTCCTCATTCCCGGACCTCAACCGCGTCAATTTCCCCATGATCATCCGTCCTTACCGCGCCACCGACGAAGCCGACCTCCTTGCGCTCTGGCAGGCCTGCGAACTCCTCAAGCCGCAAAACGATCCACGCAAGGACATCGCCCGCAAACTTCACGTTAACCCGGAATAGTTTCTCGTCGGCGAATTCGATGGACGCCTTGTGGCGGGGATCATGGCCGGCTACGAGGGCCACCGGGGCTGGATCAATTACCTCGCCGTCGCCCCCACCCATCGCCGCACCGGACTGGGCCGGGCAATGATGGCTGAGGCCGAGCGGTTACTCCGGGCGGCCGGCTGCCCCAAAATCAATCTCCAAGTCCGGCCGGATAACCCCGGCGTCATCGAATTCGACCAGCGCATCGGCTTTGCCGTCGAGGGCACCATCAGTCTCGGCCGGGGTCTGACGAAGGATTGACCCGCTTGGCCAGCCAATAATGCAGGTTCCCGAGAAAATTTCAGAGGGGAAATTTGCATTTTTTCCATTGCACCGCTGAAAAGCGCTGCCTGTAGTTTTCGCTTTCCGTTAAATGTATCTCAAGGCGCTAAAGCTTCACGGGTTCAAAAGTTTCGCAGACAACACTACCCTCGGTTTCAAACCCGGGGTGACTGCTATTGTCGGGCCCAACGGCTGCGGCAAGAGTAACATCGCGGACGCGATCCGCTGGGTACTCGGCGAACAAAGCGCGAAGGCTCTTCGCGGCGGCAAGATGCAGGACGTGATCTTCGAGGGTGCCGACACCCGCAAAGCCGCGCAGCTGTGCGAAGTCGGCCTGCTCCTCACCGAGTGCGAGAAACAACTCGGCAGCGAATTTCACGAAATCGAAATCACCCGCCGCGTCTACCGCGATGGCCAGAGCGAATATTTTTTCAACAACCAGCCCTGCCGCCTGAAAGATATCCATAAACTTTTCATGGATACCGGCGTGGGCCGCACGAGTTACTCGATCATGGCGCAAGGTCAGATCGACCAGATTCTCTCCTCCAAACCCGAAGAACGCCGGGTCGTATTCGAAGAAGCCGCCGGCATCACGAAGTACAAGAGCCAGCGTCGCGAGGCGATGAGCAAGCTCACCCTGACCGAGCAAAATCTCGCCCGCGTCTCCGACGTCATCAACGAAGTGGCCCGCCAGATCGGCACCCTCAAACGCCAGGCCGCAAAAGCCATGCGCTTCAAGCGCCTGAGTTTCCGCCTGCGTCACCTCGCGCTCGCGCAAGGCAGTTTTCAGTGGCGACAACTCAGCACCTCGCTGGCTGATTTCAACAGCCGCGTCGCTTCCCTCCGCAGCGAAGCCGATACGCGCCGCTCGACGCTGGACGAGCGCACGCGCGCCTTGGACACCAAGAAAGCCACGCGCAGTTCGTTGCACCAACGCGTGCAGCACGCCCAGCAGTCCGTCTTCGATCTTCGCTCACAGAAAGAGGCCGCCGAAAACCAATCCGGCCTCGCCCAAGTCAAACGCACCGGCCTCGCCGACCGCCTGGAATCCGGTCGCGATGATGTCTCCGAATTGGAAATGCAGCTCAAGGAGCTGGCTTCGCAGGTCGATACCGGCGCGAGCGACAAGCAAATGCAGCTCAGCCTGCTCGGCAGCTCCGATGTGGTTTTTCAGGATCGCAACCGCGAACTCGCCATCCTCGAAGGCGAACTGACTAAAGCCGAACAGCAGTTGAGTCAGGAAAAATTTCAGCTCTTGCAATCCGAGAGCATGGTTGCCCGCCTTCGCACCGAAAGCTCCGGCCTCGAAGTCGACGCCCGCACCAGCCAGAATCGTTTTGATCAACTCTCCACCGAACTCGCCGAGTTGCGCGCCGCCGTCGAAGCCGCACGGCAGGCGCTCGCGCAGGTCCGCAGCCGCGTCGAGGAAGCCCGCGCCGAACAAAGCCGCACCAACAGCGAGGCCCAGGCCGCCCAAACTGCGTTGCACGAGGCCACGCAGAATTTCCGCGAAGCCCAACGCAAGCTCCAGGAGATTGATCGCTCGCTCGCCCAGAAAACCGCGCGCCTGAAACTTCTTCAGCAATTGCAGGAAAAATGGGAAGGCTTCGGCGAAGGCGCAAAAGCCCTCCTCCAAGGCCGCCTCACCGCCACAATCGGTGAACAGAAATTCACCCCGATCACCCAAGGCTTGGAAATGCGGGCCGAGTACGCGAAAGCCCTCGAAGCCCTGCTCGGTTCCTCGGTCGAAGCCATCGCGGTTTCCGATCTCGCCACCGCCCAAAAAATCCTCACGCAGCTCGAAGCCGACAAGATCGGCAGCGTGTGTCTCCAGGTTCCAGGTTTGCTCAGCACTACGGCCGCATCCGAACTCCCCGCCGGTCTGCGTCCCGCCAGCGATGCCGTGGCTAATCTCGACCCAGCCCACCCCGCCGCTTCCATCCTTTCCGCGTGCTACCTCGCTGACGATCTCGCGGCGTTTCTCGAATTCTGGAAAGCCCATCCCGGTTTCAGTTTCCTGATGGTGGCCACGGCCAAGGGCGAATTGGTGGATCGCCGCGGCCTGATTTTTGGCGGGCACAGCAAGAAACCCGCGAACAGCATCGTGCAACGCGAGGTGGATTTGCGCGAGACCGGCAAGGCCGTCGTGGCCGAACAAATCGCCCACGACGAACAACGCGTGCTGATCGAACAGATCAACGTCGCGCTGAATCTTGCCGAGCAAACCCTCGAGCAAAAGCGCAAGGAAGTCCTCGCCGCTTCCCAAATTTCCGCCGGTCTCCACAACGAGGAAAAGAATGCGCAGCGCGCCCATGAAGAAGCCGCCCACAAGCTGCAACGGATGGAGCACGAACTTAACACGCTCAAACGCGATCACGACGAGGCGCAAGCCCGGTACGCCAAGGCGCAGGGCCTGTTGCACGAAGCCCACACAGCCGTCGAAGCCAAGAAGCAGATCATTTCCGCCACCGAAAACAGCATCGCCGAAAAACGCGCCGATCGCGATCTCCAGAAAGAGTCACTCTCCCAAGCCCGCCTGGACCTCGCCGAGCGCCGCCAGAAAGTCGAAGTCCTCGACCGCGGATTATCGGAAATGCAACGCCGTCGCGTCCAGATGGCCGATTTGCTCGATCAACGCCAAATCGAGATCGAGACGTGGGCTGAACAGGTAAACCAACTCGAACAAGAAAGCGCCGGCCAAAAAGCCCGCGCCGAGGAAATCGCCGTCACCCTCACTGAAGCGCAGGAAAACGTAGAGACGATCCGCGTCGAACTTTCCACCATCGAACAGGAAATCAACGAGGTCGAAACCGGCATGACCTCCATCCGCCGCGAGGCCGAGTCCTCGATGTCCGAGCTTTCCAAGAATGAGGTCCGCGTCGCCGAGACCAGCGCCCGGGTCCAATTTCTCACCGAGGAAATCACCCACGAATTCCAAGCCGATGTCACCACCCTCGATTGGAAAAACCTCCTCTGGCACGCCGATGACGAACCCGAAGGCCTCAAGGCCTTGGATCTCGATGAGGAAGATGAAGCGACCACTCCTCCGCTCCCCACCGCTCAGCCCGCTCTGACGGAGGCCGCTCCAAAGCGCCGCAAGAAAGACAAAGCCAACAAGGGCGAGCCCACCGAGGCTGATCTTGTCGCGCTCGATGCGACCCAATGGGATGAATTCAAATCCGAAATTGATGCACTCCGTCAACGCATCGGCACGATGGGCGCAGTCAATCTCGTGGCCATCGAGGAATACTCGGAACTGAAACAGCGTTACGAATTCCTCAAGACCCAGTGCGACGATCTCACCAACGCCAAGACCGCGCTCCTCAAGGCCATCGACGACATCAATCAGACCTCACTTGAACAGTTCAAGGTCACCTTCGATCAGATCCGCAAGAATTTCGCCTACACCTTCAACATCCTCTTCGGTGGCGGCCACGCCGATATCGAACTCGTGACCGCTGATGATCCGCTTGAAAGCGGCATCGAAATCGTCGCCCAGCCGCCCGGCACCAAACTGAAAGGCATCACGCTGCTCTCCGGTGGACAGAAAACGCTCACCGCCGTCGGTCTGCTCTTCGCCCTCTACATGGTGAAGCCATCGCCGTTCTGTTTGCTCGACGAGTTGGATGCCCCGCTCGACGAGTCCAACATTCACCGTTTCACGAATCTCCTGAAGCAGTTCGTCGGCGAGTCCCAGTTTATCATCATCACGCACAACAAGAGCACCATCGCGGCGGCGGATGCGTTGTACGGCGTGACGATGCAGGAACGCGGTGTCTCACGCACGATCTCAATGCACTTCGACAAAGAACGCGGCGAAGCCGAAGTGCTGCCGGTCACGATCGCCGACGCCGTCCGCAACGCCCGCCACAATTCCGCCAGCAGCTTCCAGCCTGAACCCGCCGTCGAATCCGGCCCGGCTCCAGTTTCAGCTCCGGCTCCAGTCGAGAGTTAAGTTTATTGCAAGGAAAGTTGCCGATCAGAAGGGCGGGCTTTGCTGGTTCGGAGCCTCCAACCCTATTTTGATGCTGAATCCACCGGCGCGTGCCTTTAGCTTCTATTTCCTCGCCCATGATCTCCACGCTCCGCCACCTGCAATATGCCTCGGGCTTTATTGAGCTGGGGATGTTCGTGGAAGCTTCGGCGGAATTGGAAGCAATCACGCCAGCTGATCAGAAACTTTCCGAGGTGATCAGTGCGCGCATCGATCTGCACATGCACTCGAAACACTGGGATGCGGTGATGAAATATTCCCAAAAACTCATGCGCCTCAAACCCGAGGATGATAAGGGCTGGGTCAGCCGGGCCTACGCGCTGCGGGAACTCGAACTGATCGAAGAGGCGCAGGCGGTATTATTGGAAGCGGAGCCACTGCATGGGAAAAAATGCGGGGTGCTCCACTACAATCTCGCCTGCTACGCCTGTCTGCTGGGCAATAAGGCCGAAGCCAAACGACGGCTCACCATCGCCTTTCTCATGGACAAATCATGGAAGCAGTCAGCGCTCGAAGACTCCGATTTGAAAACGATGCGGGCGACGATCACGGCCATGAAGTGAGAGGCTAAAGGTGGAGCGACTTGAACTTGGCGACGCTAGCCCGGATGCATCGCAAGTTTTTTTGTCATCGCGAACCTGCCGAGGGCAGGCAGCCTTCGCGCAATCCCGGCACGGCCACAAGGGCCGGCCCTACAATACGGAATGCATCCACCATGGCCTTCCTCTGCTCAGCACTTGATCCTCGTTACTGGTCACTTCGTCGAATGAGCGCCGCTCACTCGACATTGGCGATCTGCTCTTTCACGCGCTCAAGCTCGTTTTTCAATTCGATCACACGCTGGGAAATCTGGAGATCGTTGGCCTTGCTGCCGATCGTGTGAACTTCGCGCCCGATCTCCTGCAAAATGAACTCAGCCTTGCGCCCCACTTCATCGCTACTCCGCAATAATTCGTTGAATTGCGCCAGATGACTGCGCAACCGGGTAAGTTCCTCGGCGATATCGCAACGATCGGCAAACAGCGCGACCTCCTTCAGGACCCGATCGTCACTCACGTCCAGCGTCAGACCGGCGGTCCTCAGTCGCATCATCAACTGTTCCCGGTAAGTACTGACGACCTGCGGCGCCCGCAGCGCGATCACCTCAATATGGGCGCGAATTTTTTCCAAGCGTCCGAGAAAATCAATCAGCAGCGCCTCGCCTTCCCGCGCCCGCATCGCCGCCAGTCCGCGCAGAGCCGCTTGCAACGCCGGTTCCACTTCCGGCCAGGCACTCGCGGCCTCGGGCAATTTCTCCCGACCCGTGGAATCCTGGGCAATCCGCCACAACAGCTCGGCCGTGGGCGCGAAAGTGATTTTTTGAGACTGGGCCAGCGAACGAAGTCGGGCCAGTTCCTCCGCAACCTTGCTCTCATTCCAATCCGTTTCCTTGGCCCCGCCATCCACTTCGATCACGACATGGATTTTACCGCGGGAAACTTTTTTGCGGACTTGCTCAAGGACCACACCTTCGAGGCTTTCCCACGCATCAGGCAATGACACCGAGAGATCGAGCCCTTTGCGATTCACCGAATTGATCTGCACGGTAAGCGCGTGCGCATCCAACGAAGCCGTCCCACGGCCAAAACCGGTCATAGAGTTCATAGGAGAAAGTCCAAACGCCAAACGGCCAAAGGCCAAACAAAACCCGAAGTGAAGTGCTTCATTCTAGTTTTTTAATAATACGGGTGAAGATCAGTTTCAGCTCATGCGCCTCCTGCCAAAGTTCCTTTCGGCCAGTTTCCATCGCGGCATTATCACCCAAATACAACAATCGAAGCCAGAGCTGGCTTTCCTTGGCTTCCTTGCGAGAGATACGAAATTTCATGACCCGGTCCTTGCCCCCAAGCGCCTCATTAGCCTCGATGCAGTTCGCAGCCACCGAACCAGATGCCCGCACCAGTTGTTTTACATCTTCGATATTCGCTGTCGTTCGTGGCAACTGTCGCACAAAACGTCGAACGGCCTCGGCAAACAGCGCCGTCCTTTCCTCCAAGTCCTTTATTTTTTCAGCCATTTAAGTGGTTTGGCGTTTGGAGTTTTGGAGTTTTGTGATTTGGCGTTTATGCCTTCTCATCCAGCAGTCGCTGCACTTGCTGGACATCTTTATCCCCGCGTCCGGATAAATTCACGATCACGATCTTATCCTTCGCCAGGGCGCGGGCGCGCTTCATCCCATGCACCAACGCGTGCGTGCTCTCAAGCGCCGGGATGATGCCTTCCATCCGCGAGCAAAGTTGAAAGGTTTCCAGCACTTCATCATCGGTGGCGTAGGCAAATTCGATCCGGCCGGCATCGCGATAGAACGCATGCTCGGGCCCGACCGCCGCGTAATCCAGCCCGGCGCTGACCGAGTGCGTGAGTTCGATCTGCCCTTCCGCGTCTTGGAGGAGAAATGTTTTGCAGCCTTGCAACACCCCCAGCCGTCCGCCGGCGAAGCGCGCGGCGTGTTCGCCTCGCTTGATGCCGTGGCCACCGGCCTCGACCCCAAACAGACGGACATTTTTCTCATCGAGAAATTCGAAAAAGAGACCGATGGCGTTGCTGCCGCCGCCGACGCACGCGACCAGTTCATCGGGCAACCTCCCCTCGCGGGCGAGGATTTGCTCCTTGGCTTCCTGACCGATCACGCGATGAAAATCCCGCACCATCATCGGATACGGATGCGAACCATACGCGGTGCCGAGAATGTAGTGCGTGTGGCGGACGTTGGTTACCCAGTCGCGCATGGCCTCGTTGATCGCTTCCTTAAGCGTCTTCTGGCCGGCTTCCACGCCGACGACTGTTGCGCCCATGAGCCGCATGCGAAACACATTCAGCGCCTGGCGCTCCATGTCGTGCGCGCCCATGTAGACGACACACTCCAGACCAAATTTCGCGCACGCCGCCGCGGTCGCCACGCCATGTTGGCCCGCACCGGTCTCGGCGATGATACGTTTCTTGCCCATGCGTTTCGCGAGAATCGCCTGCGCGAGTGCATTGTTGATCTTGTGCGCGCCCGTGTGCAACAGATCCTCGCGCTTCAAATAAATCTTCGCGCCGCCGCAAAGTTCAGTGAGCCGCTCTGCAAAATAAAGCTGGGTTGGCCGGCCCGCAAATTCCTTCAGATGATGGCGCAGTTCCTTTTGGAATTCCGGATCGTGGCGCGCCACCTCATAGGCGGCGGTCAGCTCTTGCAGCGCGGTCATGAGCGTCTCAGGGACAAACACCCCACCATAGGGGCCGAAATGCCCCGACGCATCGGGTTGGTTGAAACGAGAGGCCTGAGCGGCGGTGGTAGCGGAGGCTGACATAGGGCTGAATGACTAGCCCGGTTTTTTCGGCCCTACCAGTGCGAAATTAGAGTTATGATCTCAACCGGAGCGGCCGGCGTCCCGGCCTGCCGAGGATTGGTAGCCGTGTTTGAGCCGAAGGCGAAAACGCGGGAGCGGCAGCAGTGTAGAACCGATCCGCGTTATCGCTGCGCTTCAACGCGGCGACTCATTCAAGCTTGTCGCGCCATTCTGCTGGCCAGCAGAACGAGACAAGCTCGCAACCTACGAGATCCCGCCCAATCCCACAGGCACGGCGACCTGTGGCTTCCCCCTCACACCCGCTTGATCGTCAGCAGCGTGAAGTCATCACGCAGGCCGGTGCCGTCGGTGAAACGCTGCGCGGCTTGCAGGACGGCGTCGTTGATTCCTTTCGCGTCGCTTTGGTAGGCACCACGCAGGGCATCTGATAGTCGCGCGCTGCCGAATTCCTTGTCTTCGTGGTTGGGCGCTTCCGTCAGACCGTCGGTGTAGAGGACCAATACATCACCTGCGACAAAGGGCACCACTTTGTCGGCGATTGCTTGGTCGAACATCCCAGGCGGCACCAATCCGAGCGGCATGCCTTCCGAGACGGCGTACTCGCAGACCGGCAGGCCCGTGGTACGATCGCGTCTCAAAAACAGTGGCAGCTCGTGGCCGGCGCGCGCGATGATCACGTGGCCCGCCTGCGGATCGATGATGGCGTAAGCCATCGTGATATAAATCCCGTTACGGATATCGGCCGCCAGCGCTTGGTTTAATTCTGACAGTGCCCGGGCGGGAGAATCGTAGCGACCCGCGATCTGATGCAGGAGCGTGCGGCAAATCGCCATGTGCAGCGAAGCGGACACCCCTTTGCCGGAGACGTCGGCCACAGCCACGCCCAACCGGCCTTCACCGAGATGAAAAACATCGTAGAGGTCCCCCGTCACTTTTTGCGCCGCCATGTAGCGGGCATCCACCTCGAGTCCGGGCACCTGCGGCATCGTGTGCGGCAGGAGTAATTGCTGCACATCGCTGGCCAGCGAGAGATCCACATCGAGGCGCTGTTTCTCTACTTGCAGGTCGATGAAATCGGTGTTGTGGACCGCGAGACCGGCCTGCTCAGCGAGGGCGGCGACGAGCGAATAATCGGTCTGGGTGAAAGGCAGGCCGTCGGCGGAGTTGCACACGCATAACACGCCGATCAATTGCTTGCGCACCATAATGGGCGCCGCGATTACCGAACGGACGAGGAGTGCGGGATCATCGTGCCGAACCACCCGGGGATCAGATGGCGCATCGCCGATGAGTTCACCTTGTCCGGTCGCCGCCACCCGACCGACCACGCCTTCGCCGACGGGAAATTCCTCGGACTTCAAAACCTGTTCGATAAACTTCGCCCGTCCCATCCGAAGCTTGGCTTCATCCGGTATCGGACGGTGCGGCGGGAACAATCCCTCGACCGCGACCCCACGCATCATGTTGTTCGCGCGTTTTTCAAAAATGCACGCACTCAACGCCCCGGTGCTGAGAATGGAAGCATGCACGATGCGTTGAAAAAGTTCGTCGCGGGTGAGCCGGTCGCCCACGGCATCGACCATGTTGTGCATGAAATCGAGCACGATGGTCCGCTCTTCCAGCAGACTGAGTTTTTCCTCTTCCAAGCGCACCGCCTTACTGCGCGCCCGCCAATAGCTCTGGTAGATCAGCACCGCGCCCAACATCAGGCCGAGAATAAAGTACATCATGAGTGGGACTTAGCAGGGACGATCACGACAGGTGGAGCGTATTGACCCCAATGCGCTGATCGGTGGACGGCACGGTACCCGCATGGGAGCAAAGCGACAATGTGGTCCGCTGGCGTGCAACCCGCGCTTTCGGGCTGCGCCCTCAAACGCGGCTACTCCAAAAGAGTCCGTGCTCGCGTCGCAGGAGAAGGAGTTCATGCGACGAAGTCCGCTCCCTCAGGGCGTGTTCAGTTGGTTGCGCAAAAAGGCCATCACGTCCTGAAACTTGGCGGCGTTGGCCGGCTCGGCCATAATCAGATTTTCGTGCGCTTCCAGGACGATCCGGGTTCGCTCAATTTCCGTGCGCATCTGCTCGGTCAAGGCTTGGGCTCCACCCCCCAAGTCCATCGAGAAGGCCCCCGCCTCGACGGTCGCGAGCCGGTGCAATCCGAGATTGCGAATGAGTTCGAGATTGCGCTCACCCACCCGGACCAGCGTGAGCGTGCCGGCCGGAACGAGCTTGCGCAGGGCCAGAGCCGCACCAGCCAGAACGCCGAGGAACGTGCTGTCCATGCTCGTGCAGTTTTGAAAATCCACCGCGATCCGCGGTTTGCCCTGCTTGGCCATTTCCGTGAAAAACTCCTTCAGGCTGCCGCTGTTCATGAACGACGCCCGGCCCTCAATGCGCACCAACACCGGGTCAGCGGAGACATCGACAAGAAAAACAGGTTTGGCAGGATTGGGCATGGGTTGGGGAATAGTCGGGGTCACGGCCCCGATCCGGCTGGAGTGAAGTCCGCGCGTTTAGTTCTGGGATACAATTTGGCGCAGGACATAGGGCAAAATGCCGCCATGTTGATAATAATCAATTTCGATTGGCGTATCGATGCGGCAGCGCACGGATACGTTTTCCACTGCCCCATTTTTTCGCGTGATTTTTAAAACCAAATCCTGCTGCGGCTTGATCGCCGCAGTAAGGCCCACGACATCGTAGGTCTCCGTGCCATCAAGTGCCAGCGTTTGAACTGTCGTGCCTTCCTTGAATTGCAAGGGCAGCACGCCCATGCCGACGAGGTTGGAGCGGTGGATGCGCTCGAAGCTCTGCGCGACGACGACTTTCACGCCGAGCAGATTCGTTCCTTTCGCGGCCCAATCGCGGGAAGAGCCCGTGCCATATTCCTGGCCGGCAAGAATGATCAACGGCGTGCCGGCTTTTTGATACGCCATGGACGCATCGTAGATGGAAGTCTCGATGCCGTCGGCACCGATGGTGTTGCCACCTTCCTTGCCGCCGAGCATCAAGTTTTTGATGCGGACATTGGCGAAGGTGCCGCGCGTCATGATGCGATCATTGCCGCGGCGGGAGCCGTAGGAATTGAAGTCCTCGAAGGAGACTTTGTTATCGAGCAGGAATTTCCCGGCGGGCGAACTGTTCTTGATGGCACCGGCGGGCGAGATGTGGTCGGTCGTCACGGAGTCACCGAAGATGCCCAGCGCCCGCGCGCCCGTGATCTCGGCGATGGAGCCGGGCTTCATGGAGAAGTTCGTGAAGAACGGCGGCTCTTGAATATAAGTCGAAGCGGCATCGAACGCGTAGACGTTGCCCGTGCTCGCGGGAATTTCGTTCCACTTCGGGTTTTGCGCGGCGAAATCGGTGTAGAGTTTGCGAAACACCTCAGGCTTGAGCGCGGCAGCCATCTGGTCGCGAACTTCCTGCAACGTGGGCCAGAGATCGGTGAGGAAAACATCTTTGCCGGCCTGATCTTTGCCGAGCGGTTCTTTCGAAAGATCGATGTCCACGCGGCCGGCGAGCGCGAAGGCGACGACGAGCGGCGGCGACATCAGGAAGTTGGCCTTGATGTTCTGGTGCACGCGGGCCTCGAAATTGCGATTCCCGGAGAGCACGGAGGCGGCGACGAGATCGTTCTTCACCACCGCTTCCTCGACGGGTGCCGCCAGCGGGCCCGAGTTGCCGATACAGGTGGTGCAGCCGTAGCCCACGGTTTGGAAACCAAGTTTGTCGAGATACGGCGTCAGGCCGGTCTTGTTCAGGTAATCCGTGACGACACGTGAGCCTGGTGCCAGCGAGGACTTCACGATCGGATTAACCTTCAGTCCCTTCTCAACGGCTTTCTTTGCGACCAAGCCAGCGGCCAGCATGACGCTCGGGTTGGAAGTATTCGTGCAACTCGTGATCGCCGCAATGAGCACGGAGCCGTGGCCCACTTTCTGGCCGTTTACTTGCGCACTTATCGTGGAGAACTCCTCGGCCTTTTTGCCAAAGCCATTTTCGGTGACGGGTTTGGAAAACGCCGTAGTGAATTCCTGCTTGAGATTCTTCAGCTCGATGCGGTCTTGCGGACGCTTCGGACCGGCCACGCTGGGGACGACCGTACTGAGATCGAACTCCACCACTTGGGAATAATCGATCTGCCCCTTCTGCGGGATGCCCCAGAGATTCTGCGCCTTGTAATAGGCTTCGTAAGTGGCAACTTGTTTTTCGTCGCGGCCAGTGGCGCGGAGATAAGTGCTGCACTCGGCGTCGATCGGGAAAAAGCCCATCGTCGCACCGTATTCTGGCGCCATGTTGGCGATGGTCGCGCGATCGACGACCGGCAAGGCGGCGGCACCGGGTCCGAAGAATTCGACGAATTTGCCGACGACCTTTGTCTTGCGCATCAATTGTGTGATCGTCAGTGCGAGATCGGTGGCGGTGACGCCTTCTTTGAGTGCGCCAGTCAGATATACGCCGACCACGTCAGGGGTTAAGAAATAAACGGGCTGGCCAAGCATGCCGGCCTCGGCCTCGATGCCGCCCACGCCCCAGCCCACGATGCCGAGGCCGTTGATCATGGTGGTGTGCGAATCGGTGCCGACGAGCGTGTCGGGATAATAAACATTACCCGCGCTGAGCACGCCCTTGGCGAGATACTCGAGATTCACCTGGTGAACGATGCCAATGCCGGGAGGCACGACCTTGAAGGTGTCGAAGGCCTGCATGCCCCACTTGAGAAATTGATAACGCTCACGGTTGCGCGAGAATTCCAGCTCCAGATTCTTTTCCATCGCCTCGGCCGAGCCGGCGAAATCCACCTGCACGGAATGATCGACCACGAGATCCACGGGCACCAGCGGCTCGATGATCTTAGGGTTCTTGCCCATCTTCGCCACGGCGGAACGCATGGCGGCGAGATCCACCAGCAGCGGCACGCCCGTAAAATCCTGCAGCACGATGCGCGCGACCACGAAGGGGATTTCCGCCGTGCGGGCCTCCACGGGCTTCCAGTTGGCGAGCTCCCGGATATTCGACTCCATCACTCGCTTGCCGTCGCAGTTGCGCAGCACGGCTTCGAGCACGAGGCGAATACTGACCGGCAAACGCGAAATAGGGAAACCGGCTTTTTCGAGGGCAGGCAGCGAGTAGAACTGCTTGCCGCCAGCGAAGGCTTGAAGGGTGTTGAAGTGATTCGGGAGACTCATGGTTTGAAAAATCGAAAGAACTGAAGGGCGGAAAGGCTGAATTCTGAAAATGAGGGGACATCCTCAGTTCTTCAGCCTTTCTGTTTTTTTAGCCTTTGGTAAGCGCGGCCTTCACTGCGGCAAAATTCGGCAAATCTTTCGGGGTCGCGGTCTGCTCGGCGTATTTGATGACGCCATCCTTGCCGATGACGAATGCCGCGCGGGCCGAGGTATCGCCGACGCCAGCGAGCATGGGGAATAAAACATCATAGGCCTTGGTGACGGACTTGTTCAAATCGCTGACCAGAGTGACCGTGATGGCGTTAGCCTTAGCCCAGGCTTCCTGCGCGAAAGGACTGTCGACGCTGATCGCAATCACGTCGGCCCCGAGACCGGCATAAGCGGATAAACCGCTGGTGACATCGCACATTTCCTGCGTGCAGACCCCGGTGTAAGCCAACGGGAAGAACAGCAGCACGGTTTGCTTCTGGCCAAAATTAGCGCTCAGCGTGACGTCTTTAAGACCGTCAGCAGCTTTGGACTTGAGAGTGAAATCAGGGGCTTTGGAACCTACGGCGAGTGGCATGGGAGTGAAGGATTGAGTTACTTGAATGGGACGACGGTCGCCCGTCGCGTGAAGCCAGATAAATAGAACCTCCGGCGTACCTGCGGCAATCCCTTTTCTAGCAATATCAGGGTGATAACTAAATTGCCCCCACCGGTCATTAGTTGTGCTGCATGGTGTCATCGTCTGGAAGGGGTGACTCGATCTCACCCCACTGGCGGGAAAATCAAATCTCCGGCAGCACCAACCTCAACCGCTCAGCCTCCTGCTGCAACCAGACTCGATCCAACGAATCTCCCAGCGCCACCCTCATGGCCCGGATATCGCGCAGATGCTTTTCACCCCCGCCTTCACGGTGAAATAGCAGTTTATGCAAAATAACCGCCTCGGGTGCGGCCACCCAGACCTGTCGACCGGAAACCTCCAGCGGGCGACGACGAGAAAACCACGCGCGTTGGGCCGTCGGTAATGGATAGAGATCGGCTTTGGTCATACCCTCCAGCGCAATGATATTCAGGTGCGCGCCATGTCCACGGCCCAGTTCCACCAAGATCACCTCGACCGGCGGCACATAAAACAAATCGGAAGGAAAGGCCTCCACCAACTTTGCGGCATCCACCGCCCCGATCTGGATCACCATATCCACATCATTCGTAGCCCGTGGTTCACCATAAATCGATGAGGCCACGGAGCCGACGAGCGCATACGGAATACCGGCCTTTTCCAGCGGATCAATAAACTGAAACAGCCAGGACCACATACGTCCAATTAGTCACGCGCCGAGAACCACCAGCGACGTAAGGCTGCCTGACGCTCGTCGGCCGTCCAGTCGGGATAGGTCGCGGCCAATTGCGCCGCCTTCAATCCTTGCAAAGTATGATTCATTTGCATCACCACCGTGAGCTTTTGCTCCGGTGTGGCTGCACGATAAAGCGCCATCAGGCGCGGATCACACGGATCTTCCACCCCCGGCATTTGACGGGATGACGACACTACTGGCTCTGCGACCTGTGACATGGCCGTAAACTACGCGTCAGAGCGTCACTCACAAGTTATTTGCTGCGCGATTATAGCCGTATCCGCGTTTGAGCCAACGGCGAAAACGCGGTCAGCATGAACGTTGCTCCCACCCTACCGCGTTATCGCTTCACTTCAACGCGGCTACACGAGCACATCAACAGCCCAAGCTATGATGTATTCTGGATCGTAGCCGCTTTTTGTGGCCATTCAGCCTCCATGCTGCTTACTGCCTTGCTCCTCGCTTCCCACTTCTCGCTCCTCGCTCCTTCTTCGCCCCCCTCCCCCATGTCCGACATCCCATCGCCCATCACCGTTCGCGAAACCAAAGCTCTCCCCCGCGACGGCGGCGATACTTTTGCCAGCGTGCTCCTCGTCCGCCGCGTCAACAGCAAGACGGCCAAGAACGGCAACCCTTTCCTCGTCGTCGAACTCGGCGACAAAACCGGCAGCATCAACACCAACGTTTTCGGCGACAGCCCGAGCTTCGAACTTTTTTCCTCGATGAAGGAAGGCGGCATCGTCCGCATCGAAGCGCGCGTGGATTATTATCAGGATCGTTTTTCTCCCCGCCTGCTGCGCGCCGAGGCGCTGAGCACCGAACAACTCGCCGGCTCTCCCTTCATGGCCAATCTCGTCGAGACTGCCCCCGAAGATGCCGATATACTCTGGACCGAATTTCAATCGCACATCGCCGCGCTCCAACACCCCGAAATCCGCGCGACCGTGCAATCGGTCTTCGACGAGATCGGCGAACAGTTCCGCTCCGCGCCCGCCGCCGTCGCGATGCATCACGCCTACCGGCACGGCCTGCTCGAGCACACCACGCACATGGCCCGTGCGTGTCGTGCGCTGCTCCCGCTCTACCCCGAAGTCGACGCCGACCTCGCCCTCGCTGGCATCCTCGTGCACGACACGGGTAAAGTCATCGAGTACGAAGGCGACCTCGCCACCACCCGCAGCCGCAAAGGGATTCTCCAAGGTCACGTCGTCCTCGGCTATCAACTCGTCCGCAAAGCCGGCCTGAAAGCCAAACTCTCCACTGATCTTTTAGAGCGCCTCGAGCACATTGTTCTCAGCCACCAAGGCGAACTCGAGTGGGGCGCTGCAGTAATCGCCGCCACGCCTGAGGCCGTCTTTGTCTCCAAGATCGATGATCTCGATGCGAAGATGGGCATGGTCCAACGCCTCCTCCGTCAAGGCTCCGACAACGGCGAGTTCTCCGAAAAACATTTCGGCCTGAATTCCCCGCTGTTGCTCACGAAGCCGCAGAAGTAGAAACCGCAACTGATTCGTCAGACTAAGCGGACTCAGGTAATTGTCTTGGGTGGAACGCGACCTCCGGGCGCGTTTTTCCCGCTGCGTCTCCAACCAACCCGCCCGGAGGTCGGGTTCCACCTTTCAATTATCATTCGCTTGAGGACGCCTGTAGGGCCGGCGCTGGTCGCCGTGCCGTCTTCGCGAGTCTCGGCCCGGCCGCAAGGGCCGGCCCTACCGTCCAATTTCAATGCGCAACTAATTTCAGATCGTAGATCTGCCGCGCCTCCGCGATTCTCGCGATTGACCTTCACGGCAAGACCATGTGCGTCCGCCCGATGTCCGGTCGGACTTCGCGACGCAGAGTAGCATTACCTTTTCGAACGTATGTTTCGCCTAATCCTTCTAGTTAACAGCCCTTGAAATCGCCATTAACTATTCACTTGAGTCGTCTGTTTGGGTCTGGCTTAACCGGAGGCATGTGCCGGCGTTGTCCTCAGCTAAACCAGATCAAAGGAGCCTCCCGTGGCTAACGGCGCTCCCACCGCGGTGCTTGATCACGCGCACGTCTGGCATCCGTTTACGCAGATGCAGGAATACGTGGCGCAACCTCCCTTGGTCATCGTATCCGGTCAGGGCGGCTGGCTGACCGATACCGAGGGCCAGCGCTACCTCGACGGCAACGCCTCGATCTGGACCAACGTGCACGGGCACAACGATCCCGAGCTCAACGCCGCCCTCCTCCAACAGCTCAGTCGCGTCGCGCATTCCACCATGCTCGGACTCGCGCATGCTCCGGGCGCGGAACTGGCCGCCGAGTTGAGTGCGCTGGCTCCGGCGGGGCTCACGCGAACTTTTTTTTCGGACAACGGCTCCGGCGCGGTGGAGATCGCGCTCAAACTGTCGTTTCAATTTTGGCAACTGCACGGCCAGCCGGAAAAACGCGCAGTGATCGGCCTCGCGCACGGCTACCATGGCGACACTTTCGGCACCATGGCGGTGGGTGATAGCGGTTTTTTCCATGAGCGTTTTCGTTCATGGTGTTTTCCGGCCAGTCATTTTCCGGCTCCGCGTTGCCATGAATCCGCTGGCGTCGTTCATCAGGCCGAGGCCACCGCGAGTCTCGCCGCCCTCCGTCACCTGCTGGAAAACCAAGCCGAGCGTACCGCCTGCTTGATTCTTGAACCGTCCATTCAAGGTGCCGCCGGCATGCAGTTGCAACCACGGGGATTTGTCCGCGCCGTCGCTGAACTCTGCCGGGAATTCGACGTTCACCTCATTCTCGACGAGGTCTTCGTGGCCTTCGGCCGAGTCGGACCCCTGTTCGTTTGCGCCGAGGAAGAAGTCGTTCCTGATTTTCTCTGTCTCGCGAAAGGACTCACCGGCGGTTACCTGCCGCTCGCCGCTACGCTGGTGCGCGAGGAAATCTATGAAGCCTTTCTCGGCGACTACGCCAGCGGTCGCGCTTTTTTTCACGGGCACACCTTCACCGGCAATCCGCTCGCAGCCGCCGTCGCCTTGGCCAACATCCGCAAACTTCGCCCGCTCATCGACGACGGCACAATCGCCGCCCGGTCGCGACACTTCGGTTCTATCCTCACGCAAACCTTGGCGAACTGCGCCTTCGTATCTGAAATCCGGCAGCGTGGCCACGCCGCCGCCCTTGATCTGACGCAAGCCGACGGCACGCCCTTCCCCGTCGCGTTGCGCGCCGGATTGCAAGTGTGTCTCCGGGCCCGCGCGCACGGCCTGCTCCTGCGTCCGCTCGGCGATTCGCTGCTCCTCGTTCCTCCGCTCTGTCTCACGCCGGCCGAGCTCACGCTGTTGGTCGAACGCACCCAAGCCGCCCTGCTCGACGTCCTCCCCACTCTCTCCTCCCCATGAAAAACATGCTCAACCTCACCGAAATCAAAGCACTCTACGACTTGCCTTTCCCTGATCTGCTCTTCCGGGCTCAGGAAGTGCACCGCGCCAATCACGATCCGGCCGCGATCCAATTGTGCACGCTGCAATCGATCAAGACCGGCCGCTGCTCGGAAAACTGCAGCTATTGCCCGCAGTCCTCGCATCACCACGCCGATCTCGTACCGGAACCGTTGATGGTGGTCGAAGATATCGTCGCCAGTGCGCAGCAAGCCAAGGCCGGCGGCGCGTCCCGTTTTTGCATGGGCGCCGCGTGGCGTGAAGTGCACAACGGGCCGCAGTTCGATTCCGTCCTCGCCGCCGTTCAAGGCGTCGCCGGTCTCGGTCTCGAAGTGTGCTGCACGCTCGGCATGCTCGACGATCAGCAAGCCAACCGCTTGAAAGATGCCGGTTGCAGCGTCTACAACCATAACCTGGATACGTCGCGCGAGTTCTACCCTGAGATCATCACGACGCGTACTTACGATGACCGGTTGCGCACACTGGAATCAGCTCGTTCGGCCGGTTTGGAAGTGTGTTCGGGCGGCATTCTCGGGATGGGCGAAGCCGTGGAAGATCGCCTGAAACTTCTCCTCGAATTGGCCCAACTCGATCCTCAACCCGATTCGGTTCCGATCAACGCTCTCGTCCCAGTCGCCGGTACTCCTCTCGCCAACACGCCGAAGGTTGACCCCTTCGAGTTTGTCCGCGTGATCGCCCTCGCTCGTATTTTGATTCCGAAGGCAATGGTGCGTCTCTCCGCCGGCCGGCGTGAGATGAGTCCGGAATTACAGGCGCTGTGTTTCCTCGCCGGTGCCAACAGTATTTTCCTCGGCGATAAATTACTGACGACGCCCAATCCGGAACGCTCCGACGATTTCCAATTGCTCGAGCGCCTCGGCATGCACCCGCTCACTCCCGCGAACGCCGCCGTCTAAAAATATGCGTAGCGTTCTGGTTACCGCGACCGACACCGGGGTCGGAAAAACCCAAGTGTGCGGTGCCCTGGCCCGTCTGCTGGCGAGCACGGGCGCGCGAGTACAAATCGTCAAGCTCGTCGAATGCGGCCAGGCGTCGCTCGCAGACGGTGATGCGATGCGCGCGCTGCATCTCGCGAGTTGCCCGGGCATCGTGCCCATCACGGGCATCTCCTTGGCTGCGCCCATCGCGCCACTGGCGGCAGCGGTGGCCGCCGGCGAAGAGTTGTCCCTGCCACGCTTGCTCGCTCTCTATGATTCCCTCCCCGCCTGCGACTGGCGCATCATCGAAGGAGCCGGTGGTATCGCCGTACCGCTGGATAAAAACGGGAGCGACTGGGCGGACTTTGCCGAACAAGCCGACGTCGACGAAGTGATCCTCGTCGTGCCGGATCGCCTCGGCGCGATTAACCAAGCCCGCTTGGCTCACGCCTACGCGAGCAGTCACGGACTGCGTCCCAAAATTTGGTTTAACGCCACGGCTCCAGTCGATGCCGCCGTCGCCGTTTCCAATCGCACCAGCCTGCACCAAGTCGGCCTCACTCCGTTGGCGTCGCAGGCTTTGGGCGCAAACCTGCCCGAACACCCCGAAGCAGTCCTCGCCAATTTTATCGCCACTGAAACGTCGCCACGACCGACCGCAATGCCCGGCGACTTCGTCACCCGGCGATCAATGTCGGCGCTCGCGGAGCGCGATCAACGCGGACTCCGACGTCAACTCCGTGTGCTCGAGCGTTCGATCCAGCTCCTCAATCTCGCCGACAACGATTACTTGGATCTCGCCCATGATCCGGTGGTGCGAGCCGCCGTGCAGACAGCTGCCTTGGAATACGGCACCTCGGCTTCGGCTTCTCCCCTGATCACGGGATGGCAGGAACCGCATGCGCGCCTCGTGCAAGAGCTCTGTGCGTGGCATGGCTTCGAATATGGATTGTTGTGGAGCAGCGGCTACGCGGCCAACTCCGCGATCCTCGGCACCCTGCCGGAAAAAGGCGACGTCGTGCTGGCCGATCGGTTGATCCATCACAGCATGATCGCCGGTCTGCTCCGCAGTGGAGCGCGCGTAAAACGCTATCCCCATCTTGATCTGCCCCGGCTGGAAACCGAACTGATCGCAGCCGGATCACGCCCGACCTTTGTGGTGACGGAATCCGTCTTCAGCATGGATGGCGATTTCCCCGACCTGGCACAGATGGCGGCGCTGAAAAAGAAATATGGATTTTTTTGGGTCGTCGACGAAGCCCACGCTCTGGGCTGGTACGGTCCGGGCGGTGCCGGCCTCGCACGCGCTGCCGGGGTCCACGAGCAGGTTGATATTGTGGTGGGCACGCTCGGGAAAACTCTGGCCTCCGGCGGCGCCTATTCCGTTTTCAAAAGCGCCGCGATTCGCGATCATCTGATCAATCACGCCGGGGAATTTATTTATTCCACCAGCCTGCCGCCCACGGCCGTCGCCGCCGCGAGCGCCGCCCTCGCCCGCGTCAAAGAACTCTCCCGCAACCAAGCCGCTTGGCATAAATTGTCGCGCAAATTTCGCCAGCGTCTCCGCGATGCCGGCTGGATTGTGCCCGACGGTGATTCTCCCGTGGTGCCCGTCCACGTCGGGCCGGCCGCCGAAACCGTCGAACTCGCCGCCGCGTTGCGGGCCGAAGGCATCATCACGGGCGCGGTCCGTCCGCCCACCGTGCCGGAGGGCACGAGCCGGCTCCGCTTCTCGTTGAAACGAACATTGACCGAAGAAGATCTGAACCGGGTGATCACGATTCTGACCCAATGGAAACAACGCCGATGAAAATGGGCTGGCTGCTCGGTTGGGCGGTTCCCTCGAGCTGGTTCGCGAACTATGTCGCCGCCATTTTCCCGGAAGCCACGCATGTATTCATCGAGCCCGGACCAGAGAGCGGGGAACGATTGGAAAAGGCCGGCCCCTTCGATGCGCTGACCGGCTACTCACTCGGTGCCCAGCTCATGTTGGAAAATCCCGAACGAGTTTCGCGCTTGAGCACGAAGATTGGCTTACTGGCCCCGATTTTTGCCTTCGCCCAGGAAATGAATCTCGGTGGAAAAATTCCGCACACGCAGGTGAAATATTTATCCCGCTGGTTGCGCCGGGATCGCGCGGCGGCGCTGACCGATTTTTATCAACGCGCCGGGCTCGGCATACCAACCGCGTTGAGTAGCGATATTTCCCTCGAGACTCTCGAATGGGGCCTCCACCGACTGGAAAACGGGGCCGTGTTACCGCCGGCTCCGAGCGGTTGGAAATTGTTATGTGGCGCCGCCGACGCCCTGCTCGATGGTGAACAGCTCGCGCGCCTCGATCCTGCCGTGCGCTTGGTGTCCGGTGCCA
>Ga0209591_10000697_pt1 | contig 42874 bp, 35 predicted proteins | sample MAT01_FD_187207 | JGI IMG/M metagenome (GOLD analysis project Ga0209591, IMG submission 187207) | Freshwater microbial communities from Lake Fryxell liftoff mats and glacier meltwater in Antarctica - MAT-01 (SPAdes) (version 2) | ecosystem: Environmental > Aquatic > Freshwater > Ice > Liftoff...
GTCTTCGCCATCATTGTCATCCTCATCTATGTCTCCTTCATTGTCGTCATCATCTTCGCCATCATTGTCATCTTCGTTTGAATCTCCGTCTTCCTCGTTATCGTCATTGTTAAGTTCATCAATGATGTCCGGAACACCATTGCCATCGTCGTCAACCAGCAAGACATCTATCTCATCGGGTATGCCATTGTCATTTTCATCGCTGAACTCATTGCCATCAAATATGTCCGGAATGCCATTGCCGTCAGCATCAGTAATATCTATATCATTCTCAATAATATCAGGAATACCATTGTTGTTGTTGTCCGTAAAATCCCAATCATCCACTTGGGCCGAAGCGCCGGAGTATAAGAAAACTGCCGTGATTACGGCTAATAGAATTCTGAATAGATTTGATTTCATAGCCGACGATTTTTTGGTTTTAATAAACTTTCATACGAATGTAGCGATTTTCTCATGTTTTCAGCAAACAATAAACTTACAATTCTCAACTTTCTTAGGTGCAATGTGCTTCAACCTAAAATACGTCGAAATCGGGTGATTCGAAATGCTTCTTGATCTCTTTGGGTGTGTTTATTCAAAGAAAAAAGAATAAGTCAGGCAGTGACAATTTCAAGATACTGCGCAAAAAATCGAACCGGTCATTGCCGACCGACACCAAAGAGCAGACAGATGTCACTCTAAATGCAAATTTAAAATTTTACTTGACACAGAACACAGAATCCTCAGTTAGATAGAATCTACGAGAAACTAATATTTTGCTAGGTTGCCTCACCCCGGCAATCTCCAATGGTGAGGGAAAGCAAACAATACGCATAAAGTGTTGCATTTATAACAAGATATCTAGGCGTTTACCAATTGATTCTTTGAAATAGGTTGAGTTCACTGTTGTTATCGACCGGTTTAGAAAACGAAAAGATTTTTTCAAAAGAAGATACCGGAATTTTTTCGCTACCTACATCCTTCCGACAAAAATCGAAAAGGGACAGGACTCACTTCAAAGCCTTGTTCTCTCAGCAATTGCAAAAGACCTTCGTTTCCAGGTAAATGTCCCGCTCCAACGGCGCAAAAAACTGTATTTAACCTCAGCAAAGCTGTGAGTCTTTCTGCCATTATATAGTTTCGTTTCTCGATCATTCCTTCGCTGAATTGAGGATCAAGTTCCATGGTCGACATAAATTCAACCATACCATCTATGTCTTGTCTCAAATAATATTCTTTCATCTCAAGAAATGATGTGCGCATTGAATCGATATTCTGAATGGACTCCATCAACATATTGGCCTGCTCACTTAGCGACATATTATCAATGGCAGCCAATTGCTCATCAATCGTTTCTAGCCCTACCGTTTTTATCCCTGCATTCATCAAACGCATATCCATAGGCAAGGTGTATTGTGGCACCGTATCAAGAGTACCCAAAACAGAACCCATCAAGAAAAATGGTTTCATATTCTGAAACATTGCCCATGAGGTTTGATCCATGATATTCAACATAAACTCATTGAGCTCCTTAAGTTCCTTTTTGGTGAGCAATTCTTCCAATGTTGAGTCCTTCATCATGGCCTTTGTCATCATGGTCATCATCAATGTTGGATCGGTCATATCCAACTCTCCCGCCACCAAGTCGCACGATTCTATAGCATCCCAGACCTCGTTTCCAAAACAATTCAACGCACTATCCTGCAAGTGAATCGTGCCAAATACATAAGATACTTTCGATTTGTTCTCGGGATCCACAACCTTCCACATCAGCGAACTTTGTGCACAAGCCGCAGTTGCAATGGACAGTAAACCAAGTGCCAGTATGTATTCGAATATTCTCTTCATTCTGAAAGCGAATGTAATATAAATCGAATTTTTTACCCAAAATATACTTGAAAAGGCCAACATTGAATCAGTCGCAAGCACAACAAAACTAGAAAAATTCCATTGCACTCTTCAGCTTTAACCCAGAATCCGTGTTGGAAATCTATTACAGCGCTAATCCCCTGTTATGTACAGCACTTTCTCGATTTTTATTCTTGATGTATGAATATACACCCTCAAATAAAAATCTTGTGAGAGCACTTGCTATCTGCGGGGTTTAGCACTTCATAGCGAATCCCAATGCGGATTCTGGGTTTAATGCACAACCACCACTCCATTTGAACCAATACCACCTGTGTATGTGTCTAAAATCGTCCCGCTTTCATTCATCCTCCACACTTGCGAATTTGAAACAAAATCGGGTTGCGACGTGAGCCAAATGTCACCGGCAATCTGATCAATGTCCACAGTATTGTAGGCTCCTGAACTCAGTGTTTGCCAACCTGAAGACAGATCATCAATACCCATTGATAAGAGATTATTGTTTACGACTAGCAATGTAGACATATTGTTACCGATACAAAAAGAGCGGGGATGATCGCCAGACAGCCCAATTGGGAATTCATCTACCAAAAGATCGGTTGCAGGATCTATAAGATGCATACTTGCATCTGTATGACCCGATACCTCCCAATTTTCATCGTACAAAGTTTCACCTGATGACAGTACCCAAATCATTTCGTTTGCATCCAAAGCGATCTCCATTGGCCTATCACCGACTTCAATTGTAGAAACAGCTTGAAGCGTGAGAATATCAATTACAGTAATCCTATTATCTGTAGTCCAACCGCCACTATTGCAGACATACAATTTGTTGTTGTATACCAGCATATTTTCAGGACCATTTCCAACGGGAATACTTTCTACAATTTCATTTGTTGATATATCAATTACTTTAACATCTCCCGCAAATGAACCATTGGAAACAAAAGCATAGTTGTCATGAACAACGATATGTCGAGGATAATCGAATCCGGTAATTGTAGTGTTGTTCTTGAAATCGGTCATGTCTATCACTTCAATTTTCTGCGAATTGTTCAATACTGCATAACCTCGCTCAGCATGAACAGCAAATCCTTGCAGTACATCGCCGAGGAAAACCCCATTCGAGTTGTAATAGGGATCTGCTGACAGTTGGTCGTTAAAACCAATGTGAGAAATAGATGCATTCAAATTCCCAAAAGAACCTTCATTCAGAATAAAAACTCCTTTCGCGTAATCAATATTTGATTTCACCTCATCATTTTCATCCTTTTTGCACGATGAAATGGAAATGATGAGAGACAATAAAAAAATAACTTTAATAAATTTCATATTTGCTTTTTATCGGGTTTAAATAAATAGATGATTCCCGAAAGAGAAATAACTCTTCCAGGCATGGCGTACAATCGAACTGATTGATAGGATGTGTTTAGGAGGTTGTCTATTCGAACTCGAATCGAAATTTCACTTTCATTTATCTTTATGTTGTGTGCCGCCCAGGTGTTGAGTATGGCGTACTCAGGAAGTTTGTAAACTGCAGAATTCGCTTCATCCGTGAATCGCCCTCCAATATATTGTCCGGAGACGCCAGCCTCCCAATTTTTCACCGTAATCTGCCATTGCAGTGTGGATTTTATTCTAGGAGTGTACACCATTTGAAAGTTTATATCCTCATTTACGGACTCGTTATGACCAATAGATTTCGACCACTCTCCATTCAAAGACAAAACATGATCAAATTTCCCAAGTCTCAATTCGCCCTTCAACCAAAATTGAAGTCCATGAACGTGAACGCTTTTGAAATTATGGGCCGACCACCATCCTTCTCCGCCTGGAAGCCATTGGATCCAGTTGTTTACACGATTAACAAACGGCTTCAATTGAATTGACATTTTGTTGGAATTTGCCCTACTCAATTTTTGAAATGACAAGTCGATTCGCACTGTTCTGTTGATTTCGGGCTGTAGTTCCGGATTGCCACCTGGTGTCCAAAATCTTTCGTTAAAGTCGGGAACCCGTGAAACAATACCCGACTCAATTCCCACTGACGATAGTGTGTACAAACCCTTGATTTGAATTTTGTATTGCACTAGAAAATCCGGATAATGCTTGTACTCTCTGGATTCATAGGCCGTCCAAATTTTAAAGACACGGGATCTCTTCATCAAGTAGATAGTGGAGTACGCAGAAACAAATCCCTCCTGTGGATCATTGCCATTATGAAAGTCAACCGAATTTCCAACAGCTTTGATACCCGACTTTAGATAGATTGTCCCTTCTCCCCTAGTCCATGTTCTGCTAAAGTCCGGTCCAAACTGAAATCTATTTCCCAGCACTTGTGAATTGATCAACACATCAAGTCCAGTTAAAGAGCGACTCACATATTTTTGATCGTCGCGCATCCAAGCCATCGACCAAGAAAGACCTGAATATAAAGAGCTAATTTTCATGTGTGCCCTTTGCTGAAAATCCATTTGTTCGTCGATAGTCGATTGAATTCCTCCCATGCGAAATGGTAAATTGGCATCTCGCAACACTGTCCAGTAGCCAAATTCAATGCTTCTCCCTGATGTTGATTCGAAAATTCCATTGAACATCGCACCGCCCCCGATAGCATTATTGTGAGTCTGTTCCTTTTCCAATCTATCCAATGAATAAGAATCGACGTATGTGAAATTATTTAACAGTGATTGATGAAATAATCGGGTTTCCGTTTTTAGTCCCTTGTATGCATTCGCAAAGCTTAAACCGTAAAAGGTATTTCCCAAAGATGTCCATTCGCTTGAGAGGGAAATGCTTCCGGGAGGTTTGTCCGATTTAGTATCAATTACTATTTCTCCTGCAAGGGATGTTGACTTAGTCTGTGAAAAGTTTGCAGATTGAAGAGAAAGACCATTGATAAAAAAAATGGGAATCAAAGAGCAATCCGATTGACCTAGAGAAATTGAGTTGAGTGGCACTCCATTCCAAGAAATAGAAGTGTGATCTGGTGAAAGTCCTTGCGCTCTTATAAGACTTGCCGATCCAGGAGCTCCATATTGAGCAATTTGAATAGGAGTAGATTCTTGAAGAACATTGGCCAAATTGCCGGAAAAAAAATACTTCAAACTTCCATTCTCAGTATCTGAAATGTTATTTTGACAGGAATCTGTAATGTGAACAATTTTGAGAAGCGTCAACCGCAAGGTGTCCTGTCCGTGTAAATTACACAGAAACACATGGGAAAACAGATATAGTAGGATATACTTCCTCATCCCTGCCACGCCTTTTCCCGGGCGTTTCAATAGGTTAATGCTTTAGGCAGGTCTTCTGACTCACCCCCGGAATAGATGCCTTCCCAATTCGCTTTTTCGAAAAAGTGGCACGATGATTTCTATTCCAATTAGGGCTCACAGCTGCGGGTACAGTGCCGGAATTACACCGGCTTCCCTTTTCAACACGACTGCAGTATGCATACGTATCACCTAGGAGCGGTGCAAAAATACATATTTGTGGAGTACTTTTGAAGTAGAAATGAAATTGTTTTCGATATATCTGATTGGCATGCTACTTTTTCCTGTAGCAGACTCATTGTTTGCCCAACTTCCGGAACAAGAAAAAAAGTTTTTGGCAAAATTGAATACCGAACTTAATCTAACCTCGGTTCAGTTTGCGGCGATTGAGAAAATTTACAACAGCAAACAGTTGGAGTTGAATGCTTGTGATTCCTCTATCAAAGTTTTTGAAAAAACACTCGACGATGAAGTGCAATTGCAAACCAAAGTGAGCGCATTGAATCAAAAGAAAAAAGATATCCGCGACATGCGAGAGCTGGATGTACGTCTTCAACTCAATCCTGCTCAACTAAAAATCTACGACGAAAAGATTAAACCTGTCAAACCGCAGGTACTTCACTTTGGGCTGCACAACAGGGCTGATTGTAAAGTATGTACTCAGTGAACAATACATCTCTATGAAATTTTCCTTCTACTCCGCGCTGGGTCTGTCATGTACATGGCTATTGATGTCATGCGGGAATACCAAAAATGCTGCTCAATCCAATGCCACTCCCAAAAGCAAAGTATTGGAATACGTAAACCCATTTGTGGGCACCGATGCACATGGTCATACATACCCCGGAGCTACAGTTCCCTTTGGAATGGTTCAACTTAGTCCGGACACCAGACTAGAGGGTTGGGATGGCTGCGGAGGTTACCACTATTCCGATTCCATGATCTATGGTTTTTCGCATACTCATTTGCAAGGAACAGGTGTACCAGATTATTGCGACATTCTCTTTCAACCCACCAATGGTAAAACCAAACGAGAATTTGAATGGAGGGATGCTTATAAATCTCGTTTTACACACAACTCAGAAAAGGCAAGCCCGGGATACTATCAAGTGAAACTTGAGGATTATAATATCAAAGTAGAATGCACTGCAACGGAGCGGACCGGAATTCATCGATATGAAATGTCGGGAAAAGATTCTTGCTTCCTGTTCATAGATCTGATGCACCGCGACGACTTGCTCTACTACGATATTCAAACATCGGGAGATACCGCCATATATGGCTATCGAGTCTCACGCGGTTGGGCCGAAGAGCAGCATGTGTACTTCTTTGCAGTTTTCAATAAGCCCTTTTATGGCTTCGATCAACTCGATAAAAACTACATGATTACTAATCCTGATACAGGTGAGCCGCAAGAAGTAATTGAAGAGATTCAATGTTTCAGAGCCGGTTTTGCCTCGCCCGGAAAACTGATGGTAAAGGTTGGAATAAGTGCAGTAGATGTTGAAGGAGCTAAGAAGAATTTACAATCTGAAGCCAAACATTGGGATTTCGAGCAATATGTGGATCATGCAGAAAGAAAATGGGAAAATCAACTTTCCAAAGTTGCCGAACCGGCAATGAAAGAAAACTATAAGGGCATTTACTACACAGCTTTATATCATTGCAGCACCACTCCAAATTTATTCAGCGATGTAGATGGTCGATATAGAGGAATGGACAAGCAAATACATACTGCAGTCGGATACAATCGATACACCGTTTTTTCTCTTTGGGATACATTCCGTGCTTTTCATCCACTCATGAATCAGTTGGAACCGGAACGCACCCGAGATTGGATCGTCACGTTTTTAGAGATGTACAAAGAGCGCGGCGAACTTCCTGTGTGGGAACTTGCCGGCAATGAAACCTATTGCATGATTGGATATCACAGTGTGCCTGTCGTCGTAAGTGCATATTTAGATGGGATTCGTGACTTTGATACCGATCTTGCATTGAGAGCCATGATAGATGCAGCCACGGGACCTCAGGCAGAAAAAATGGCCTACGACTCTCTAGGATACGTTCCCGGCGATCGATTTAGTGAAAGCGTTTCAAAGACTTTGGAGTTTGCGTACGACGATTATTGTATCGCCACATTTGCAAAAGCGTTAGGTCGTGACGATGTCTACAAAACATTCATCAAACGAGCACAAAATTGGAAAAATGTATACGACCCTATTACTAAGTTTATGCGACCAAGGCGCAACGGTGGATTTCCGGAACCCTTCGATCCGTATCAAGTCGATTTCAATTATACAGAAGCAAATTCTTGGCAATACTCGTTGTTTGTACCGCACGATATCACTACACTGCGTCGTTATATGGGGGGTAAAGATTCGCTTCAAGTTTGGCTCAACGATCTTTTCTTTAACAGCACAGAGAACACGGGGCGTGAGCAAGCCGACATTACCGGACTCATTGGTCAGTACGCTCAAGGCAATGAACCAAGCCACCATGTTGCCTTCTTGTATGAGATCATTCAATCTCAGGACACCGTATATTCAGTGCCGGATGTAATTACCGAGATTATAGATCGATATTACACCAACGAACCAGATGGATTGTGTGGAAACGAAGACTGCGGACAAATGTCGGCATGGCTGATATGGGCATTGAGAAAACAATATCCTTTGAACATACATTGTTCCATTCGCGCGCATTCAGGGCGATTTGGATATGAAAACGAAGCGGCCATTGGTCAGTATTCCAACATCCTTTCTGAATTGATTACACCGGTTCCAATTATTATGGGTCCACAGACATCCTTTACCGAAAAATCGACTATAAGTGTATTTAATGCCGAACCCGGAACAAGAACAAAAGTGAAATTGATTGAAGAAGGAAATCCCGAAAAAACATTTATTTACACTGAGCCCTTTTCAATTAGCAGCACATGCGAAATAACTGCTTGGTCTGAGAAGGAATCTTATTCTAAAAGCAAAATATCTACTGCCAAATTTGTAAAGCGCAGCGACAATCGAAAAGTTGTTTCCATCAGTGGCTATGATCAGCAGTATTCTGCCGGAGGAGATGTAGCCGTAATAGATGGAATGAGGGGAGGTAATGATTTCCGGACTCAACATTGGCAAGGGTTTCAGGGTAAAGATGTAGAAGTTGTGTTAGATCTGGGAATTTCAAATGAGGTGAGTCATCTCGGAATTTCCTGTTATCAAGAAATAAAACCATGGATATGGATGCCTTCACAAGTTACTTTCTTTGGCAGCAGAGATGGCTTCAATTTCCGACCATTAGGCACTGCGAAAAGTGATCTTGAGATTACAGATACAAACGTTTCCATCCGCGAAATTTCAATAGACATTGCACCGGAGAAAATGCGTTATGTAAAAATAATTGCCAAACCGGTGTTTGCCGAAATCCCAAAATGGCATTTGGGCGCCGGTGGTAAGCCCTGGATATTTATTGATGAGGTGATTGTACGGTAAAATCGTGATGGAGAAGGAGCAATGCCCTTTGGATTTATGTAAAAGTCCAATTTCCTTTCACTACATTGAACTAAACATAAATCACAACGGGATGCACCACTTCGTTCTTATAAAAATGGATTGGACTATTTTATTAGCAGAATTGTAATAATGTATAGTTCGGTCGAAACATGAAAGATGTTTTTAGATGTTCCTTCTTGCAGCTTCATGGTTGCTTTCAATTCTCCGTTATCGCAACCTCCACTTCGGGAATTTTCTCCAATGCTCTTACCAACTCAGTAGTCAACTCTATTTTATTGTGTGTCATAGAAGGGGCATTAAATTCGGAATCAGAGTCTACCAAACGAAATCGCAATTGGGTTTTGCCGTTCCCACTTTTCAAAATACCGGAAAGCTTGTCCACCAAGCCATTGGTGATATAGTCCGATCGCAAGGATAAGGTTAGGTATTTGGCCATTTTATCCTTGATATCCGCCAACAGCTCAATCTTCAGAATTTTGAACTCCAAATTGTCTGCTCTATCTCCAAATCCTCGTACTTGAACTCTTCCTTGCACAAACAGATAAAATTTATTGTCCATAAATACTTTGTACTTCATGTAGTCGTCTCCAAACAACATGAACTCAAAACTCTCGCTAAAGTCTTCCAGTATAAAACTTCCAAAGGGTTTTCCATTTTTAGAAATGCGATGTGATGCTTCTTTAACCATACCCGCAAATCGCAAATCGCGGCCTTTCACTTTGTCCATATCGGTTAGTAAAGATAAACCCTCTTCATTGCAAAAATTGCGTATCTCTATTTCATAATCATCCAACGGGTGACCACTAATAAACATTCCCACCACTTCTTTCTCCTTGCTCAACTGTGCCACTGTATCCCATTCCATAACTTTCGGAACAGCTGGCAATACCATCGCCCCATCGCTGGCATCTCCAAATAAACTGGCTTGTGAGGAATTTTTGGACTCGCGGATTGACTGACCATAACGTATCAATGTTTCAATAAAACTCTGTCCTTTCATGTCCTCAGCAAAATATGCAGACCGCGGATTTTTCAGAGAATCCATTGCCCCACTCAAGACCAAACTCTCCAGTACTTTTTTATTCGCCGTTTTGGAATCAACCCTTTCAATAAAATCATATATGTCTTTAAAAGGCCCCGACTTGCGCTCCTCAATAATACTTTCTACCGCATTTTCGCCCACTCCTTTCACCGCGGCTAAACCAAAACGAATCTCACCTTGCTGATTGACGGAGAAAAGATTAATCGACTCATTCACATCCGGACCTAATACCGGTATGCTTTGTTTGCGACACTCTTGCATGAAAAAACTCACTTGCTTAATATCGCTCATGTTGTTGCTCAGCACAGCCGCCATGTATTCCGCCGGATAATGGGCTTTGAGGTAAGCTGTCTGATATCCTATCCAGGCATAACAAGTTGAATGGGATTTATTGAATGCGTAAGATGCAAAGGCTTCCCAGTCGGTCCAAACTTTTTCTAGCTTGTCCTTGGGATGCCCTTTCGCCATAGCTCCTTCCACAAACTTATCTTTCATTTTGTCCAGGGTGTCGCGCTGCTTCTTTCCCATTGCCTTACGCAAAATATCTGCTTCGCCTTTTGAAAAACCTCCAAGCTTTTGAGACAGCAACATCACCTGCTCTTGGTAAACCGAAATCCCATACGTGTCCTTTAGATACTCCTCCATTTCAGGCAAGTCGTAAGTGATTTTCTCCACTCCATGTTTTCTCTTAATAAACAATGGTATGTATTCCAAAGGGCCCGGACGATACAAGGCATTCATCGCTATCAAGTCATCGAAAGTTGTGGGCTTGAGTTCGCGCATGTACTTCTGCATTCCGGCACTTTCATATTGAAATATACCGATTGTCTCGCCACGCTGAAATAATGCATAAGTATCTTCATCATCGAGTGGAATATTATCCATATCGAGATCGATGTTGTGTCTCTTTTTGATAAGCTTCACAGAATCCTTGATGAGTGTCAGAGTCTTTAATCCCAGAAAATCCATCTTCAGGAGACCTGCGCTTTCCACCACATCGTTATCAAACTGTGTACACCACATATCGCTGTCCTTAGCGGTGGATACTGGAACAAGATTGGTAATGTTCTCAGATGTAATGATAACCCCGCAGGCATGAATACCGGTATTGCGCACGCTTCCTTCTAGCACTGCGGCCATATTCACGATTTTTGCTTCCTGTGAATTTCCCTTGGCAATTGCCTGCAAAGCTTTCGCATTTTGAAAATCTTCTCCATTGAACATTTCTTTCAACTGCTGATCCGTAGAACGCACTATGGCGGCAACTGATGAATTATCAGGAATTAATTTTGCCAATTCATTGGTTTGCGACAAGGGCAACTCGAATACCCTTCCCGCATCGCGAATACTCGATTTGGCAGCCATTGTGCCAATTGTGATGATCTGCGCTACTGCATGTTTCCCGTATTTGTTTCGCACATACTGTATCACTTTATCTCGACCTTCATCATCGAAGTCGATATCTATATCGGGAAGGGATACACGCTCAGGATTTAAAAAACGCTCGAAGAGCAGATCATACTTAATTGGATCGATGTTGGTAATTCCAATGCAATACGCTACAGCAGATCCAGCGGCAGAGCCCCTTCCCGGACCTACACTCACATCTTGTCGACGGGCTTCATTGCAAAAATCTTGTACAATCAAAAAGTATCCCGGATAACCTGTCCTGGCTATTGTCTCCAATTCAAAGTCCAACCGCTCCCGTATCTCATCACTGATGCTTGCGTACCTCTTTATTGCACCTTCATAAGTGAGATGTCGCAGATATGCATTCTCTCCTCGCTTAATACCATCTTCCAAATCCAAGGGATCTTCAAATTCCTGAGGTATTTCGAAATTCGGCAAGAGAACCTTTCTCTCCAAATCATATACTTCACATTTATCCGCAATTTCCAGAGTTGTTGAGATTGATTGAGGTAAATCATGAAAAAGTCGCTGCATTTCAACACTGGACTTTAGGAAGAACTCGTTGTTTGGCAAACCAAATCTGAACTCTCTTCCACGCTTTCCAATGTATCTACTTTGCTTAGATACAAACTCTCCCTCCTTCACGCAAATCAAGGCGTCTTGCGCTTCGGCATCCACTTGATCGGTGTAATATGAAACGTTTGAAGCAAAATATTCCACGTCATACTTTTCACAAAACCGCAGCAATGTTTGATTGACAACTTCTTCCTCTTCTAATCCATGTCGAAACAACTCCGCATAAAAATCTTCTCCAAATTGCTCCTTCCACCAAACAAAAGCTTCCTCGGCCTTTTCTTCTCCTACATTCAAAATAAGTCCGGGTACTTCGCCCCAAAGGCCGCCTGTAGTGACCATAAGGTCTTCTTTGTATTTCAGCAGCGTTTCTTTATCGATTCGAGGAACATAGTAAAACCCTTCGGTATGAGCCATGGAACTCAATCGTGATAAATTGGTGTAGCCATTTTTGTTTTTGGCGAGCAACACAACTTGGGCACCATCGTCCTTTTCCTTTTTGTTCAGGCGATCACGACAAATATTCAATTCGCAACCGATGATCGCCTTTATGCCCTTCTTTTTCCCCTCTCTTGCAAAAATAAAAGCTCCCATCATGTTGCCATGATCCGTCATAGCAATAGCAGGCGACTTATCATCGATAGCTCGCATTATTAGCGACTCTACCTGACTTGTAGACTGCAGAATACTGTATTGAGAATGCACATGCAGGTGAACGAAAGGCTGGTTTGCATCGGGCTCAAAAATATTAGTTGATATATCAATATTTTTATCGCTGTCACTTCCTGCCTCGAGAAGTTTTCGTCGAGCACGCATAAAGTTGCTTTCTTCGAGCAGGGGAGCCATGTACACAATAGCATCAAGCTGCACATCGTCAGGAAGAGCAACGACTTTTTTATTTACCAAGCCAAAAAAACATTTTGCCGTAGCATCCACATCGAATGCAGCATCATGTGCTTCAAGCATTTTTTCTGCAAAAAGTTTTTGGTACAATTCTCCCAAGGTGGGCCATTTGAATTTACCCCCTTTCCCTCCCGGAATAGCACAAAAGTCTGTGGACAAATCCTTGGTATCGAGAGAGACTTTATCCTCAAAAAAATTGTTCCATCCCAATCGAAGAAACTCAGCAGCGGTAATATTTATATCGAAAGAAATGTTATGTCCTGCCACAATATTTGCTCGATCCAAATCAGATTTGAAAGAACTCAAAGCCTCCTTAATTCCAAAACCAAATTCACCAGCAATTTCATTGGAAATACCATGAATTTTTGCTGCGTTAAACGGAATGGTAAAGCCTTCCGGTTTCACGACCATATTGCCCGTAGAAATCAAATTTCCATTGGCTTCGTGCAACTGCCAGGCAATTTGAACTACACGCGGCCAATTATCCAGATCATGGATTGGAGCATCGTAATTTCTGGGAAGACCTGTGGTCTCTGTATCGAATATAAGAATCATGAAATCAAGCAAATGAGATTAAAAGCAATCAAGTGTTGCAGAGTCGAAAGATAGAATTTCAGAGAACTACTCCCTCGACTTGTGGACGATTTGTTGAAATCAGATTTTCTTGTATTTCCACTTGCCATTTTTGAGGTAGAGCAAGGATAATCCGGCAATCAGAATAAAGTACAAGTAATCGCTTGTCCACACATATTGAATTTTCCATTTCCACTTATAAACCATAAAACAAACTGCCACGAGATAGACGATGATCGTAATAAGTTCAATGTAAAATCCTTTATCTGCATTGCCGCTTCCCTCTACTGCACCCAGAAGAACACTTGAAGCCGAAAATACCAACATGGCTGGCAGTACAATAATCATCGTATTCACAGTATGTTCAATGGTCTCTGCATCCATTGAAAAACGCTCCGCAATCCACTCAGGATAGAGCCATAAACCATGACTGAGTATGACAATTCCACAGAAATTCAACCAAATCGTTTTTTTAATTACTCGAACTATTTCGCCCTGACGTTCTTCTGCTATCAAACCCGAAACATAAGTTTTGATAGTTGTGGACATGCCACCCACGCTCACGTATGCGAGCATGTACATATTTCGGACGATGAATGAAGCTTGAAATTGCTTTTCGCCAAGGGCACTGACAATACTGTAAAATGCTACCCAAGCACCTAGGCTAATCAACATTTGAAACATGATGGGAAATCCCAGTTTTAGTATGTCGGCCGAATAGCGCAATGGAACTTTTGCGAGTTCTTGTGCCACACTATAAACTTTTGAAATGCGGTGCCGAAGGGTATAAATGAAAAGGAAAAAAAAACCACAAGCCTCGGCAATTATTGTCGCCAAAGCGGCCCCTTTGATTCCCATAGCAGGCATACCACCATGGCCAAAAACCAGCACGTAGTCTAGCAATATGTTTACCAATGCCGTTATAAGGCTGGTCAAGATCATCACCCTTGTATCGGCTATTCCGGCCCAGAAAGCATTGAGAACAATTGTAAGGGTGAAGAAAAATAAACCATAAGATCTCACCGCAATGAACTCCATCATCTTTGAACGAACATCCTCAGAAGAAGCAAGAATTTCGAGACTTTCGGGAAGAATAAAACGCATCACAACAAATAGCACCAATGCAAGCGCAATGGCTATGTAGATCGCATTTGAGAGGATCGATCCTATTTCTACAGTTTTGCCCTCACCTTTTCTTCTGGCTATAAGAATTTGAGCCGCATTGCTCAAACCAATACTGATCATTACAAGTGTGATGTATATTAAACCTACGTACGATACAGCACTCATGCTGTTGCCATCTAGTTTGGCCACGAAGTAATTGTCTGTAAATGCCACTACAAACTGAACAAATGCGCCAAGGCTCACTGGCACCGCCACTGCCAGCAGTCCACGGTATGATGTATCAAGTTTAAGATCTTTTGCTATGCTCATTTCATTCAGGTTATTTCTCCTTGTTCAAACATTTGTATAATGTGATCGCTCCAAGAAATTGACCTCCTTGCCCAAGCTATTTTCAAATCCAATTGTTCCGATTCACTCAGTTGCCAATTCGTTGTTTCACTTCTGATGCGCGATACCAAACTTTGCATTAAAATAGCAGAAGCTATGGATACATTGAGACTCTCGGTGAATCCATACATGGGTATATGTACTTTATCATCACACATCTCGATGGCCATATCCGAGACACCCGAAAGTTCAGTACCCATGAATACCGCAAAAGGAGTACTCATATCGAGTTCTTCGGGATGACGAGCGCCTGGTTCAGCCGATGTCACAATAATTCTATAGCCCTTCTTGCGCAAGTCCTCTATGCATGGGAGCGTATTGTGCTTTTCGTTGTTATATCTATAGAACGTCAACCAATCTTCTGATCCTTTTGCTATCCGATGATGCACTTGAAAACTATGGTTGTTCTCCACTACATAAATATCTTGCACCCCCCAACACTCGGCAGTTCGCAGAATCGCACTGGCATTTTGAGTCTGATAAATATCCTCCGATACAAGTACCATGTATCTGGTTCTATTCGAAGCCACTCGTTCAAACAAATCTCGTTTGTGCGGAGACAGGTGTTCACTTAGTATTTTATAGAGTCTATCCTTCATTTACTCCTAGAGTGCAAAATCACATTCACACTATTTCGTTTTTTTTTTACAAAAACAAAAGGAGGCTGAACCAGCCTCCTTTTTCATGCTTTATGCAAAAGTAAGATTACTTCACTTTGCCTGCAAGCTCAGCACCCGCTTTGAATTTTACTACTTTCTTAGCTTTGATGGTGATCTCTTTACCAGTCTGTGGATTACGACCTTTACGAGCGCTGCGTTGGCTAACGCTAAAAGAACCAAAACCTACAAGAGCTACACGGTCACCTTTCTTAAGGGCCTTAGTTGTAGACTCGATAAAACCGTCAAGGGCTTTCTTAGCATCAGCTTTAGAAAGTTTGGCACTTGATGCAATTGCATCAATCAATTCTGCTTTGTTCATTGTGAATTTGTTTTTTTTGGGTTAAACATGAAAGCTTTAATACGCCTCAAAAGTAGGGGGGCTGCTTTTCTGAAAGCAAGAGTTGACGCGGAAAAATGACTCTTTTGTTGAAAAATGACCGAAGTTGTTGATAAAGCCGCGTTTTAAACCCTCGAAATGCCCGAAAACAGGGAGTTGCGGCGGTCTGTAAATAGTAAAACGCGGAATTTTGAAGATCTTTTCCGACTTTAATTTTTCCAAAACAACTCTTTCGACCCATTTTGAGTCTATAATTACACATCATTAAATCATTCTTTTAATATGAAAAAATTACTACTCTTTGTTTTGATCGCTTTCTCGATATCTGCAACTGCCGAAACCTTCGATATAGAAGTAGGCGGTGTTGGTGGTTCAGGTGTAAATCCACCTTACTACGCTCCACAGTTTCTCGAAATCGTGACAGGTGATATTGTCCGCTGGACATGGGTTGGAAACAATCACAATGTGACTAGTACTTCTGGACCTGAATCATTCTCTTCTGGAACACACAGCTCAGGATTCGTTTTTGAGTTTACTTTTGACGTAGCCGGAAACTACACTTTCGAATGCACCATCTCCAATCATTCGAACACACAATTCGGAGGAATCACAGTTGCGGATAGTGGTGTAGGTGTTGCCGAAGCCTTGCCTGTAACATTCAAATTTTATCCAAATCCAGCTACTGATTTTGTCATCTTAGAAAAAGACAATCAACTAAACTGCGACATCAGAGTGCTCGACCTTACAGGAAAGACTGTGAGAACTGAAACCAATAATGCTCTAGCCACAGTTAGAATTGATGTTTCTGATCTTCCACGTGGTGTTTATTTCATTGAAGTAAATCGCAAGGGTGACGTGGTTCGCAAGAAATTAATGGTGAAATAGTTATTTATTTTTCTCATGAAAGGCCGCATGAATGCGGCCTTTTTTTTTAACCCAGAATCCTCATTGGAAATCTATTGAAGCGCTAACCCTCTTTGATATCAAGCACTTTCTCGATTTTTATTCTTGATGTATGAATATACACCATCAAATAATCCCGCATTGCGCATTGGAAGTGTCTTGAGGTTAATGCGCCGCGGGATTCTCGAAACTACACGATCGAGCAAAGTAATAGTTCGACCTATGAATTCCGATATCTCCATCGCGTGATTCGGGATAATACCAATTCTGCACAATAAATAGTCCATGCTGCATTGCGCATTGCATGTTTTTTTTAGGTATTGCGGTGCAGCATCTTGCATACACGAAAGGGTAAATGCCGTTATAGTAGCTGTTGTCTCGGCTGAACCGAGATTAGAGATACATAAACCCAAATCAAGCGATAGAAAAATTGCACCCTAATTTTGCCGATGAATGCAGTATTCTATCGCTTAGATTTGAGAATCCCGCACGCATTCTACAAAAATTGCCCTAATGCGTAATGCGGAATAAACGGTATAAAAATCTGGCGAGAGCACTCGCTATCTTTGGAGTTTAGCGATTCATCGCGACTTCCAATGCGGATTCTGGGTTTAAAATTCATAACCCAATTGGAACTCCAAAAAATCGGCCGTACCTCCGCTCGACTTAACTGCAACACCCAAAAGCAATCCTTTGATGGGTGGGGAATACCTATAACCAATCTTATTCGATGTATGTGTATACAGAAATCCCTTTTTCGGGAGATCCCATACTTCATTCATTTCCCTGAGGAATGGTGCATACAAATTGTAACCCAACTGATAAAACAAGGAGAAGCGACCGAAGTAATAAGAGCGTCCTATAAAGGCAACCAAATGATGCGAATTTTTGATTGCCTCTTTGGCGGGAAACAGCTCTTGTGAAATAATGTAATTGTGATATGCCGGATAAAAATGATAATTGATTCCACTCGACCATGGTTTATTCATTCCATCCTTTTGAACCATATAAATACTTAGCCCAAAAACAGAATACAAGGGGCCACCAATGGGTCGAACCGTTCCAGGAAAACTGTGCAGACCGGCAATGAGATGGAGTCCCGGTCTCCATTTTATTCTGCTTTTCTCTATTACCGTATCACTTCCAACCCATTTTTCTTGCACAGAGATAACTGCGGGAATCGAAGAAATTGCCTTCTTTTTCCCAAATCGATAAGCCGCATTCAGCGCAATGATGTTGCCACCAATATTTGGTACCCGAATGTGCGCATTGCTCATGTGCATAAATGAAATGCCAAGTCTCGCTTCGGAATTGTTTCCCAATACAAATCGCCAACCCAATGCAGCCATTGTGAGATTGGCGTAACGAGAGCCAATCACCAGATTATCGGGACGATCTATGGCATCAAACGGCCGCGTAAATCGGGCTACTCCCATTCCCGCTCTAAAATAAAGTCTCGTTTGTACAGAAATGTATTCCAACATAGGCACAAATCCAAGAGCAGTGCCCAGCACTTCCCTATTACCAAAATCAATACGAATGAATGATGCCCCTAACGCCGGATATCCTCGGTTTTCGACCCATTTCATCCTAGGGTTCAGCGAAAAACTTATGTGAAGTTCAAGTCCGGTAGAGAGCTTATTCTCCGGATATTCACCATGAATTTTGATCAACTTGCCACCATGAACATTGAGTGATAAAGAGGGTTGATCAAAGACCTTTTCTTTGAGTTGAATCTTCTCATCATTCGACTGCGCCCGCAATTCTATGCCCAACCACAGAAGTACGCATAAGTTGAAATATGGCAGAAATTGCGCGATCAACACACTGAATTTAAAGCTTATCTATAGGTCCACCATCGATTTAATTCTTACCACCCAAATATCTAAAACCGAGATAAAATAATATTCCGATAGGGATAACGAGTAATCCTGCGTACACCTCTTTTTGATCGGAAAAAATATTCTTCGAAATAAACCAGCCCACGATAAGAATGAACAGCAAAGGAATAAATGGATAGAGAGGCGTTTTGAAAATTTTATTCTCTTCGATCTGCGCATTGCTCGACTCAGCAGTTTTAATAGCTATTGAAGAAGGATTTTTCAATTTATATCTCACCACAAAAATTCCTGCGCAGGCCAACAATAGGAAGAGCCATTCTACAAATGTTACATAAGTGATAATGCTCTCAAATTTTCCCCAGAAAGATACTAGAAGAATTGCCCATGCAGATTGCAAGAGAATTGCATTAAGTGGAACTCCAAATTTTCGATGACTTTTAGAAAAGGTCTTGAAAAAGATGCCTTCCTGTGCCATTTGATGAAAAATTCGTGGCGTAGAAAGTATATATAACCCGGCACAACCGAAAACAGAAATGGCTATGAGCGCCGAGATGCCAGCTCCTAGTCCTGGGCTTACTGCTTCCAGCGCATCAGCCGCTACCACGTCCGAATTTTGAATAGTTGCGAGATCAAGTGCCCTCAAATAACCGGCATTACACAATACATAAGTAAGGGTGACTGCCGCAGTGCCTAAAATCATTGCACGAGGGATATCTCTTTTTGGGTTTCTCGCTTCACCGGCCACAAAACTGGTGTAATGCCATCCGGTGTATGACCATAAAACACCCACAAATGCGATCGCATAATTGCTACCCGAGCCAAGTTCGGCGGTGGAGCTTACAATAATCTCTTTATTAAAAATTGCTTGATCGCCCAGAAAAACTGTCAATATGAGTAGGGCATAAATTCCAATTATTTTTAGTACCGTAGAAATATTGGCAAACCACTCGCTGCTTTTTATTCCAAAAGTGTTGAACAAAGTGAGCAGCACAATAGCGCCCATAGCTATGTATGGTTCAGCAGCAGATGGCAATGCAGTGAAATAATTGAGGTACTGCGCAAATACTACACACAATGCCGCTATAGTTCCGCTAGAAATTACGGTAAGCAAACACCAACCATAGAGGAAGGCCGGCAGAGGACCATAGGCCTCTCTCAGATATGTGTATACGCCTCCAGCTTTTGGGAAACGAGAGCCGAATTCTGCAAAAACCAAGGCACCCAAAAGGGAAACAAGGCCTCCTATTATCCACAAGAGCATGATCCACTTTGAATCAAAAACTTCCTTTGCTATGTCTGATGGAGTTTTAAATATTCCGGAACCAATAGTAGCCCCTATGGCGATCATGGTAAGCGCGAAGAACGAAAGACCTTTTATTTTTGATGACATATCTGATACTTTGGTGTCAAATGTAACAGGAAGTCGATTATGTGGATACTACTTACAGCGTTTGGATTTATGTAATAGTCCAATTTCGTTTCACTACAATGAACTAAACATAAATCACAACGGCATTTTCCACTTCATGCACGCACGATCCTGCAGCGCGTCACCCAAAACAGACTTACCATGCGCAATGCAGGATTAAATAACATTGGTATTATTTTTGAAAAGAAAAGCTACAAAAACCTTAGTGTTGGGATGCCAGAAATAACGGGCTCTCTAGAATCTATGCCAATAGGGCAATTGAGTGCCGCATTATTGGACCAACTTCTGATAGCTAAACAATATTAATGCACCAAATGTCTCAACAATAATCTCCTGGTTACAGGGAGTAAAGTTTCTCTCAAAGGAAGCCATACCCGACTACGACACAAAAAAGTAGCAGGATTTGGAAGGTGGCGGAAACGTTTTATCAATTCCAATTTGATACTTTCGTATGTATGCGCAATACTCCGTTTGTCGCTGTACAAATAAGATACTTCCAATGCCTTAAAATTCTCGCCTTGACCTGTAATCCCCGAAAGCCGATAATTGTAGACCGAGACCTCTTCGCTTAAGTCGGGTTGGAGAAGCAGGTATCCTTCATCTGTGTAGAGAGGCAATATACCCAATGGTGCGAGTTCTATGTTTTGCTCCACCATCTCGTAAATGTGCCGGCCTTCCTCAAGTGTCCCCTTTAAAGTAGGGATGGCGAAATCCACTATTTCTGTAACGGTAGAAATATATGCGTTTTCTTCGTAGTGACTCTCATAAGAAAGCTGCTTCGATTCGACGTCTAGACCTGTTAAATTTCTTGGGAAATTCTGTCTAAGCACAGCAATTTGTTTGTTTAGGTCTACCAAGTTTTTGTGGTGCTCTACCAACTCGCTCAAAGGAGGATAGAGAACTTTCTTTTCAAAAGCTCCCTGACAGCGCTGTAAGTAGGCCAACAATATGTACTTTTTAAATTCAAAATCTATAGATCCCTCTGTGATCCAATCTCGACTTAATGTATCCATCATATATAGCTTACGTTTAACTGTATCTCCTTGTTCCAAATATCAGACCCCAAAGTATAAAAAAAGGAGAATTTCCGGACTATTGGGAATCAGACCTTTTTGACATAAGAATGAACACTCTATCTCTCAGGAGGACCATTCAAAGAGTGTACATGCTTATTTTTGCCGCCAAATGAAGATTCTCCGAACCATAAAAACCATTGCTGGAAGAAATGCGCTCAAGAGAGAAAAGGAGCCAGAGCGCGTTCGCAAAGGTTCAAATTTTGCCAATGCCTCGAAAGTCGCATTTATCTATCTGGACTCCAATGAAGAATTTTTCAGGACAATAAAAAGCTACATCAAACAACTAAAAGCGGAGTTCAATATCAAAACCGTTTCTGCTCTTGGATATGTAGACGCCGACTCGAAGCGAATGCCTGTATGGCAAAATCAAAAACTAGAATTTGAATATTTCAATCGCGGTGATTTAAACTGGCATTTGAAACCGGTTGGAAATGTCACCAAATTTGTGAAGGAGGACTTCGATATCCTTATTGATCTTACAGATGGAAAGGCTCTCCCTTTGAACTTTGTGGTAAGAGAGAGCAGAGCATACATGAAAGTTGGAATCAAAGGAAGCAAGGCAGAAAAATATTACGACCTAATTATTGACATGGGGCATGACTTTCAAATAGACAAGTACCTCGATCAAATAAAACTATATCTCAGTAATCCAAAAATCAAATGAATCAATTCAAAGGCCTAGGTGTGGCCATGATCACTCCGTTTAAAAAAGATCTTACAGTTGACGTTCCTTCACTCAAACTCCTCACCGACAATTTGGTTGAAAATGGTGTCGACTATCTCGTAGTGATGGGCACCACAGGAGAATCTGTTACTTTGGATAAAGAGGATAAAAAACTTGTGTTGGAAACAGTTCTATCTACTAATGCTGGTCGCAAGCCGGTGGTCCTTGGCGTTGGAGGAAATAATACTTTTGAATTATGTCATCAGTTGGATCGGCTTGACAGCGCAGGTCTTTCGGCCATACTATCGGTAACACCGTATTACAACAAACCTACACAAAACGGATTGTTTGAACATTACAGATCTCTAAGTGAGCACTCAAAAATTCCAATAATTCTATATAATGTTCCCGGTAGAACAGGTTGCAATCTTTTGCCTGAAACAGTATCTCGAATTGCATTTGAATGCAGAAACGTAATTGGAATAAAAGAGGCTAGCGGAAACATGGAGCAAATCATGACTGTGATTCACAACACACCCAAAGACTTTTTAGTTATTTCGGGTGATGATGCAATTACCCTTCCTCTCATTGCTGCAGGCGCAGATGGAGTGATATCGGTTGTAGGAAATGCGTTCCCTACTGAGTTTTCAAAAATGGTACACCATGCCATGAACAATGAAATGGTGGAAGCCCGAGCACTGCATTTCAAATTGCTAGAAATCATTCAGAATTTATTTGTAGAAGGCAATCCCGGAGGAATTAAAGAAGTGCTCCAACTAATGGACAAGTGTGATAATTATGTAAGATTACCACTCGTGCCTGTAAGTCAAAACACTTCTGAAAAATTGCGTCGAATGCTCATCGATGAAGACTTTCTGAAATAGAAGTCTCCTTAAAAGATTAATTTTTCACATCGAATCAACTTAGTCCTTGGGAAAAATCACCCCAGTTTCCCCATTATTCCTTTGGTGTAGGACAAGTTTTAAATCCGAATAGAGAATATAGCGGACAAAAGCTAACCGCGCTAGTTAGAACAAAAACGGCTCCGAGTCCCAAAAGCACGAATCCAAAAGTACCTGAAACCGTTCCTGTGAAATACAGCGCGCCAAAAACGAGGGCGAGTAATATGCGAACGATCCGATCTGTCTTACCCATGTTTGTTTTCATTGTTGTGCGTTTTAATTAATATATGGTTCCCGACAAAGATGAGTAGAATTAGGCATTTGTTTATGTGACTATGGTCACCTAGGGGTTTCGGCGATTGATCCTGAACTTAGGGGAACCTCTAAAAACCTCTTTCACGTTTCGAGGAAATTAATTTCCGCGAATCATAAAACAGGTTTTTAGAGGCCCCTTAAATGACAATAACACGGTTTAGGTAAAATCTGCAATCCAATTTTGCTTCACTTCACTGGCCAATAACAGCTAATTTAACCCAGAATTAAAAATTCAGGGATCGATATGTACTGACCTTTTCTGCTCATCCTGCACTTCACTCATTACCTCAAATATGGTTTGACAGTGTCGTTCTATTTCCAACATTGTGATGCTGAGAGGAGGAGCTAACCTAAATGACCATGGACATGATAAAAACCAAAACATGATCACCCCCCTTTCAAGGCACTTTTCTACTGTTTGTCGAACTACTTCTTCATTTAGCATGTCTATAGCAATGAACAATCCTATTTGACGAATTCCCAGTACAAGGGAGTGCTTTTCCAAAATAGATTTAATTCTAGCACCTTTTAATTCTACATCCGAAAGTATATTCTCATTAAGCATCCATTCGAGCGCTGCATTGCCGGCGGCACAAATTAGCGGGTGACCACCAAACGTAGTTATGTGGCCTAACATAGGATTAACCGTGAATTGTTTCATCATTTTTCTGGAGCTAATAACCGCTCCAATAGGCAATCCGCCACCTAATGCTTTGCCTGAAACCAAAATATCAGGCAATACATTCCAGTGCATGAAAGCGTACAATTTTCCCGTTCGACCAAAACCACATTGGATTTCGTCAAATATCAATATTGTGCCTGTTTCATCGCATCGCTGTCGAAGTGCTTTCAAATATTCTAACGACGGTATGCGAACACCTGCATCTCCTTGAACAGTCTCCATGATAAAACAGGCTGTGTGTTCATCAATTAGGGCTAATTCATCTGGCTCGTTGAATGAGACAAAGTGTACATCCGGTAAAAGTGGTCTAAATGCATTTTTCTTTTTTTCGTTACCCGAAACACTCAAAGCTCCATGGGTATTGCCATGATAACTGCCTTGACAAGAAATGATCTTTGATCTTCCTGTAAATCTTTTTGCCAATTTCAGTGATGCCTCAATGGCCTCTGCACCGGAATTCACAAAGTAAACAGTGTCTAGACTATTGGGCAATTGAGCAGTGAGCAAATTCGCAAAATCACTCTGAGCTTCCTGAAGAAATTCGCCATAAACCATTACATGCAAATGTTTCTCTGATTGCTTTCGGATGGCTTCTATAACATTTCTATTTCCATGTCCGATATTGCTAACACCGATACCACTAATCATGTCGGCATACGCTTTTCCGGACTTGTCGTAGATGTAGATACCCTCCGCCCTATCCACTTCAATAGAAAGCGGGAAAAGGGTGGTCTGTGCCAGATGCCGATCTAATAACTTCGTATTCTCCTTGTGCTCGTCTTCCATAAAATGTTGTAATCAAGAGGGCCCCATAGATTTCATTTTTTCTGCAAAAGACCAGCCAATGGAAGAAGCTCTCAATTTGGCTGTTTCCGCTGTTTCTCCGGAAAAAAGTTCATCTACCGTTTGGTGAAACAGTGCTAGCCATCGATCAAAATGTCTTTTATCAATTTTTAGGTCACGATGTTTTTCAAAAACATTGGTGGTATATCCCGGTTCGTTCAAGAGAGCAAACGACCAGAAGAAAACCATTTTGGGTTTGTGAGCCATAAAATCCAAATGTGCGAAGTGCGGAGCTAGTAATTCGTCTTGAAGAACTTTCCCATAAAACTCATCGACGAGCAAAGAAATGTCCAACTTGTTTGTGATATCTCCTTTCATTCCTCGTCGTCGATTTTAGAATAGTCTAGGTGATATGAGAGTTTTAATTGTCCCCCAGCATAAGGCTCTAGGAAATTCCATCCGGCAATTAAATTCAATCCAACCGACCATTTTTTATTGAGATACAATCCCATTTCTATTTGCACTGGCACGCCTACCAAGGTTCTCGACTTTCGAGCATATTCTTCCTCTTCACCCTGGCAATAAGTGCGTCGAGTAAGTCCCATGCCGGCTAGAAAGACAATGTATCCGCTCTTTCCAGAAATACCCTCGCCCCAAAGAGCTGCAAACTCAACAGAATACGCCGCCTTATCACATGAATCAGTTGGGCTAGATAATTGGTGTTGGTATTGAAGTCGGTACGAACTAGCCAACATATCATTTCTCTTTGTGAGCGACAGCGCCAACGAGCCACTGAGCCTATCACTTGAAGTGAATCCGGGAGAAAAGGAATACCATTTGGTGTTTTTCAAACGGTTGGTTTCAAATTGAGCCATTACACCTGAACTCGAAAGCAATAGCAGAGCGAAGACTGAAATATTTAGTCTTTGTATAGTCCTCCGAATTCTCAAAAAAATACTAGGAATAAGATGGTTCATAGGCCTTCATCGCAAACAGTACAAAGGTATTGTGCAGCGCCTGTAATCATAGGAAACTTAAGTGCGATATAGACATAGCTTTGTGAATCTGAACTAAATTTTATATTACTCATTATCAGTATTATACGCCCAACCATTTCAATAACTGTAAAACTTAGGGTGTAAATGCATAAAAATGCGTAGATTTGCCGCCCATTTAAAACAATTGTTTAATCGGGTTTCGTACCCACAAAAACAACAACATGCCAGTAAAAATAAGACTTCAACGTCACGGTAAGAAAGGAAGACCTTTTTACCACATTGTAGCAGCAGATTCACGTGCCGCACGCGATGGAAAATTCATCGAGCGCATAGGAAGCTACAACCCTAACACCAACCCAGCCAGCATCGAAGTGGATCGCGAAAAAGCGATTACCTGGTTGAAAAATGGTGCTCAACCTACGGATACTGCCCGTGCCATCCTTTCTTACAAAGGAGTTCTTTATATGTATCACCTCAACAAAGGTGTACAGAAGGGCGCACTTACTCAGGAAGATGCCGATAAGAAATTTGAAGCATGGCTAACTGACAAAGATTCTAAAGTTCAGGCTAAAAAAGACAGCTTAGGGCGCTCGAAAGATGAGGCTAAGAGCAAGCAATTAAAGCACGAAGAGCAAGTAAATCAGGCCCGTATAAAAGCTATCATTGCCGCTCAGGAAGTTGCCTCAGCTCCGGAAGAAGAAGCACCAGTTGCCAAGGAAGCACCTAAAGCAGAAGCGCCTACAGCAGAAACTCCAGTAGCAGAAACTCCAGTAGCAGAAACTCCAGTAGCAGAAACTCCAGTAGCAGAAACTCCAGTAGCAGAAACTCCAGTAGCGGAAGCGCCAGTAGCGGAAACTCCAGTAGCGGAAGCGCCAGCAGCGGAAACTCCAGTAGCGGAAGCGCCAGTAGCGGAAGCGCCAGCAGCAGACGCTCCGGCAGAAAGCGAAGCATAATTCATACTGAATAATTCAAATACAAGCCACTCCGTTCAAAAGGGGTGGCTTTTTCTTATCAAATATGTCTGAAAGTACTCTTTATACCATCGGCCATTTCAGCAAACTTCATGGATTCAAAGGTGAGCTTACTGCCTATATTGAAAATGGAGATCCTGCAGAATATGAAGGATTGAAAAAATTCGTTGTCGAAACGCTTGATGGAGATAAAATATTCAAGGTATTGATTATTCAAAAAAAGACAAACAACACGCTGAAAGTAAAACTCGAGGGTATTTTTTCCGAAGAGGATGCGCGCAGGTTTCTGAAGAATGCAATCAAAGTTCCGAGAGAAGAACTCAGTGAATCGGATGAGACAAAAATTGCGGTACGCGAACTTGCTGGTTTCAAAGTAATGGATGAAAAAGTAGGAGAAGCTGGAATTGTAAAAGCTGTGATGGAACTTCCAAACAACCCATTGCTCGAAATTGAACTCAAAGGGAAGACTTATTTGCTCCCTATACATGAAGACATATTGTTAAACATAGATCAGGCCTCGCGTACAATACATATTGCAGCACCAGATGGTCTATTCAATATTAACGATCCAGAACCACGGGAAGACTGATTTCTTCATTCTCTCTTAACTTTTACTTCTCTATAAGCGATCGACGGTTGAAAACTCTTCGGCTGGAGAATGTTGTTCGTATATAGTCCTTCTAAATTCGTGGTGCCTGATTGATGGTTCATCTCAGCGGAGACAGACCGATAAAGGCAGTACAAGTCGAATACCTAAAATAAATTATATGCCGACACCTCGTAAAGTGAGAAAGATTTTCGTGCTGGATACTTCAGTGCTCCTCCACGACCACAACTGCATCAACAGTTTTGTAGACAACTTTGTAGCAATACCTATTACGGTTCTTGAAGAGTTAGATAAGTTCAAGGTAGGAAACGAAACCAAAAACTTCGAGGCAAGAGAATGTATTCGAATGATTGATCGACTCTCGCACAATCACTCCTTACAAGAATGGATACATCTTGAAAATGACTCCAAAGGGAAATTCAAAATACTACTGAATGATGAGGAGTATGGTTCATCGGCTTCTCGCGTATTCGACTTTACCAAAAACGATCACAAAATTCTTAACTCAGCTATAGAGCTTCAAAAAAAGGAAGGAAATAAAGCAAGAGTTATTCTCGTTACAAAAGACATAAATCTCCGAATAAAAGCTAAGGCCCTTGATCTTCCGGCCGAAGATTTTCTGACAGGAAAAGTAAAAGACTCTCATATGCTATACAGTGGAAGAACTACTGTAGAGAATATAGATAGCGAAGACATCCGCAAATTTTATCAAGATGGCGAGTCCCGCAAAATCAACGTACTGGGTAAAGAAAAAATGACGAATCATTTTTACGTGCTTAAAAATTGCTCCTCCTCTGCCCTAGCCTTCTATAGTGGAAAACAAAAAGTACTTCAGCGTGTAGATAAAGCTTATGCATATGGTATCAAACCCAAAAATGCAGAACAAGCTTTTGCCTTGCATGCCATACTTAATCCTGAAATACGCTTGGTTACAATTTCGGGGGTAGCAGGAACCGGTAAAACACTATTGGCCCTTGCAGGTGCTCTTGAAATGAAAAATACGTATGATCAGATTATTTTGGCCAGACCTATTGTGCCTCTTAGCAATAAGGAGATTGGGTTTCTGCCGGGCGATGCGCAAGAAAAGGTGAATCCATATATGCAGCCTCTTTGGGACAATTTAAACTTTATCAAAAATCAATTTAGCGAGAAAGAGAAAAAAAGAGTCGCTATTGAAGAAATGCAGAAAGAAGGAAAAATCACTATCTGTCCCTTGGCATTTATTCGTGGAAGAAGTCTTACCAATTGCGTATTTATAGTTGATGAAGCACAAAACCTTACTCCGCATGAAGTGAAAACAATCATTACAAGAGCTGGCGAAAACACGAAAATTATTTTAACCGGAGATGTCCGACAGATAGATACTCCCTATCTGGATGAACAATCGAATGGATTGTCCTTTGTAATTGAAAGGCTCAAGGGTCAAGAATTGTTTGCCCATGTGACGCTCGAAAAGGGAGAGAGATCGGAGTTGGCTAATCTGGCAAATGAGCTGCTGTAAGGAGCTTGGCGTACCTGAGCGTATTTTCGTTTGCAAATTGTTATTCGCACTATTGTGCGCGCTTGTCTATTTCAACCCAGAATCCGCATTGGAAATCTATTGCAGCGCTATCCCCCTTTGATATCAAACACATTCTCAATTTTTATTCTTGATGTATGAATATACTCCATCAAATAAAAATCTTGCCGGAGCACTTGCTATCTGTGGGGCTTAGCACTTCATAGCGAATCCCAATGCGGATTCTGGGTTCAATCGAACTACACGGCTAGGATTTCGGCAATCTCTTCTTCAGAGAACTCGCTAAATAGTTTGATGGTAGAAGGTTGGTTTTCTGTTGAAAGATATTTCACCATCCAATAGACATCGTGCCATGATCCGAATTTAAATCCTACTCGACGGAAAACGCCAACCTCTTCGAAATCCATGTATCGGTGAAACGCAACGCTGCTATCATTCGGTAAAGTAATGATTGCATAGGCATTGCAAATCCCCATGTGTTTGAGAACTGAAAACAAAGCTTGGTAAAGATTCTTTCCTACTCTATTGCCTCGCTGCTCGGGATGAATATATACAGAACACTCAACACACCATTGATATGCCAATCTTTCTCGATAAACAGAAGCGTAGGCATATCCGGCTATTCGTTCATTCTGCTCCGCAACAAGCCAAGGATATAGTTTAACGAAAGTTTCTATGCGATGAATAAATTCAGATTCACTCGGTGCTTGCAACTCAAAACTGACACAGTTGTCGGTTACAAAGGGAGAATAGATCTCAAGCATTTGTGCTGCATCAGTTTTGCGGACCCTCCTAATTCTCATGTGAAAATCTTAGAGGCGCATCACTTTTCGTACAATGTTGCCTTTCGACGTTTCTACAACCAAAATATACGAACCTTTGGAAACAGGCAAATTCATTCTGTACTTACTGCCACTCACTTTCTGGGTTTGTACCAATTTTCCGTCGAGAGAATAGAGAGAAACTTTCGAAATATTATTTTGACCAACATTCATTGAAATGATTCCATTGCTAGAAGGATTATCTGAAAGAGTAAACCATGACTCAGCATTTTCAACCCCAACCACAACACTCTCCACAGATGTTGATTCTATTTGAACAGGATCTGCCCCTTCGGCCCAGTACATCTCTTCAAAACTATTTATGGTTGGATGATCCACTGCAAACATTTCTTCATTCCATTTGGGCGGTAAACTCTGGTACATCAAGCGCGCTGTAACAGTGATAGCGCCATCCACTCCAAAAACAGGAACATGATATCGGATTTCGTCTGTACCACTTCCTTCATTTCCATTAAAGAAATTAAAGTTTGGATCTGTTTCGGCTCCTCCTACAATCAAAGTAGTGTCGTAGGCCGAGTGCGATGTAGTGAAACCTACCGGCACAAGTCTATTGTCTTTGATGGCATGATCGGCTCTTTCCAACACCGTTGTTACATTATCATTCACATCTCCCAGCACTAATTCGTATATCTGTACCTCTTCTACATCATTGGAAATAATGTCGTAGTGTGGCTCCCAATCTGCATTTTGTCCTTGTACTTCGTAATTCGGCATCAGCTTGCCACTGTGAAATATCTCTTCTCCATTTTCATCGGTTACAACAAACTCAATGTAGGCTCGTCGTGATGGATAGCCACTTGGAAACTTATGACCGGCGAGGTTGCTCAACTTCAACGAATATCTCGCAGTATCGCCATCTATTTCGCCTTCGGTAAGATCGAGCATTGCTGTTTCATTTTGAAGTAAATTCAGAGTTCTATCGATCACCACATCGTATTGTTCTGTAGTCGCAGCAATACCTAACTCCTCGATTCTATTCTTCATGAGTTCGAGCATAAACGTGTTTCCCCCTACAAGCCAATGCTGACCAAAAGGCTCACGACCGGGGAGAAATGCATATCCAGAAGCAATCACGATAGACTCGTCGAGGCGGGGCATGTGGCAGCCTTGACATTCTTGCTGCAATAGTTCATCATTGTTGTATGAGCTATTTAACCATTCATGATATGTAGCTTGTTCAACAAATAATCCTCCGGTGAAATTCCCTGAGAGATCAACCGTATTTGTTTGCAAGGTGTGACAACCTGCACAGTATTCGCTTTGAGATACTTTTGGATGACCTACGGGTTCGATTCCCACAAAACTTGTCATGGCCGGGGCGAATAAAGGAAAGTCTCCATCAGCTATATTGAAAAGTGGTCCCCAAGCCGTATCAGGGTTGTAGTGCAAAACTCCAGAAAAATCTATACCCGCTAATTCAGGTTGTTGCTGATGACAAGCTCCGCAGGCCACTCCATCCAAGGCGATAGAATCGTTGAGCATCTCGGCGAAAGTGTAATGTGGATTGCCATCGTAAAGAGAAGCAAATTTTCCTTGAGGAGCATGACAACTCAAGCATTTATCTTCAAGTTCCAATTGATGCTCAGGGTTTACCGCCACTTCATGCGCAACCTTTGCCCTCCAAAAAGGATCCTTTGCCGAATTAGCCATCATGGTAGCTCTCCAGTTGTCGGTCTGATTTACATCTATTCCCTCCATAGTCATATTTGCAAAATCGAGCGGATCGTTTCCATGACAGCCCATACATTTTCCAGAACCAATGAAAACACTGTTTTCACCAGTGGGCAAATTGCCAACCATAAGTCTAGTCAATTCATCTTCAGTATGGAATTTCCCTTTTTTCTCGGATGGTCTGAACGACAATGAGAAAATGAATACCGTAAAAAGCAATGCAATCATTAGAAGCACTCCTTTGGCAGAATTGGTAGAAAAGCTCATAAGCTCGAAAAATCGATTGAATTGGTTTCGGTGAAGGTACAATTTTACGCAGATTTACCCGCCTTGCACCCACAATAATGAAAAACACAACTTATTCAGAAAGGTTCTCGCCTACCAGATTTCAACATCTTCAATCAGGTTTTCTCCTAATTTTTCGTTGATCATCTGTGGGATTTTGGATCGTGAAAACGAAAATTCCTCCTTTAAAACTCCTGAATCTAAGTAGATGATAAGCTTTTTGTCTTTGACTATGAGTTTTCTAGTCTTTTTCGCTATGTAAGTGCCCATAATGTCTTCGTAGCACTTTTGAATTTCTGCCTGATGGTATTTGTCCTCCATACCCTTATCGCGAAGAATACCTCGGATGATGTGCCCAATGCTGCTATGTGAATATGTTCTTCCTGCCACGACGATCAATGACCCTCCACTTTAAACTCAGATTTTGCTGTTAGAATCTATTAAATCACTGAAGGTCCGCAAAATCTGGGTTAGAGATGGGTTCGTTGGTGTTAAAGATACGCATGGAAACTAGTTCGGGATTTAATAATGAAGGCAATCTTTCCACAGATGTGTCTGTAATGAAGACTTGTCCATAATTGCCGGCAGAAACTTTGTCGAGAATCGATTGAACCCTCTTGCCATCTATTCGATCGAAAAGGTCGTCGAGCATGAGAATGGGCTTGATGCCAAGTTTCGAATACAGAAATTCATATTGGGCGAGTTTCAAGGCCAAAACAAAAGTTTTTTGTTGACCCTGAGAGCCAAATTTTTTGAGCGATTGGTCATGCACCTGCATTTCCAAATCATCTTTGTGAATGCCACATGTTGTTCTTTCGAGTTGTACATCTTTAGAAAATGAATGACGAAGTAAATCAGACATAGCAGCACCGGCCAATTCAGATTCATAGGAAAGTAATGGCACTTCCCTACCGTTGCTCAACTCTGAATACGTTGATTCGAATACAGGTAAAAATTCGCTAAAAAATGAGAGCCTCGTTTCGAACAAAAAATTTGCATGTTCGCATAACATCATATCCCAAGGTTCAATGGCAGCGGCTATGTTGGCTCGCTGAGATCCCGAAGATTTGAGCAATGCATTTCTTTGTTGCAGTGCTTTGTTATAGGTAATCAATCTTTCCAAATACTCGTGCGAATACTGAGAAATGAGGCTGTCGATGAATCGTCGCCTCACTTCACTGCCGCCATCAATTAGATCGACGTCGTATGGCGAAACCATTACCCCGGGAAGAAAACCAATGTGATCCGAAAGTTTGTCGTAGTCCTTTTTATTCCTTCTGAAAACTTTCTTTTGACCTCTCCTTACAGAGCAAGATATCTGTTCGTCTTCGCCATCTTTTCCAAAACTACCAGACAACATAAACTGATCTTCGTTCATCGAAATACACTGACTGTCGATCGGATTGAAGTAGCTTTTACAAAAGAGTAGATAATGAATAGCATCTAGCACATTGGTCTTTCCAGTGCCATTGTCGCCAAGCAAAAAATTTACTCCGGGAGTGAATTCCCATTCCATTTCAGCATAACTCTTAAAATGGAGAACAAATAATTTTTTCAAATACATCTCTCTGATCTCCATTAATCAACATTATATTGATAGTAGGCGTTTATTCTACCACTGTCGTTGATCATTTGTCTTTTTGCTATGCGCAATTGCGTTTCATACGCATCACGCAGCTCATCTTCTGTCATTTTTTCCTCATCAAAATTATCTCTACTTACAGAAGTGAAGTCCGGGTTCAGAACCAATGACATCTCATCTGTCGGGATAAGTCCTACACAACATAATTGCCACTTGTCCCCAGTATTCTTTCTCACTTTGTAAAAATAGACTTGTCCTCGATCGTTTCTGAATTCTACAGGTTCACAATGCAAAAACACAAGACTATCAACCTTGTTGTTGCCATAACCACTCAGATTCTTTGACAGCACATAACTCAAAATTTCGTCTTGTTCGCGATACTTCATCGGGAACAACGAATCTTTTTCTAATCCCACAAGTTCACGGTAAAGTGCTATTCGCGATTTCATATCTGTGCAAATTGAATCAACCATCTGGTCAGGAACATCTATTTCGTTGTTGAGATATGTGACCATCAGATCTTGAAGTAGATCCTTATGCCTTGTCTTTTCAACTGTTTTGAAGTATTCTTTCACTTCCTTTTGATCGCGAAAAGGCATGAGAAGATTCCAGTAGATGGAAAGTATATTGGTATTTCGATAACTCCGCGGACTATAGGTTTCTCTTTCGTAGTTGTACTTGTTCTTTTCCTCGTCTTTATTTCTGGATGAATTCGCCCTTCGATAATCAATTTTGGCTTTGCGGAATATGGTTGGAAACAATTGCAAATAGTCCTTTTTGCTAACCAAACCTGAATCAAGGAGCACAGACAAATGCCTATAAACTTGCGATTCATATTCTTCTATTTCCAGAAGATTGTATAGACCGGGTATCAACTTGTTTGAAAGCTCTATTGAATCTCGCAAATTCATGAAAATATAGGAAACATCGTATGAGTCGATACCAAGTGGTGCACTATCAAGCAAAAGTTCCTCCACTTTTGAAACACCTTCTTTGCTATGTATGAGCGACAATAACTTTAATACATAGGCTTGGTTTTCGGTTGAGTCTGCCCATTGTCGGTATTTGCTGGTCAGGTAATCTACACTGTTTTGATCTTTAAATCGAGGCAAAAAATCCATAAGGAATTTCTGAATTTCTCTTCGCTCAGACGGTTCGGCCCATGTGCTTATCTCTTCCATGTGTGCCAACACCGTTAGAGAAGTATCAAAGTCGAGAAAAGTGTTGTCGAGCATATCAAAAGCCTGGCGGAAAGTCAGCGAATCTTTGCTTGCTATGTCTTCTAAGAAATAATTCGTTCGATTTTCGAAACGGCTTTTTCTGGAAAGCGTATCATGTGGTGAAAACGATTTTGTGAAGCGAGTTATGAATTCAGAAGGACCCAAAATTGAGTCGTATGAAGCTCCAATTGTGTATGAGGAAGCAGGAAGAAAAATTGTTCTAACCAAAAATCTTCTTTGAACCCCTGTATCTCCCATGATCATTTCGAGGACAACGGAACTATCTAAAATTTCTGATGTCTGACTGTATATAATGCGATCATTACCTTGGGACCAATAGTTTGCCCACTGCTCAACAAATTTGGAGGAATCGGAAATGAAACTATATTTCCCAAGAGCTTTGTACTCCACTGAAACATATTCACCGCCCTCAAGAGGGAAATAAAGACTCTCTTCATACCTCGATTCAAAAGGATTCTCCTCGTCATCTTCGTAATAGTATTCGTTTGCTCGATCCTTGGGCAATTTATATGGCAATTCAAAACTCGCGAGCAAGGAGCTATCCGTCTGCATTCTGAATGACTCCTTATATTGAGGATTGCTAAACTGAACGCTATTGAACCATGTTTGAGCAGTGCTAGGCTCACCATTGTGTGCTGCTAGAACGTAACATGAGTTTCCTACCAATATAAATCTGGCTATCACAGAACTTCCATCTTTGGTTGTGTAATTGCCTTCCATGGTAGGAAAAGAATTATACATAATGGTATCAATGCTCACAATTTTAAGTTCTCGTGATTTGCGAAAAGAAAATTCCACTTCTGAGATTTCATAAATATCGGGCTCTAATCTTTCGGGAGCAGTTAGATTTACTTTAAGCACATGCAGAAAAGCACCAGTTTCTTTGTCATAAGCCGAAATACCCAAACGATCATCCATGTGTTGCAAATATTCCATTGGGAAATAATGTGGTTCGCCCGGAAGATTCATGAGCAATGTTTTGTCAGGTGTCTCGAATTGATTCCAACCTGCAGTTAATGTGCTATACAATTTAAAAGAGTTGAAAATTCTATCACCGTATCTACTGGCCGCCATCTTCTGATGTCCGTCCAATCGGATGACCAGCAGTTCCTGATCCATTGCTATAATTCTATATCTCTGATAATGGCCAAGTCTGTTCTTATTTAAAACGTCGATTGCGGGATAACCATTCACCACGATATTCTTCTGAGATTCTATGGTTCCTGGAATGTTTTCGTAGAGCAAACTATCGAGAGAACTGATAAGATCTGCAGGAGATTCCTTTCGAAGGCCCGCATAACTTTTCACTCGGATCATGTATAAAGTGCATGCATTTGGAAGATCGGGGCATGTTTCCACAGTGATTTCTGGAGAAGTGGGAATGAAAAACACTTTGGCAGGAACATCTATTTCAAATTTCCCGGTTGAACTTTTGTACTTGGAAAAAGTACTTGGATATTCCTTTTCCTCCAGGGCTTCTATCAATTTCGGATTTCTTCGTCCCGGCTTAATGGGCTTTAGCGTATAACCCAAATTGCGAAGCATTTCTATTACGCCGGTTTCTCCCGGAAGGTGAGCGGCCCCCATGCCAACGAACATGGTTTTCGTTTTCAAAATTGAATCCATTCTTCCAACGAAAACCTCATTTCTATAATCCAAGATGTACTTCTTCCAACCCCCTTTACTTGTGATTGAGCTGAGAGAGTCCAATTTATCGAGATTACCACTTCTGTATGCCGATTCCAATTCATCGAATATGCTATTTCTTCCATCCCAATCAAGGTCATTATTTTCAAGCTCATCCCGATGCTCAGCGTTGTATTTCATAGCCATTTCAAAGGCATACATAGACTCATGAAAAGTTTCTAATCCGAATATTTCTTTTTTCAATTTTCTTCCACACTTGTATATAAAGTAGTCGAGCCAAGAATCTTCTTCAAATTCTACAGACTCTCTTCCATTGCGGGAAACAATGTGATTGGCAAAGCGAGGGAAATATCGAAAACCGGAAAGTAAGAGGTTCTTCTTCTCTATTCCGTATTCGAAGTAATTTGGATACAACTCATCATTTCCACCATAGTAGGTGTCAAAATCATAGTTTCGGAAGGACCCTCCACTTTCAATCATATTCTCTTGGCTGAGTTCGTCGGAGAGCCAGTTTTCATGATGAAGTTCTAGTGCAACCACATCAGCCTTTTCAAGGGCTTCAAAAAAGGGATCTCCCAGGTGAAAAGCTAATTTGCTGCTCACGTGCATAGTTCCGTACAAATAAGAAGGCTTTTCGAGGCCATTTCCTGAGATTTCCCACAATAGGGTCGGCCACTTTTTCTCTTGGGCATTGGAAGCGTTAAATACTGCCAAAAAGGCCATTATCATAATCAACCTGTTCAATACGAGTGATTTTGAGCTGGCACTCTGAGAAAGTTTAATATTCATAGTATACAAATGTAAATGTAGAAATGAGCAGTTCGTGACTGTAATTCCATAAATTGCCCGTTCACCAAAACAATCTTCATAAACTCCTTAAGAATAGAAAAATCCAAAAAACAGACAGTCATATATCTGAATTTGAGTGTTTTAATCTATACCAACTGTGATATGTCAAATGGGTGAGATTTCGGGCTGACTTGCAGGTTTTTACAGCCATACTGTAGAACGGGAACATAAATAGATTATTTTCGCACCTCTAAAAAAAAGGAATAATGGCCAAGAAGGACCAAAAAGTCGAGACGATATTTGACGCACAAGCAGTCTATACCAAAACAGAATTGTTTGTAGACAAGAACCGCAAAAAATTAGCCATTGGTATCGGTGGTGTTGCGCTGGTATTCCTAGGTGTCTTTGCTTTTCAATATTTGTATTCTAAGCCTAAGCAGGAAAAAGCAGCCAACGATATGTGGAGGCTCCAGCAGTACATGGAAATAGACAGCACCGAATGGGCGTTGAATGGTGATGGAGAATACGAAGGTCTTCAGACCGTTATCGACAATTATGGAGGTACTCCTTCTTCCAAACTTGCGCATTACTACTTGGGTGTAATTCATAGAGACAAAGCCGAATACCAAGTTGCATTGGACCATTTCAAAGAAGCTGACTTTGATGATGAAGCAGTGGGAATAATTGCCATGAGCAACGTTGGCGATATGTACATAGAACTGGATAATTTTGAAGAAGGTGCTTCTTGGCTTGAAAAAGCTGCTCGCAAAGCAATGGGAGCAGATTCAAAAGAATACCTCGGTCCTCAATATCTGATGAAAGCTGCCCGCGTTTATGTGGAATTGGGCAATAATGATAAAGCAAAAGGGTTATTTAAGGAAATTAAAGATCTTGCTATGTCTTCATCACCTGAATATCAAGATGCCACAAAATGGCTCGCTCGTCTTTCGGTGAAATAATATAATGGCAACTTCGGATTTCAGTCTTTTCGATTCAGCAGATTTGCCCGATGCTACTTCCTACAAAATTGGTATAGTAGTTTCTGAATGGAACTCTGAAATCACTGATAACCTGCTCAAAGGTTGTACCCAAACTCTTTCGGATTGTGGTGTGCGATTAGACAACATCAGGATTCACCATGTTCCAGGCAGTTTCGAATTAGCCCTTGGTGCTCAAATACTTCTTGAAGCCCGCAAAGTAGATTGTGTGATTTGTCTAGGCAGTATTGTGCGCGGCGAAACTCCTCACTTCGAATTTGTGAGCTTAGCATGTGCCACGGGAATAAAAGATGTGACTTTGAAATTCAACAAACCTGTGGTGTTCGGAGTACTCACCGACGACAATATTTCGCAGGCTCGCGAAAGAAGTGGTGGCAAACATGGCAACAAAGGTGTTGAAGCCGCTATTACAGCCTTAAAAATGGTAGCTTTCCAGAAACAGGCTGGAGATGCCTGGATGGGAATGTAAAACTATCTCGAACTCAAAGATGCTCGTCGAGCACCTCTTCAATTCTTTCCATCTTACTTTCTGTGTAAACCCCACTCGTGGAGTAAACAATTTTTCCGTTTTCATCTAAAAGAAAGAAATATGGCAGCGCTTTATCCTTCATTTCAAGGGTAGATCCGTATGGTTCGAGTTCTCCTTTATAAAACAAAATATAGGGGAAAAGATCTTTGCGATTACTTTCTTTCAACTCCTTCATAGTAGCCTCGTAGGCTGCCTTCTTGAGCCCGATGTACATTGGAACTAACATCAAGTTTACATCGTACTTTTTATCAAACATTCCGCGTTTCAATACAAACTTGTCGTAAACCGGTTCATACCACGTCTTAAGTACATCTTCACTTTTAGAGCTGTAAGCCATTCCCACAAAAGTCATTTTTCCCTTCGTATCTGTGGGAATACTTTTGGCGCTACCTGTAAGCATTTCTCCGGTCAATTCTGGAAATACCTTGCCATCTGGTGAATATCTGGAAAAGGAGAATAGGGTGAAAACTATGAAAAGAAAGAAAATGTGTGTTTTCATATTAAACTTATTTCCGAGTAATCGTTCCAAAAACACCGTCAATTACTTTAGCCATTTTAGCAATATCTAGCGTTAAAATTGTATCAGTTGCCTTGTGATAATTGTCATTTCTATAAAACGAAGTGTCTGTAATCATTACTGCGCTAAATCCTGCGGCCCAATAATTCAGGTGATCCGAAAAATCGATACCCGAAACCCAGGCAGGCGCCTTTACAGATTTGCATTCAATCTCACAGACCGACTTAAAAAATCTTTTGAACCTCCGACCAAAAGCTCCATTGCCTGTCTTCTGAACTACTGCAATGTAATCGGCTCTTGAACCATAAAACAATTTCATCAAGCCAATCGGATAAGTTTGAGTTCTCTTTCTTTCGTCGAAATAACCTATCATTTCGATGCAAACCATTCCCAAGACTGGAACATTATTTTCTACTAAGTATTGTACATGTTTGAAACTACCCATACCCTGCGTTCGAAAAAAAGGTGGCTCTTCAAGTGTGTAAGCAACCAAATCAATACGATGATTGAGATTTTTTCCTTTGAGCATTCGACTCAATTCAAGAAGTGCCGTAGTGCCACTTGCATTATCATCTGCACCTGGTTGATCTCCGCATACATCATAATGAGCACCTACAATAATTCTTTCGCGATTTTGAATACCGAATGAGCAAAGTACATTACAATAACTCCTGCCATTTACAAAAAACCGCTGATACCAAACTGTGTCGGCGTAAAAACTAAATTGACTATGAATATATTCAGCGCTTTCATCAAGGCGTTCTACATTAGTATAAACTCTAAAATCGTTGGACTCTCCAACAAGTTGATTGAGATGAAAGAGCACAATATTTGTATCGCAAGACTGTGCGCTAATCTCTATGCAGATTAATAAAAACATCACCGAGAAAAACAACCGCATTTTACTGTGCAAGACCTAAAACATTTATCCCTTGCTCGAAAACTACATCGGTTGGTATGCCCGCCTTATTCAATTTTTCGATGTCCCCTTTCAGAACATCTCCAATAATAGCAGTTTCCTTTTGCCTCATTTCCACAGCTAGTCTGGAGCCATTACCCTGAAGTTCTATTATATCACCGGACAACTGATCGATGGCAGATTTCATTACTTCCAAATTGATTTTGTATTTTCCCGAATCAGCCATCCTTTCGAAGGCTCCTTTCGACTGAAGAAAATTAAAGGTCATCATGTTTGCTTTGCCATGAGCACTTGATGCTCCAAATCTGCATGAGCGGAAAATGCTCGCCAAAAAGGTGACATAGTTGTCCATCAGTGTTCCCTCGTTCAATTCGCCCTTTTCAAAAAGCTTTGTAACCAGCCATAGACCGAGAACATCTGCCTTCGCTTCTTCGAGCCATGCATGTTGTTCTCCCAATGTATCACTCACACTTTTTGTAGTACCCAACACATTTTTTATTCCCAACCCATGAGCTACTTCATGAAACATTACATTGCCAAAAAATGCCTCGAAAGTGATGTTAGCGCGCTGTTCATCTACAATCAATTCATCTGCTATGGGCATCAATATTTTGTCATACTTAGCACGCATTGCATTTTTCAATTGTGAGCGTCGAGTACCATGTTCTTGTTGAATCCCAGCATCATTCGGCAAATTTACTGCAATGGTTTTACTTCCTGCATTGCAATCGCCAGCATAGAATACTACGTCGAATGCCGCCAATTGAGACTGACTACCTACTTTATCTTTTTTGTAAACTGCATCCACCGGAAGTTCTTTTTGCAAACCGGGCAACAAAGCGGCATAGCGATCCAACTTTGCACTCCATTCTTTGTCCTTCACCAACACATAACTTTCGTGCGCCGCTCTGATACCCAACAACTGATCTTCGTAATTTTCAATTGGACCAATTATCAGATCAAGGTGGTTGCCTTTCATCCCCAACCATGCGACATCACTCGAATTGTAATTGTCGCTCAATAAAGCATCCGCCCTCATCTCCAAATAAAATTTCAGCTCTGCATCCGTTGTGATTTTTGATGCCTCTCTTAGCAAATCCGATGCACGAATAATTTCAGCTTTGAACGCATCGTGATACCAAATTGCATCCAATTGGCCATCCGTTTTTCGCGTCACTAAGGTGTAGGGATTAGTTTTTAGAGGATGCGACCAAGCTTCAAATTCTTCTTTGGTCATATCAGCAGGATAATAACCAGCGCCGTCAGGTTTTGCAGAAGCGCCTTTCAGAAAAGGCTTATTCCCTGCCAAGCGATCCCATGGACCATAATTTATAAGAGCAAAACTTCTGGCCGAAGTATCGGAAATGCCCTTCAAAAATTCTTCTTTAGAAGTTCCAGGAAGAGCTTCTTTCCAAAACAAATCATCCATTATCGACGCCGCTTCAATCATCAATTTCAATACTTGCTTCTCTTCATCCGACAATAAACTCATGTCAGTAACAAGTTTAACACGGGTGTATTTAGTTAAACTATCTGGCTGCAATAGTTGTCTCGTTGTAGAATCTGTAGTTGAACCTTTAGCGTTTTTTTCAGATGTGTTTTCACATGATAACATCGCAAAGCAAATAGCTATTCCGATAATACATTTTAGTGATGACAAATTTGTGATCATGGAACAGAAATTGTTAAGGTGTCCTTTTGCATTTGAAGTGATTCCTTTCCCTTGCGGGTGAGCGCATATCCACTTTTGAATACGATATAGCCCTCTAAGTATAGATTCGTGATTCTTTCGCCTATGTGGAGGCCAGCTTCATGATTAGAAATATCATATTGAATGCGGGTCCAAAAAGAAGACTCGAGATCAGACAAGTTGATGTGATTTCCCTTTGCGGATTTTTTGAAAATCTGAATTATGTCCAGAAGTACAAAATCGAATTTGTCGAGATACATACGTAGAATGAATTAGAATGGCCAATGGTAGTTGGATACAGTCGGGCAAGGTAGAATGAAAGTTCGATTCGACGCGGGTTTCAGCCCACCGAACTTGCTCACAACTTATCAACCCTCAAAAAGAACTCAAAACTTGACTAAAGAGGACCTATAACCCGGATTTTGCCGTAGGCTTCGAAAATCATAGTATCTTCACACTCAAATTTCTAATTATGCGAATAGCACTAATCACTCTAGGAACCCTGATTTCATCTGTTTGTTGTCACAGCCAGATCACTATAGAAAGTTCAAATTTACCGGATGCAGGAGATATACTTCTGCAGGTTCCTCATACGTTGCTCTCAGCATTTAACACTGAAGACACCGGCGCAGACTACGTTTGGACTCTCACAGAGGACGATATTCTAAATTTGGGAAATGGAACTCCTGTGAATTGCATAGACGTAAGTTCTACCCCCATAATATACCAATTCCTTTTCAACAACCCATTTGACCAAGAACACAATGCTGATTTTGCCTTTGGAGTAGATCAGTTTGAAGGTGGCGGGTTCACATTCGAAGATGTTTATGCTTATATGCAAAACAACGATGAACGTTATGCTATGGTCGGCCTAGGTGCCACTATTAATAGTATTCCGCTTCCTGCCCAGTCTGATCCAGTTGATGTTATTTATGAATTGCCATTGAATTTTGGAGACGGCAACACTTCCGATAGCGAACTGCTTTTTGAAATTCCTACTCTTGCGACTTATCAGCTTGTGCAAAACAGAGTAAACGACGTAGACGGATGGGGAACACTCTCCATTCTAGGATCTTCATTGGAAGTACTCAGGGTTAAATCTACCATTAATGCAACAGACAGCGTGTACATCGACGCTCTGCAATTTGGTCAAGCCATCGATCGACCAGAAAGTATTGAATACAAATGGATCAGCCTAGTTTCCAAAGTTCCGATTCTTCAAATTAATACAACTGCCGGAATTGTTACTGGAGTGCTCATTGCCCCTATGGTAATTGATGCTGACGGAGATGGATTCACAGTTGATGTAGATTGCAACGACAATAACGAGAATGTTTATCCCGGCAACGAAGAAATTGCGAATGACGGTATTGACCAAGATTGCGATGGTGAAGATTTTGTGAGTGTTTCTGAATACTCGACTGAGAATTTTTATGCTGTTTATTCAGCCAGCAATGACCACCTCAATGTGTTTATTCAAAATTCGCAGCAGGTACAAATCCAAATCTTTGATCAGACAGGTAAATTGGTGATCAATTCGAACATTGTAGGCGATGAAAACAGAATTTCAACAAAAGCTCTGTCTTCTGGTCAATACATCTCTATCCTCACTTCTGAATCTGGTAAAGTGAATCAAAGCAAATTTGTAAAAAACAATTAAGGGGGCCTTTAAAAACCTCTTTTATGTTCTGCGGTCGTCGAAGACAAGGTTCTTGACCTAAGTCAGGAAAGGCGCGCAACTTGACGCTTTGTAAGGGTTGGCGGCTTGGCATTGGACTTTTTTGCTCATATAGAAGTTGGTGAAAGTTGGCACTACTAAAATTCAAAGACAACACT
>Ga0209591_10000700_pt1 | contig 42846 bp, 30 predicted proteins | sample MAT01_FD_187207 | JGI IMG/M metagenome (GOLD analysis project Ga0209591, IMG submission 187207) | Freshwater microbial communities from Lake Fryxell liftoff mats and glacier meltwater in Antarctica - MAT-01 (SPAdes) (version 2) | ecosystem: Environmental > Aquatic > Freshwater > Ice > Liftoff...
AAATTCATATCGGAGAGCCATGAAGGGGTAGCTTCGGCGACAGCAAATTCTTCTGGCTGATCTTCATCTTGAGCCGATTCATCGTCGTCAAAATTCAAGTCGGAGAGCCATGAAGGGGTAGCTTCGGTGACAGCGAATTCCTCTGGTTGGTCGTCTTCTTCAAACTGCGCCCAATCGAGTTGGCTTTCGTCGTCACCTTCGGCGGAGTCGAGAGCGCCGAAAAGGGCAGGTTCGGGCGTGGGTTGGTCTTCGGACTCTTCCTCATCGTCATCAAGGTTCAAGTCGGAGAGCCATGAGGGGGTAGCTTCGGCGACAGCGAATTCCTCTGGTTGGTCGTCTTCTTCAAACTGCGCCCAATCGAGTTCGCTTTCTTCATCGTCAGCAGAGGCGAGAGCGCCAAAAAGGGCAGGTTCGGGCGCGGGTTGGTCTTCGGATTCTTCCTCATCGTCATCAAAGTTCAAGTCGGAGAGCCATGAGGGGGTAGCTTCGGCGACAGCGAATTCTTCTGGCTGATCGTCTTCTTCAAACTGCGCCCAATCGAGTTCGCTTTCTTCATCGTCAGCAGAGGCGAGAGCGCCGAAAAGGGCAGGTTCGGGCGCGGGTTGGTCTTCGGATTCTTCCTCATCGTCATCAAAGTTCATGTCGGAGAGCCATGAGGGGGTAGCTTCAGCGACAGCGAATTCTTCTGGTTGGTCGTCTTCTTCAAACTGCGCCCAATCGAGTTCGCTTTCTTCATCGTCAGCAGAGGCGAGAGCGCCGAAAAGGGCAGGTTCAGGTTCGGAAATAGGCTTTTCTGATGCGACAACATTAACGTCCGATAACCAGTCCGGGACATCGCTGGCGAGGGCAGAGGCTTCTTCATCAAGGGTGAGTGCGTTTGCCCAAGCGAATTCTTCTTCAGTGGCTTCACCGCCCATTTCGAGATCATCGTCTGCAATTGGGGCGGCGGCGGAAAGCCATGAGGGGGTGTCTGGCAGCAGTTCTGGCTCAGGCTCTTCTTCAAGGTTGTCTTCGGTTCCGAGTTCGCCTTCGAGTTCGCTTACAGAAGATAACCAATCCGGCACTTGCGCTTGAGCAGTAGGGACTGATTCAGCCGCTTCGGTATCCCACGCGAATTCGTCATCGGACTCGCCGAATAAAGCGGGTTCCGCATCAAACGCGCCGGATTCTGATAACCAAGCCGGAGAATCGCTGCTGGGTGCTGCCGCGAGTTCACTACCCCAATCTAAGGCATCTTCCTCATCATCATCAAAGAGGTTGATGACGGGCTGCTGATCGGGTAATTCTGATTCTGGTTCGCGCATCCAATCCAGCGCTTCGTCTTCGTCATCATCAAACAAGTTGAACGATTCGGAAGCGTCGGCGGCGATGGGATACGTTTCTGAATCGTCTGCTTCTTCTTCCAACCATTCCAACCCACTGTCTGCGGAATCGGAGTCATCAGAATCGGCATCGAACCAGCTTGCGAAATCCTCATTATCAGACATATCTTCCTGCCCATCCAGCGCGGCGGCTGCTTCTTCACCGGGTACATTTGCTTTCATGTCATCTGCGTCTACCGCGTAAAGTTCTCCGGTAGAAAGCGACTCTAGCTGCATCATTTCTTCTAGAAGGGTGTCGTCCTCCAGCCATGCCGAAGGTTCTTCTACCGGGGCGGGTACGACTGGCTGGTTTTGGGTTTGTGTTTTGCGAACAGGCGGTGTGTCATCAACGATTTGTACCCCGCTTGCTTGTAACCACGCCAAAGGATCGGCTTCGGCAGCGTTTTCGAGGTCGTCTTCTGCATCTATCGTGTCTGCCATCACCTCAACACCGCTGCCACGCAGCCAAGCCATTGGGTCGGCGGCATCTTGCGCTTGCAGTGCGCCATCATCATCTACGCCGAAGGCATCAAAATTGGCCTCTGTTTCGTCGTCCAGAATTTCAACGCCGCTGCCTTGCAACCATGCTAAGGGGTCTTCCATCTCTGAGGTAACGGGGCGCGGCTTAGGAAGTTCATCATCAAGGATTTCAACGCCGCTTTCTTCCAGCCACGCTAAGGGGTCTTCCGCTTCCGCAGGTGCAGCCATGAAATCATCATCGTCATCGAAGAGTTTGCTTAAATCTTCAAATTCGTCCGACTCTGATTCTGCGGGAAGGGCAGCGCTCATCGGTGTTGGTGTTGGTTCAGGTTCTTCACTTTTAAGGGCGGATAGCATCCCGGTCATCCCGGTACGTTTGCGCGGCGCAGGTTTTTCTTCAGACTCGTCTGTATCGCCGAATTGAGAGAGCCATTCATCTTTTTCGGGCTTTGCGGCGCTTGTGACAGGTTTTTCAAGCGCGGCGGGCGCTTCGTCGGTGAGCCAATCGTCGGAAAGATCAAAATCGTCATCAAGGATGGCGGCATCGCTTTGATTGTCGGGACTTTCCAGCCAGTCGTCGGTGAGATCAAACAGCGAGTCGTCTTCACCCACGAGGGCATTATCATCATCAATTTGCAGCAGCCAATCGGGATTGTCGGAAGTGAGGTCACGATGGGCGACGGATTGGTAATCGAGTTCTTCTAACTCGATCACGTTATCCGGCGGCGGCGATCCTTGCGCCAGTTCTAGCGCGAGATAAGGATCAACGGCTTCCATGCGGCTGAGATAACGTTGAGCGTCGGACGGACGCTGTTCATGCAACCAGAGTTCGGCGAGGATATAATTGGCCTCTAGGCAATCTGGCAGCACCGCCAGCACATCAAGCGCGACTTCCGCCGCTTCTACCGTGCGAGCGGCTTCCATCAAGATACGCGCCAAGAGCAGCCGTAAATCGGTGCGGTCAGGCGCTTGGTTGAGGGTTTTTTGTAAAACATTAACTGCTTGATCGAACAAGCCGTTACGGGCATACTGCCGTGCTGCCGCGCCTGTCGTCAAGGGGATTTTAACTTGCTCGATATTACGATGAGTGCGATATAACTCGCGCAGGATTTCGATGAGTTTGCCGTTATTGGGGTCTTGCTCAAAGGCGCGTTCAAAATGCCAGATGGCTTCATCCAGCTTTTTGCTGCGCTGATACACTTCACCGAGCGCGATGTGTGTTTCATAATCGTCCGGGAAGACGCTTAACACACGGCGCAGAGCATCACCCGCATTATCCCAGCGCGACTCTTGCGAATAGGCCTCGCCGAGTTTGCGGTAGGTAGCAGCATTTTTGGGATAAACCTGTAAGATATGCCGGGCGTTATAGACCGCCTCATCGTTGGCATTGTCTTTCAGTAGTGTATCCAGCTTTGCCAGATACTGTTTTAGATTAATCTCGGCCATTGTTTACCTAAAATTCGCATCGGACGGCTAAAGCATAGCGCAGCGCGAGATCGTAATGCAACGAGATTATAACACATTGTAAAATAGATTGCGCTTGATCTGCTATGACGATGACAAAATCATCATCTCAAACGATTGTAAGCGCAAATTGGCTTGTTAAGGATTGTCATTATGTACTGGCAGCGTATGGTTCTCATATTAATCTGGCTAGGCACAAGTTTATCTATGGTACAGGCACAGGACGACTCCGCGCAACCTACACTCGAAGATTTTTGGGAGGGGCGGGCGCAGTGGGTTATGGATATTGCTGATGTTGGCCTGCCAATTGGCGAGAGTGATACGCTCGATAGGGGCGACGGTGTGTTTTGGTCTTATCTTCATGCCAGCGATCAATCGGCAGGGGTGATCGACCAATGTGGGCAGCCGGTGGAATTTCCCGGTTGTATGACGCGCTGGGAAAGTACCGATGGCGGACAGTCGTTTACGCTACCTGTGGCGGTGTGTGCGATGTCGTGCGCGGCGTGTCCCTGTGATGACCAGCGCGATCATATCACCGCGCAGCAGTATCCGCGTGTGTTTGCGGCAGGTGATGCGTATTATCTGGTTTACGAATGGCACGCGCAGACGATTTTACGTCGTTCTGAGGACGGGCTAAATTGGTCGGATTGGGCGTATTTGCGTTCACCAAGTGGGACGTGGCCTAGTTCGTTTTCGCCATGTAGTGAAACAGAACGGATCGGCGCACATCCCAACATTCGCGGGCAGCTTGATGATTGTCTGGTCGGTGCGCCGCCGGGAATTTATGTAGAAGGCGAGACGTTGTATGTGTTCGTAGCAGCGGGGTCTGCGCCGGGACACATGCGCTGCTATAAAGGAAATCGGCATGGCGACCTTTCTGAATTGCGGCTGTGCGATACCGACCCGTTATTCAGCGGTGCGGCGGAGTATGGCGCGATTGACCTTTCCGGCGTTGAAGCCAATGCGTATTTTGATTTTCGTTATGTGAGTTCGGCGGAAGTCTTGCATGTCGGCGACCATTATTATATGGCTTATGAGGGGGTACGCGGCCCCGATGTTTTGGAGCGTGGTATGGATACTCAATTTGGGTTGGGGTTTGCACGTTCAGTCGGCGACGAAATTGATGGCGCGTGGGAAAAGTATGCAGGTAATCCGGTGATTATGGATATGACGTTCAATTTTGGGATAGGACACGCCGATATTGTCCTTGTCGATGGGAAGACCTATCTATACACAGCGACCACGCAAGATATACGTGGTCGCTATATTTTGGAGTGGACGGATTAACTTATGGCGTACTTGTACCAGTGGTGGCGGTACGAGTGGCTTCAATCGTGCAGCTCACGCAGTATGTTTGTTCTTCACCTGAACTCAGTGCGCGAGTATAGCGATTGGCATAAATCCACTCCGTTAGCGCTTCATTTTCTAGCGGGAGCCGCCATAAGATGATATGAGCATCACGGCCACCAGAAGCAATTCCCAGTCCATCCGGGTTGAACATGACACTACGTAGGCCTGCACTGTGTCCCTCAAAGGTGTAAATATCAAGGAAGGTTTCCATATTCCATAAGCGCATCGTGGTATCTTCTGACCCGGAGAGGGCAAATTTCCCATCCGCGCTAAAAGCCACGCTGTGAACCCCGTTGGTGTGTCCGGTAAAGCGATGCAGTTCTGTGCCGAAGATTGGCGAAGATTCGTCCGCATCCCACAGACGCATCGTACTGTCCCAAGAGCCGGAGAGGAAAGTCAATCCATCAGGACTAAAAGCCACATCAAGGCCAGCATCGGTATGCCCAGTAAAAGTATGGACGATTTCGCCTGTCGCGGTATCCCATAAGATGATGCTGCGGTCACGTCCGGTTGAAAGTAATCTTGCGCCATCAGGCCTAAAGGCAAGGCCATCAACGCGATCAGTGTGGCCTCTAAGTGTGAGGATCACTTGCCCGTAATCCGCCGATTCAGGATCAATATTCCATAAGATAATCGTGTTATCGAGCGATGCACTTGCCGCCATAAGGTTATCGGGGTTAAAGCGCACTTTGGTCACACGATCTGTATGGCCTTCTAAAGTCAGGAGCGTTTCGCCTGTTTGGATATCCCAAAGGAGGGTTTGTCCGCTGTTGGTTGCTGTGAGTAAGCGTGCGCCGTCGGGACTAAAAACGGCACTGTCGATGCGGCTGGAACCATCCCCAAAGGTATGCAGAACTTCACCGTAAGTGGCTGAGTTTGGGTCAGTATCCCAGATCAAGGCAGTCCCATCACCAGAAGCGGAAACCAATCGTGTGCCGTCGGGGCTGTAATTGACTCCATTTACGGTCTCTGTATGTCCGTCCAATTGATCGATTTCTAAGGGATTGCCGATGCTCCAAAGGCGCAGTGTGCCGTCATAAGATGAAGAAATCGCCAGCGAGTCGTCTGGGCTGAAGGCAAGACGCGTGATACCGCCGCTGTGTCCGTTGAAACGGCGAATGGGGGATTCGGCTTCTATATCCCAAAGGATAATGGCGTTATCCCACGCCCCGGATAGGATCGTCTTCATATCGGTGCTGAAGGTTGCACTGCCTACTGATGCGGTATGCCCAATAAGACGGTGCTGCTCTACACCGCTTTCAACATCCCATACCCGAATTGTACGATCTCCACTGGTGGAAAGGATTTGCGTTCCGTCAGGGCTAAATTCCGTATCCAGCACCCAATCGGTATGACTGGTGATCTCTTGCAGGACTTCGCCTGTGGCTACATCCCAGATAAACACCAGTTTATCTTGCCCGCCAGAGACGACTTGGCTGCCATCAGGACTAAAGGAGACAGACCACACTTGCGCGGTATGCCCGATCGGTTCCTGGTCGTCGGTGATCTCTCCGCCTAAGCGGCGCACAATTTCACCCGTTTGAGCATTAAAAAGATAGATTCGGCCATCAACCAATCCTGCTGCGATCAGCAAATCGTCGAGGCTTATGTCAACTGACCAGACATCGGTAGGCGCTTGTATTGTGCGAAGCGTTTCGCCTGTTGCCACGTCCCAAATGCGGATTTCGCCGTCATCCGCGCCGGAGATAATTTGTGTGGCATCACTGTTAAAAACGACCTCGTTGATCTCGCCAGTGTGACCTTCAAACCGCCGGATCAATTCCCCGGTATCGGTATCCCATAAAATGACAATCTGATCCGCACCGCCGCTGACCGCCTGATTACTGATGGGACTGTAATCCACTGTCCAAACCCAGCCATCATGCCCTGTGAAGACGCGCTGCGCCCCTGGTGTATAGGCCGCGTCACGCAGCGCACTTGGCGCGAGAGAGGGTGGGTTGGTAATTTTCATCGAATCCAAGGCCAGTGCCAGCGCTAAATCGGGGTTATTGTCGCCGAGTGCTTGCTGGGAACCTGCCGCCAGCGCGACACTTTGGGCGATTTCGGACTCGCGGCGGGCTTCTGCTTCGCTGGCTTCCGCTAATTTACGTGCTGCACGGGCATTTTGAAACAGAAATAGCGAAACGATCATCAAGACAACGGATACCGCTAAGGCTGCCGATACACCAGCCAGCAAACGACGCTGTTGGGCTGCGGCACGCTTGCGGCTGAGTGCGATATATTCTGCCTGAAGCTGAGTCGGCGCAGGATGCTTGCCTACAGCCGAGGTCAGCCAGCCTTCGGCAATATCAATTTCGGTTCCGGTGAGCAGAAAACTGCTATCCTGATTTTTGTGCTGCCATTCCGTCGCTTGCATCAGCAGTTTTGTGTGCTGGCGAACATGCTCTAAATCGGTATCCACAGCGGAAATAAGTTTTTTGTAGTTTTCCTCATACGTATCGTCATCTTTAAAGAAAATCCAGTTTAAACGGGCGACACCGTTCCAATTTTCGCTGGCGACTTCTTTCATCTGGCGCCCATTGAGTGCTTTTTGGGTGTTAGCGTCCAATTCTTTTTGGAGAAGTGCGCCCATGGCTTCATCAGGATTGGTATCGATGCGGACAATCGGTACAAGGCGTTTATTGAGGAACTGGGCATAAGCTAACTCAAGCTGGCAGATCGGTGATGAAACGGAATCCGGCGTGAGGACGAAGACGATGGTGTCAGAGGTTTCGATGGCGGTGGTAATTTCTTTCCACCAATCGGCATTGAGCGGGATGTCTTCCCAATCCACCCAAACGTTGCGACCTTCAGCCGTAAGTGAGGTATGTAGGCGGCGCACAAAGTCGATATTGCGTCGAGAGTAAGAAATCATAACGTCAGGCATGATGTTTCCCCTATGAATGTGTGTTGGTATATGGCACGTTACATGATTAATTTTAGTCTATATGAAGTTTGTTTTTTTAAACGTTGAGACCTGTGAGGCGCTATTTTTGATGTGGTGGAAGGTGATTAAGAAAGGTTTGGTTTATAATCGAAGGGATTGAGCAAATGAGCGAAATTTCGAGGTGGTGATTATGGTTACACTGATGATTCAAGTCGATGAAAATCTGCTCAATTATCTAACCCATGAAGCAGAAAAAGTGGATAAGCCGATTGAGGAGGTAGCGGTTACGCTATTGGAAAAGCAGGCTTCACTTTCCCTAGAAACATTGGCATACAATGCTAAAAGAAGTGAATCGAACGGGTTGTTAATGATTGCGCTCGCTGCAGAAGCATTAGGAGATGCCTCGCAAGAAGATGATATTGCAGAACGCAGTCGTGAGATTTTGCAGACGGACTACATCAAGCACCTGTTGAGATACCAAGATGACGAATGATGATGCTGTTTTAATGGATGCAAGTTATTTGATTGCGCTGGCGAATCCTAAAGATAAATTTCGCCAACGTGCAGTAGATCATGCAAAGACAGGTTTAAAGAAACAAATTGTGTTAGATGTCGTTCTTGGTGAAGTTGTTTTTATGCTTGGGAGTAAAGTCAGTTATCGCGCTGCAAATCTCTTTATCAAAACCTTTACAATTTCATCCTTACAACTCGAATCCATCACAAAACATGATCTGGAGCGCGTCTTCGAGATCAGAGAAAATTATGCGGATGCAAAATTCAACTTCGTTGACTGCTGTATTATGGCGCTTTCAGAGCGTTTAGAAATTATGCAGATTTGTACATTTGATCGCCGCGATTTTTCTATTTTTCGGCCTAAGCATTGTCCCGCACTTGAATTACTGCCTTAAATTGAAAGATGAATATCTTGTCAAAGCCAAATTTGAGCCTGCTTGTTCCCTCACAACTCTGATTCGCTTAAACCCATTTGCAATAATGATACAATGATTGACCCTTACGTTTGATGTGTAGGGCGATCAATCCTGACTTACCTCAACAATGCTTTTATCAGGGCGCAATGTTATTCGTGTCGATGGGGGCTACCCATTGGCAAGTTAAGGAGTCTATGATGAGGCAATTATTACAGCAGGGTGGAATGCGCTTCAAGACATTTCTGGTTGTTCGGAAGATCAGCGTGTTTCTGATCTTCGGACTGGTATTAAGTATTTTAAGTTTGTGGCTTTTTGTCGGTGTGGCAGAGGATATCTTGGAAGGCGATCCTATAGTTGATGTTGATGCAGCCTTCGCTACGGAACTGCATCGAGAAGCGACACCCTTCAGCACATCGGTTTATATCCTTATCAGTTCGCTGGGTGCTCAGGGGATTGTAGCGGTGGCTGTAGTTGTTGGCCTTTATTATGCACTGCGCCGCCAATGGCTCAATTTGATATTTTGGATTATTGCGCTAGGGGGAGGCATTTTACTTAATATTTTGATAAAGACGGTTATCGCGCGTCCACGTCCCTATTTTGTCGATCCGTTAGCGCTTGAACGAAGTTACAGCTTTCCCAGCGCGCATTCGATGACTTCGCTGATTACTTATGGTATGTTGGCTTATTTTTTGGTTGTTAGTGTTCGCAATCGTTATGTGCGTATTGTGATTGTTTTCGTGGCAGCTTTATTCATTATTTTGATCGGAATCAGCCGTATGGCGCTCGGTCTACATTACTTCTCCGATGTTTTGGGGGGCTTTGCCGCTGGGGGGATGTGGCTAGGGATATGTATCGTGGCGGCGAATATCATGAAGCCAAGAAATACTTAGAAATTGACGAGATGCTACCATGTATGGTTTGAAGATTGATGTGATGTTCAAGCCTGTTCTGCTTGCTCAAAAAGAACAAATGTGCTTCAATTGAACTTGGCTATTCAGCATGACGGTGTTTTGTGTACTTTAGGTCAAGAGGTCAGTGACTATGAGTCTCGTCTACCAGGAAAGATTATCCGACTCACCTTATATAGAATTAGTGACGCATGGGCAAACCCAAAGCGTTGGTAGGACGATTCGTCCTGCCGAGTCTCATTGGCACATGGTTTTTGTGAAAGTGAATGATTGTTTCCGCCCTATTATTGTCGGGCCGCTGTCAATGGCGGGGATTGCGTCTTGGGAAGGGGAGGCAGAGATTGTCTGGGTCAAATTTAAACTTGGTACATTCATGCCCCACCTACCCGCAAAAAACCTTATGAATAAAGAGACATTTTTGCCGGAGGCGGGAAAGCATTCTTTTTGGCTGAACAGCACTACATGGGAGTTGCCGACACATGAAAATGTCGAAACCTTCGTGCAACGGCTGGCACGAAATGATATTGTGCGCTTTGATCCCGTTGTAAAAACGGCCTTAGAGGATCATCCGCAGGATGTATCTCCTCGGACGCTTCGGCATCGCTTTTTGCATACGATAGGCTTGAGCCAAAACAACATCCGCCAGATTGAACGCGCTCAGCGGGCATCATTCCTCTTAGAGCAGGGCAAGACTATCCTCGATACGGTTTATGAAGTTGGCTATTTCGATCAACCGCACATGACTCGATCTTTGAAGCAGTGGGTTGGCTATACTCCTGCCCAAATTATCGCTATGGGTGAAGCGAGGCGGGGGTGAGGTTGAATAAGCATCGCTATCCATAATTCGCGTTATTTAACTCACCTTACGCAGCCAGCCGCTCCGGGTTCAAAACCCAGAGCTACGCGCAATCTGGAAACCTCTAAAGAGGTTAAAGAACCTTTTTACTTAACCCCTTCAGGGGTTTTTAAACCCTCTAGCTGGCAGTTTTGAATTGCCAGTGTCCAGTGATTTGAGTGTCTGCGTAAGATCAGTTATTTAATTGTGATGAACAAGGACGAGGGTGAAATCTTTTGTAAGCGAATAAGGTTTACGCAGCGCTGGCTAAAGTTCTTAAGAAAATGGCTTTAAGGGATTGTCACCATCATAAACATCACCGCTGAGATGCTCAGGCCAACCAACGTTCCTGCTACGACCTGTGCGGGGGTATGACGTTGCAGTTTGAGCCGCGCCGCGCCGACCAAAATCACAAGCGGTAAAACAAACAGCGCCGGCAGCCAGCCAAAGAGCGCACCCGTCGCAATGGTCGCGCCGGAGATACTGATAGCGTGGATGCTAATCTGCCAGACGAGTGTGATAAGGCCGATAATTGCAAGTTGGATGAGGCTGAACAGCGCAAAGAGAGGAAGGACTGGGGGTGCGCCGAGCAAACGCATTGAACACCACGCCACACCCGTACAAACAAGGGATACGAGTAGGGGGATGTAGCGCTGGGTGCGGACTTTCATGTGAATATCAGTGATGCGTCCTATTTTGACCATCAAAGCGATATACATCACGGGCAGCAAACACACGAGCAGAATATAAATACCCGCCCATAAGAGCGCTTGTTGGGGGGAAGACGCGCCGCGCTGTGCGATCAAAAACGCCATTGATGCCCAGACGACTGGCGGACTTAGAATATCGGATACCGCCCGCGCCCATGATATTTTATACTGTGGCAGATGAAGCTGCATAATTTTTTTTACCTAACTATCGTTGTCACAATATTTTGGCACTATAACATAACTAGTTTAAGGATACTTGAACATTTGCCTCGTAGTATTAAGGCTAGGAAAGTGTATTGATCAGGACTTTCGCTTACCTCACCCCCCGGCCCCCTCTCCAATACTTGGAGAGGGGGAGAAAAACGCATCTTGAAGTCCCCTCTCCATGCAATGGGGAGGGGATTTAGGGGTGGGGTAAATACGTGAGCGAAAGTCCTATTGATAACGTAAGCATCCCCCCGCCTTTAGGCGGGGGCTTTTAAAAGCCCTAATGCTTACCCGACTCAGCGCGACCTTAGTCGCACTACGTTAGGACTGAAAATATAGGCACTTCGGGATACCTCACCAGTTCCGAACTCTGCGGTGAGCGATCAAACAGGTGGTTGGGAAAAGCCAGTGTCGCTCACGCCAAACCAGTCCGTAACATTGTCTAGGTGAACTTAACCCGCGCAAGCGGAGAAACGAAAGGTAACTTTCAACTTATGGAACGTGTATTTGTGCTAGACCGCAACAAACAACCCCTTATGCCCTGCCATCCGGCGCGGGCGCGGGAACTGTTGGACAAAGGGAAGGCGGCAGTTTATCGCCAATATCCCTTTACGATCATCCTGAAAGAACGGGACGGCGGCGATGTGCAGCCTATCGCTTTCAAGGTCGATCCCGGCAGCAAAACGACAGGCATAGCGCTGGTCGCAGACTTCAAACGGGGTAAACGGTTGATCTGGTCGGCGGAATTAGCCCATCGTGGGCAGCAGATCAAAGATGCGCTGGAATCGCGGCGCTCGTTGCGGCGTAATCGTAGAGCGCGTCACACCCGCTATCGTCAGGCGCGGTTTCTCAACAGACGTAAACCACAAGGTTGGCTACCACCGTCACTCGTAAGCCGTGTAGACAATATTGTGACGTGGGCAAACAGGTTAGGCCGCTTTTCGCCGTTGGCCTCTGTCAGTCTGGAACTGGTTAAGTTTGATATGCAGGCCATACAAAACCCTGAAATCAGCGGCGTGGAATACCAACAGGGCGAATTGATGGGCTACGAAGTCCGCGAATACTTGCTGGAAAAGTGGGGGCGCAAGTGCGCTTACTGTGGGGTGAAAAACGTGCCGTTTGAAGTCGAGCATATCAACCCAAAATCGCGGGGCGGGTCAAACCGTGTGAGCAATCTCACCTTAGCTTGCCACGATTGCAACCAGAAAAAAGGCAATCAAACGGCGGCTGAATTTGGACATCCCGATATTCAAGCGAAAGCCAAAGCGCCTCTGAAAGACGCGGCGGCGGTTAATGCCTCACGCTGGAAGTTGTACGGCGTGTTCGCTCAGGCGGGTATCCCGTTGGAAGTCGGCACGGGCGGACGCACGAAGTTCAATCGCGTTAAGCAATCCTATCCTAAAGCGCATTGGTTGGACGCGGCTTGCGTGGGCGAGAGTGGGGCGTGTGTTTTTGTATCATCCGGTCACACGCCCCTGCTGATTAAGGCAACTGGACACGGGTCACGTCAGATGTGCCGTACCGACAAATACGGATTTCCGTCGCGCTACCGTTTGCGCCAGAAACGGCACTTCGGCTTTCAAACGGGCGACATAGTACAGGCAAGTGTCACCACTGGAAAGTATGCAGGTGACTACACTGGACGAGTAGCTTGTCGCACAACTGGTAGCTTCGACATTAAAACCGAAGTTGGGAAAATCACAACCAAACATAGCAATTGTGTAGTTCTACACCATTCGGACGGCTACACCTATACGAAAGGATTAAGGTGCTTACCGCCCCATGCCTAAAAGCAGGGGTATCTCGCACCGATTTCGATGAATGACGAACTGACAGGACAACTTACCTCCGGTTGGATTATCCCGGCGTATGCCCGCTCGGTTTTATGGCTGGAAACAGAAACTGGCATCGTACAGACAGAAGGCGAACACGGCCTGTTTACGCTCGATCATCCTTCGCCACAGATTATAGTACGATGGGCGGGGATGGAAGGCCCCGCGTTGGCAAGGCTGCCTTGGCAGGTAGACACGCTTGATTGGGATGGGCAGGTGCAGGTGGGCGGTTATGTGGATGCCATTCATGTGACCGAACTTCCGGGCGTGAGCTATCCCGTCACGGTGATTTATATGGGTGGGCAGCCGCTTAAATATCATCTAAGTGGCTATCCGAATAGTTCAATGCGGGCGACACCCCCGTATCCCGCGCCGGATTTTTATTCCGGTCTTGCTGCGGAAGTTCGCCTATCAGCGACAACATGGCTTGTGCCGGATGAAAGCCCGCTGGCAGAAATGGCGCAGTATGCCATGATGGAAAACCTGCGCCTATATTTTTTCGGGCGGTTGGCGGACGACGAAAGCAGTTGGGGACAGTACTTCGCACTGCCTATTTTGCTGCAAGCCGTGACTTTATTTGGCCCCTAACGGGAAAGTCCCTGATACACGGCTGTGGATGACCATCGGCAATCCGTGTTTCAGCCGCAGCGTAATTAACGGCTCTGGCTCAATGATGGCTCCCTGTGCGAGGGTGAAGTGATAGCGTTGGGCGATGGTCGCCAACAGGAGTTCGCCTTCCATCCACGCGAATGGCTCACCGATGCACAGGCGCGGTCCGCCACCAAAGGGAAAATAGGTGTAGCGTGGGCGATCTTTCATCAGCACAGGGTCGAAGCGTTCCGGGCGAAATTCCGTCGGCGCATCCCAATACTTTTCAGTGCGGTGCATCACATATTGGCTCATCAAGACGGTTGATCCGGCTGGGATGACATAGCCGCCGATTTCGTCTTGTGCGATGGCGGTGCGCCCAATCGTCCACGCTGGAGGATAAAGGCGCATTGCTTCCGAAAAGATCATGCGGTTATAAGGGAGATTAGGCAGATCATCCATTGTTGGCGGGCGGCTGCCTAAAACGAAGTCGAGTTCCGCATATAGTTTTGCTGCTGATTCGGGATGCTGTGAAAGCAGATACAGCGTCCACGAGAGCGCGTTAGCGGTGGTTTCGTGTCCGGCCAGAAATAGCGTCATGACTTCATCACGCGCCTGTTGATCGGACATGCCTTCGCCATCGCCTTCAGTATCAACGGATTCCAGCAGCATCGAAAGCAAGTCATCGCGCTGGGATAAGCCGATGTTGCCTGCGCTGCGCCGTTCATGGATGAAGCCATAAATCGCGTCATCAAGAATTTTGCTGTATTCTTTGCGCCGCTGTGAACGGGGGAGGGGTAGTTTGCCTATTAAGCGTCCCAATGGCGATAAATCCATCAGCGAGAAATTATCAAATAAGCCTTCTAGTGCTGCGCCGAGTCCGTTGGCTTCGCCTCGTACATCGACATCGAATAAGCACTGCGTAACGATGCCCATCGTGAGCATCATCAGTTCATGATGCAAGTCGCGTTGGTCGCCATCACGCCAATCTGCGATGTGGGCTTGGGTATGGGCGGTCATCACTTCAGCGTATGTAGCAATCCGGCGGCGATGAAAAGCGGGTTGAATCATCCGGCGCTGGCGTTTATGAAAGTCATCTTCGCTGCTCAATAGGCCGTCGCCAATAATCGGGCGGAGGGCTTTTAAGGCACGGCCTTTGTGATAATTCTGGTTGTTGTCCACCAGCACATATTTAATGTAGTCGGGATTATTGACGAAATAGATCACACGCCCCGCCAATGGGATAGCAACAATATCGCCATAAGCGGCGGCTTCTTGCAACTTATTCAGCAGGCCATGCCGCATCTCGCGCACGGAACGGATGATATTTGTCGGTTTGGGGCCAGGAGGTTGAAGTAGAACCGTCATGAGTAAGCCTTTAGAGGATAGCTGGTATAAATAGGTGATTGCCAATATCTATAGATTATGCGCGTAAATGTTAATCTATTCAGTCGATAAACGTAATCTTTTCGTAAAATCGGCGCATTATCGGAGCGGGACTTCTGACCACCAATTAACTTCTGATGGGAGACGTGGCGCAAAAGTTGTGAGGTTGGCGGAAAGCGAGTCGGCTAAATCCGGGTTGATAGCGTAAAACGAGACGACATGAAAGCCCAACACCACGTTTTTCTCTGATTGGATGCTCCATTCCCCGACAAGCGTCCATTCGGGCGGAAGGCCACCATACGCATCAAACCAGATTGAATAAATCACAGCGATTTGTGCGCCTTCTTCGCTGGCAATCCCCCGAATGGCATCGGTATCATAGTGATTTTCGCGTTTGAGGTGAACCACATCGATATTGGCGAGGCCGTATAAATCAACGTTGTGAAGATCAGCGAAGTAATTGATCGCCCCGATGTCGTTGGCGGCGACGGTTGCGCCTTCATAATAAGTTTTGAGGAAATCTGCCATTTGAATTTGCTGCCAGTAAATATTTTGGGTGGCGGTCACAATCGGCGTGTTGAATGTGAGATACAGGTAGCGCGTATAGATTCCGCGCAGGACGAACAGCAGAAGAATGGCGCTGACGACATAAGCTGGAAATGCGTGGAGCATAATTCGGCGCGGCAGATATTCGCCGAGGGCAGCCGGAATGACAATCAACGCTAACGGAATCAAATAGGCTTCATAACGCAGCAGCGGTCCCGGAAAAGGCCATGAGACAAGCCGTATATTGAGATAGGTCACACCGATAAAGGCGATAAGCATCACTAACCCGCTGTCCCACAAAGTCCGACGTTTTTCGTAACGAAATAAGAAGATGAAAAGTGCTGCAACGAGAGGCAGAGTCAGGGTATGGTTGGCAAAAATACCCAATGGTTCGTCGATTAAATAAAATTTGAGCTGATCGAAGGATGCACCGGAAAGATTTTGAATCGCGCTGGATTTGAGGAGCAGCGACGGCGGCAAAAACGTCCATCCGTTAGCGATGGCGATTAAGCCATAAATCATTATGGGCGCAATGCTGATGATACCAAGCAGTACGCCATAGATGAGCCGCCGCCGGAGCGCGAACATCAGACAGAAAATCGCTACTAGAAATAAGCCTTCATAACGGGCGGTGGCAGTTAATGCGCCCAAAATACACACCAAAATCGAGTCTCGTGCGGTGAGTTTGGGCATATGGTCGCGGGTGAGCAGATCAGTCGCGGCATCCAGAAACAGTATGCAGACGAGGATTTGTAAAACGTGTTCCATCCCGGACAGGATGAGCGAATCCAGCGGCAGTAGAATCACAACGGCTGCCAAAATGATGAGACGATAAAGCGCAGGAACATCACATTTTCGCAAGAGGCGATTAATGGCGAACATCAAACCAAGGGCGAAAATCAAATTAAGTACCAGCGGCATGATCGCATGATCGCCGAGCAAAAAATAGAGCAGTGCAAGGATGCCCGTCCACAGCGGCGATGACGAGGCAGAGGTGTAGCCATATTGGGTTACGCCCCAGACTCCATGCTGTGCGAAGTTCTTGGCGATGCTCATGTGAATATAGGCATCGTCCAGCCCATAAATCAGATGACCATCATTAAGTTTGACCGACCAGGCGACTGCTTGGAGTGTGACGAGGCATAAGAGCAGCGAAGCAAAAAGCGCAGGCCAGTAAGCAATTGTCTGGATGCGTCTGAACATGACACGATCAATACATAGCCAACCGGATGCGGACATTATAGGGAACTCGTGCCAGATCGTCTATAGTGGCGCTGTAGATAGGGAGATAGAAGCCCACCGCGCATTTTTTAAAGAATTTTGGTAAGATGATGTCAAGACACCCCCATCGGTGCATAAGTTTATTTGATCGCCCAATCAGCGTGGAGTTTTGCTGTGGCAATCCTCAAAGACGGAGAACTGGATATTATCAGCTACAGCGCGGAACAGACGCAGCGCCTCGGTGTGCGTTTGGGGTCACTGCTGCAAGCGGGTGATGTCGTATGTCTCTCTGGCGATATGGGCGCAGGCAAGACCGTTTTTTCGGGTGGAATCGGGGTCGGATGGGGCGCGACCACGCCCGTCACCAGTCCGACGTTTAATCTGGTGCATGAACACCGCCGCGAGAAAGATAAGCAGCGGTTGTATCATCTGGATTGTTATCGCCTGAGCGGGGTGGGGGATGTGGACGGAATCGGACTCGACGACATTCTGGATGGCAGCGGCGCGGTTGTTTTGGAATGGCCGGAGCGCATCGAGAGTGCTTTGCCCAAACAACACTTGTGGGTTGATCTGCGCGTTTTAGAACCTACGCGGCGCAACTTCATTTTTGAAGGCGTGGGCAAGCGTTATCGTGATCTGGTCGATCAATTTCGGGCGTTGGTGTTAGGGATTTAAAAAGTGATGTGTAAAGAGCGATGAAGTAGACTATTGAAAGTAATCTGAATACATTGAACCACTAAGACACCAAGAATACCAAGTTTCTATCTGTCTTCTCCATGATCTCTGTGGTTCAATCCTGAAGTATTTATCGGACAAAGCACTTAGAAATTTCTTTGTTGAAGTAAAGGTTAATCGCTTGCGCTACTCGTTACTCATCACTCACCACTCATCACTTTAAAAACTATGCTTCTTGCTATAGATACCGCCACCCGTTTCATGAGCCTGGCGCTGCATGACGGAAAAGAACTGATCGGTGAACAAACACTGTTGATTGGCAATCAGCATACGACTCAGCTTGCCCCGTCGATTCGGTCAATGATGGCAGTCTGCGACGTGTCGATGGACAGCCTGACGGCGTTGGCGGTTTCGATTGGGCCGGGGTCGTATACCGGCTTACGCATTGGGGTGTCGCTGGCAAAGGGGTTAGCGAGTGTGCGCTCACTGCCGCTCGTGGGAATCACTACATTGGATACCCTTGCCGCCGCGCATCCCTATATACAAAGCGGTGGCGGCTTAATTGCCGTCGTGCAGGCTGGGCGAGGCCGCATTATCGTCAAGACCTATCGCTGGCGCAAAGGGCGGTGGAGCAGCCACGCCGAGCCACAGATCATGGATTGGGAGACATTGTTTGCGAGTGTGGATGGCCCCGCGCTGCTGACGGGTGAGGTTAACGAGGTGGGATTAGAAGCGTTAGCAGAAGCCCATGCGAAAAATATTCCGGTCACACTTTCGCCACCTGCACAGAGGATGCGCCGCGCCGGATTTATGGCGGAGATGGCTTGGCAGCAGTTGAACGAAGCAGTCGATAAAAAAATATTTGCGGCCTCCAAATTACTGCCGATTTATGTCAAGAGCGAGGAAAAAGGGGCTATTTAAAAGTTGGAACGCTCTATTTTTAGACTCAGTTTTGGATAGCTTACCTTGATTAACTTTTATGATTTCCTCATCCCCCAACCCCTTCGCCATGCAATGGCGAAGGGGAGAAAAACGGTTCGCAATGGTTCTTTAAGTCCCCTCTCTACGAAGTGGGGAGGGGATTTAGGGGTGGGGATAGAATGAAAACACTGTCCGAAACTCAGGTTATTTTTAGACTCACTATTTTTAACTTTAATCTCAATTATCCAAAATGACGCTCAAACTCCGTTACATGACGTATGCTGACATCAATCAGGTTGTCGCGATTGATAAGGAATCATTTGAAACTGCTTGGTCGTCGCGCTCGTATGCTTACGAAATCGGTGAATCGACCTACAGCTATATGGTGGTGCTGGATAATAATCAGCCGCAGCCGCTCACTGGATGGAAGCGCTTTATCCGCAGCTTTGGTGGCAACGGGCATACGCCGTCCCAAATCGTAAGTTATGGGGGATTGTGGCGGATTATGGACGAAGCCCATATCAGCACCATCGCTACCCATGTCGATTGGCGGGAGCAGGGCTATGGCGAAGTCGTGCTAGCGGCGATGATTCGGCGGGCGATGCTGCTCGGTGCATATTATATTGTCCTTGAAGTACGGGTGAGCAATACGGCTGCACAGAATCTTTATCACAAGTACGAATTTGAAATTGTCGATACCAAGCAAAAATACTACCGTGACAATAATGAAGACGCTTATGATATGCGTCTTAATCTGGAAGATAATGCGATGCGGATTCGTTTTCAGGAACGGTTTGAAGCGATCAAAGCGCGTATTCTTTTTGACGATTCTTACACGGAAAGAGAAAGGCCGCGCCTTTAACCCATGCGGATTTTACTCGTCACGACCTATTTTGAGCCGGATTCTGGTGCGGCGGCGGTGCGGCTTTCGCGTTTAGCGCACCTTCTCCATGCGCGGGGACATCAAGTGACGGTGTTAGCTGCCATGCCGCATTATCCCAAAGGCGAAATCGCGGAAGGGTATCGCGGCAAGTTCGCGCAGCGTGAAGACCGCGACGGCATACAAGTGATCCGCACATGGCTTTATACGACGACTAGTTCACGCATTAGCCGCAAGCTGATAAGCCAAATGACGTTTATGCTCACTGCTGGATTTCGTGGATTAGGGATGAAACGATCTGATGTTATTTTGATCGAAGCGCAGCCCATTTTTACCAGTGTGGCGGGTGTTCTTGTGAGCAAGATGAAACGTGTGCCGTATGTGTTGAATGTATCGGATTTATGGCCTGACCACTTACTCTCGGTAGGGGCATTAACGGAAGATCATCCAATTTATCGTTATGCCCGTTTGTTGGTCAATCGGATGTATCGAGGTGCGTCGGCGATTACGACACTGAGTCCAGCTTGGGCGAAGGCGATTCGAGGGTATATAGGCGAGCGCCACGCACAAAAAATTCAGGTGATTTACAATGGTGTTGACCTTGTGCGCTTTAAACCAGAGATAGAGTCGGCTGCTTTTGGTAGCAAATATCACTTGCCAGATACAAAGTTGGTAACATTTATCGGTACATTCGCTACACAATATGATCTTGATAGCATGTTGACGGTAACTGAATATTTTAGCCATCGTGAGGATGTTTTATTTGTTTTCATCGGCGCAGGCAGCCAAGCAGAAGCCTTCCAAATGCGGCTGAACTCTGGTCATTATCCAAATGTGCGTTTGATTGCGTGGATTGACCACAGCGAGATTCCTGCCGCATGGGGGGCATCTTACTTAACGTACTGGATGATGCGCGATCAGCCTCTTTATCGTGGGACAATTCCTGCCAAGCTGTATGAGGCGTTGGCTTGTGGTGTGCCGATCTTGGCAGCGATGGAAGGAATTGCAGCCGAAATCATCGTACAAAGTGGGGGAGGAGTATGTGTTTCCTGCGGGGATATTGAAGGATTATTCAAAGAAATAATGCACTTAATTAATAATCCAGCAGATCGCACTCGCTACGCTCAAGCCGCCCGCGCTTATGCTGAATCCCACTTTGATCCTGAACTTGTGATTGATGCTTATGAAGCCGTTTTGCTTAATGCGACTAAATAATATCCATGAGGCCGTGTAAATCATCAAGGATATAATCTGGTTGCGCGGTGGCGAGTTCTTGCCGGGTATTATGCCCCGTACATACCCCCACCGCAACCGCGCCCACTGCCCGCGCACAGGCAATATCTGCCAATGTATCGCCAATTATGAACACATCATCCGGCAAAATCGGATGTCCGCAATAAGTGATTGCCCGTTCTAAGGCCAAAGCTGCTAAATCATTGCGGTGCATTTTCTCGCTGCCATACGCGCCGATAGGGAACCATGCCGGATCAAATCCGGCGGTTTGTAATTTAATGGGTGCAGTTGTTGAGACGTTGCCCGTGACGATGCCGAGCAGATAACGCGCATCATGGCGCAGCGCTTCGACCACTTCCAGCGCACCGGGGCAGACTTCGACATTATGACTGCCAATAAACTCGGTAATATAACGTCCGGCGACTTGCTCATAAGTTGACATTCGCTGACCGATGATCTCCATCTCGTAACCATGCGGCACAAGCAGTTCTACCAGAGTCAGCCAATCGGTTTTGCCGCCGAAAACGTGCGTGTCAATGGTGGACGATGTACCGAAAATTTCCAGCATTGCCGCACGAGTGGCATCACGTCCCACGCTTTTAGTCCGTAAGAGGGTGCCATCAATATCGAACAGGAGCAGGCGTTTGTTAGAAGTCGTCATAGTCTAATCTTGTGGCTAAAGGATAAGCAGGGTAGTGTGCCAAAAACAATGTAAAGGCGTATGTTAAATTTTGTGATAGTCGCAGCACTATTTGGGATAAAAATTCTAACTCCGCTTATTTATATCATAATATCGTTATGTAAAGTTTAAATTTTGGGATATATTTGGGATATAATTTATCGTATGAAGTAGGGCGATCAAGCCTGATCGCCCTCAATTTTGTTAATTTTCTACAGGCTCTTCCTGTGCTGGAATTTGTAGCGCGATCAATTGATTGAATAGATCACGCAGGACATTTTCGGGGAAAGCACCCGGTTCGCTAAAGACGATGCTGCGCTGCTTAATCATCATAAACAGCGGGATGCTGCGGATTTGGAAGGTCTGTGATAAGCCGGGATTTTCATCGACATTGACTTTTGCCACGCGGACTTTTCCGGCATATTCTTTCGCCAGTTTTTCTAGGATTGGGGCGACCTGCCGACACGGGCCGCACCATTCCGCCCAGAAATCGACCACAACGGGCAGATAATAATCAATCACTTCCTTCTGGAAGGTCTCATCAGTCACTTTGACGGGAACGCCATCTGCTACCAATGCGGTTTCGTCAAGCGCTTCGAGGGTATCAAGCGCTGTTTCTTCTTCTGCAATTTCGGCAGCGACAGAAACAGGAACCTTGCTTAATTCATTCATCATCATCTCAACCGCCAGTGGCACATCCGTACCCCAGGGACGGCTGCGGCGGAGGATTTCTGCGCCGTTCAGCAGACCAAGCAAAACGGGTTTATCACCCGCGCAAAGCTGTTCGGCTGCGGTTGGATTTTGCTTCGGGTCAATTTGGGCAATAATCATTTTGCCGTTTTCGGCGGCGGCTTTTTTATAGGCGGTGCTAAAATCGGCGCGTAAGCCCTCCCCAGTAGAAAATAGGAGTAGAACGGGTTTGTTCCCTTTTAAGACGGACTCCAGATTGGAGTCGGTCAACGTCAGCAGTTCAGGCATGGTTGCTCCCCTTAAAATGGTTTTTTTCGTTATGGTACGATGATTTTTGTCGAAATGGTAGGGGCGCAAGCGCCGCGCCCTTACCCTTTTAGACGTGTTTTAAACCTCAACACTTACGCTTTGTGCGTTACGCGGCAGGAGGATGATGAGGGCGATGGGGCCGATCAGCAGCAGCCACATCGTTGCTTCCAGACCAAAGTTTTGTGCTACGAGACCTAAGCCTAATGGCACTAAGCTGCCAGCAAGACCAAAAATGTTATCCGCCGCTAACACTATTCCGCCGCGTCCCGGCATGGTGGAATATAATCCGGCTTGTAAAATGGAATAGGAACCTGCGTTAAAAAATCCGAGCAGGCCGAGAATCACCAGTTTGAGCGCGAAGTTATCCACCAACAGAAATGCTGGATACAGCATCAACTCAATTAAGGTGCTAAATCGCAGATAATCGAGGCCGCGCACACGCTCCAAAAGCGGAATCAGTAGAAAATCACCTGCCAAGCCCACACCCGTCCAAACTGTGACCGCCAGCGCTGCCCGTTCCGGCGCGATTTGGGCGACATTGACGAAATAAAGCGCGAGAAAAGCGAGTAATGTATCGAGCATCAAATCGGAGCATTGCAGCAGTACTAGCCAGCGCAGCACTTTGGGATTGCGAACCGCCTCTAGCGCCCCCTTAAGGCCGTCCCGAAAACTCATCTCTTCTTCGTCTTCGGATACAGCGCCGTTTTTGAAGGGAAAGCGCCAAGCATAAGCGACGACGATCAGCGTGAGGACAGCAATGATTAACAGGGTTTCGCGCCAGCTTCCGCCTAGTACGATCATCAACGACAAGACCAGTGGCCCCGTCACGACGGCGGCTGATCCGGCAAACGTCCAGCGTGCCATATTTTGTTCATGTCGAGTCGGATCGGTGTTCATGAGCGCGATTTGTGACATGCTGACAAACGCACCCGAAGCCGGATGAAGCAGAATGGAAGCCACCAAAAAAATCGCAAATGAAGGGCTTAGCGCCATAATGACCAAGGCCAACGCAAAAAATAAGCCGCCGCCCAACACCAGCCAACGTATCCTGCCCATGTCGGCGAGAATACCCATGACCGGCTCAATGATATTGGCGATCAAATCCGGTATGGTGAGAATAATGCCAATTTGGGCATAAGTCAGGCCGAGATCGGCTTGAATAAGAGGCCAAGCGGCTTCTCTAGCACCAAAAACCAGCTCATCCAAAAACTCGATGATGAGCAGAGTCAAGACGAAAAGACCGACTCTACCGGGACGGCGTACAAGTGAGGAAAGCATTGTGTTGTTCCTTTTGGCGGGAAATAAAAGTGCGAGGAATCGAAAAAGGCAAGCTGTATTGTTGGCAGCTTGCCTGAACATTGTCCTTGAGTTGTGGTTAGCGATTAACTAACGCGGGGGTGACATTGTTTTCGATTCCTTAAAGTCGATGGCTACACTATATCACGAAAATGACGTGATAGGGCAAGAGGTCACGCCTCATTGACTTGTTCGATAGATTGTACCTCCGGTAAATTTGTTATACGATGTCGGTGTATGATAGAGGATGTCTTAACATCCAATAAAAATCGAACCCATTGATCTAAACAGCCGCACACTGAGAGAAACGGGACACTGCGAGATGACACACACACATGAAGGGTCTGGGGTATTCACCCTTGAGCGTGAGCTTTCCGACTCAATTTACCAGACCTTTGTAAATTGGGTTGATGGCAAACCAGATATTGAACAAGAAGACCCGCAGGTCGCCGAACAACTTTATATAGAGGCGAAACAAGGTCTAGTGAAGTTGAGCCAAGCGCTGAAAGAGGTCTTGGTAGAACTGGAAAAACTAGAACACAACAAGGCGCATATCCGGGAAATTGGTCAACTGGCGCATTTATTCCTAACGATAACGGATCCCCTTCCGCCCGTTCCCAACGAAGAAGAGGCAGTCGCCGCCTTCCGGGCCTCATGGTACGAATCGGATACTGAAGAAGGCCGACGTAAAGAAGACGAATTGGACGATATTGAAAAAGCTGTTGAAGATTTTCGCCGGGCGCTGCGCGAAGTACAGGCGGGTAGAACCTATCCGATTTCAACGCTGTGGGACGATATAGAAGATGACGATGAATGAGCCACCCGTCCAGATTAGGTACGATGCCACATTCAAAAGAGAAGCTAAATCACTTCGGAAAAAATATCCCCACATTCAAGATGATCTTAATTCCTTAATCCAATCCCTTGAGCAAGGGGAAACACCCGGCGATCAGATGTCGGGTGTGGGATATACGGCCTATAAAGTACGTATCCCCAACACGGATTCCAACACGGGCAAAAGTGGTGGCTACCGCGTCGTCTATTATATCCAAACACCGGAGTCGGTAGTTTTGATGAGCATTTACACCAAGAGCGATCAGAGCAACATCACGCCACGTCAGGTCAAGACGCGGATCGAGCAGTACCTTAAAAAGTAGCCTATCCTCTTGTTAACCTCAATTTTGGAGAGATAGCTTTGAACTTATAAACCACATCGCCCAACTCCCTCTCAATTAGGATTAAGAGAGGGAGTCGAGCCAAATAAGGTAGCGGTGAGGTGAAAAACAGAGATGTTATTCAACCTTAGATGATGCAAACTTAGCCCATTTCCGCCATTGCTGACCATTCCGCAACCAGCGCATCCAACTTCGACTGTGAGGTGGCGAACTGCTCACTCAATTTCCAGATCTCGTCGGATTTTTGCGCGTTTTGTAAATCCTGATTGAGCCGTTCCAGCACAGCTTCCATTTCGCTGATTTGTTGTTCAAGCGTGGCGACACCCTTATTTTTCTGGTTTTTCTGGCCTTTGGGAACGCTGGTCGCGGCGGCAGCGGCTTTCGCTTCCTTCTTGGCAACCGCAGCGGCCTTTTGCTCCGTCATTGTCTGCTTATCACGCGCCGCCAAAAACTCCTCATAATTCCCTTGGAAGATTTGCAGATGCCCATTCTCAAGATTCCAGATTTGGGTCGCTAGTTTATCTACGAGATAACGATCATGCGTCACGAGCAGCACTGTGCCGGGAAATTTTTCCAGCACTTCTTGGAGGATTTCCTGCGCTTGAATATCAAGATGGTTGGTCGGCTCATCCAAGAGCAGGAAGTTCGCGCCATGCGTCCCCAAGATCGCCATCGCCAGCTTACCGCGTTCACCGCCGCTGAGGTCGCCGACTTTCTTGAAGACATCTTCTTGGCGGAAGAGATACTGTCCCAGAATTTGCCGCGCTTGACTGATATTCATGTGTTGGTGACGGATGAGTTCGTCCATCACCGTATTTTCTGGCAGTAAATCTTCGTGCGCTTGCGCGAAGTAGCCAACTTTCAGGCTTGCGCCAAGATCAATTTCGCCCACCAGCGGCTTGATCTGCTGTGTAATCGTGCGGAGGAAGGTCGTCTTGCCGGTACCGTTGCCACCGATTAAGGCGACTCTTTCTCCACGTTCCAGCACAATATCATCGCTGGTAAATAAAGGTGCGTCGGGGTAGCCGATGCGTAAATCGCGCCCCCGCATGACGAGATCACCGCTGCGTAGCGTAGTTTTCAGGTTAAAGTTCAGCTTGGGCGGACGGCTGTTGGGCGGTTGCAGCGCTTTAAGTTCCTGCTCGGCTTCCATCACGCCCATCGGACGGGCATGACCCACGTCCAACTGCTCCGCAAGCTGCGACCAACTTTTAGACTCACGGAAGGCGACAATGCCGACTGACCGAATAGCGATCAAATCACGGCTGAGGCGGCGCAATCTGCCGACAGCCATCGCATTGGTGGAGGCGCGGACGATGTTGCGCTTGACGTAATCCAATTCCTTTTCGAGGCGTTCTTTTTCTTGCTGATACAAGGCGGCGCTGCGTTCATAGCGTTCTTCGCGCTGCTTCAGGTACGCGCTGTAATTGCCGCGATAGGATTCGATTCCGGTGCGGCTCATCTCCCAAATGGTGTTGACGGTTTTATCGAGGAAATAACGGTCATGGCTGACGATCAACAATGCGCCGTCCCATGCCCGTAACCGTGTTTCCAGCCATTCCAGCGCTTCGACATCCAAATGGTTGGTCGGCTCGTCGAGGATGAGCAGATCAGGTTTTTCCAGCAGCAAACGCGCCAAGAGTGCGCGGGTTTTCTGCCCACCGCTGAGATGACGCAGCGGCAGTTCCCAATGCTGCGGTTTAAAGCCCAAACCTTCGAGCGTTTGTTTGATGCTGACTTCATAGATGTAGCCGTCACGCAGCTCAAACTGATGCTGCATCTCGCCATATTCTTCCAGCAGCGCGTCGGTGGTGTCGCCCGTTGCCATGCAGTCCTCTAGTTCGCGCATACGGACTTCCATCGCACGAACTTCATCAAACACACCCATCATTTCCTCGAAAACGGTGTTATCGAGTTCGTTGAAGGCTTGCATCGCTTCCTGCCGCAGATAGCCCATACGAACCCCTTGCGATAGCGTAAAGCCGCCATGCGAGGGTTCGGCGAGTCCGGCCAGAATCAGCAGCAATGTGGTTTTGCCGATGCCATTTGGCCCGACCATGCCGATCTTCGCGCCGGGTTCGACGCTGCCGTAAAGACCTGTGAATACGTCGAAGCCGCCAAAGGCTTGACCGAGATTATTTAACGTGAGAATTGCCATGTATCTTTTATTCCTTATGGATTGTGAACGAGTGTTTGTTTTAGCTTTTGAGCATAATGCTCTCTATAGTGGCGTAGTAGGTGAAACCGAGTCCTTCAGCAATGCCTTGCGAGCCGAGATTAACGACATCATGGCGATAGTGAATGAGACGCGGCCCGGATAGAAAATGAGCGCAGACCCTCCCGACGGCGGCTTTACCAAGCCCTTGTTTGCGATAATCGGGATCGGTGAGGACACCAATATCGATAAAGCCGCGCCATTCAAAAATGCTGGCGGCGGCTACAATACGTTGCTGGTCAAAAATCCCAAATGCGATTTCGTGGTCGATGCTTACGTCGCCCTCGTCCTTATCGTCTTCGGAACAACGCGCCAGAAAATCATCAAAGGCAGGTTGGTCGTCTGGTGTAAGCTGGCGCACGAGATAATGCGGAGCAGGTGTAAACGGCGTGAACTTTGCTGCTTCCAGCACATACATTTTCATTTCGCTGTGATCTAATGTTTCAACGCCCCACACAGCATCAAAGTCCTTGGCGCTTAAGCAGGGATTAGTCGGCAGCGCGTCGATGATCTGCTGCACTTCAGCCAATAAATCCGGCGCAATTTCAATAACGATGCGTTGGCCTACCTGCCATAGTGTAAGCCAACTTTCTCGCGTCCGCTTATCTTTTATGATAAGGGTTGTCCCGGCTTGTTGGCTTACTTCCAATGATAGGTGGAAATGTGCCGCCCATACGGTATTGATTTGTGATAAAAGTGTTGTGGTCATCTTGTTTCTCGGATTAGTCCAACTTCTTCTCGTAGAATCGAACTGTATTGACGAGTTCAAAGCCGACGGATTGATAAAAAGCGATATTGTCCGGCTGTTCTGCACCGGTCATGACGGTAACGGTTTTTGCGCCACGCGCTTTAAAGCGGCGCAAGCCTTCCAGCAGAGTGGCCTTGCCTAATCCCTGCCGATGAAATTCATGGCGTGTGCCGACGGGTTCATAGGTGCCGAGTTGATTCGCCTCATCCAGCCAGCCCATCGCAAAAGCGGCGATTCGTCCGTCCGGCGCGAGGGTGACAATATCGAGTGTCGGGTCATAATCGGGCGCTTGCATAAACGGACGGTAATGTTCACTCCGCATTCGTGACTTGGGGCTAAACGCATCAAAATGGGCGGCGGCGCGTTCATCAGCGTGAGCAAGCGTCATCGCATCAAGGAATTGAAACCCTCCGCTCAAGGTAGGTAGGGGCAGCACTTCGGGAAGTTGTTGAGCAAGTACCACCACATAATCACTGCCTGTAAAGCCTTTGCTTTCCAAATGCACGATGCGGCTGGTTTGATCGCGGTAGGCGAAAGACGCAACCATCCGGGGCGAGTCTGGCTGTTGTGGTTTACTCAAAGCTACTTCTGTCATCCACGTAATCATCGCATCAGCCATTTCGGTTTCGTTGGATGTGCCTTGCAGCGTATGATGGACGACCAGATCATATTCGCTATCGTCCAAATGTGCCCAACCATAAGCGACCACGCGCCCATCTTTTTCCCAGATGCGTCCCTTTTCCGTGTTCGGTATGCGGCTGTCACTTGTGTCGCAGAACAGGTCCCAATTCAGGTCGCCTAGATGAAAGCCTGAATAAGGTGCCGCGCCTTTGTTTTCAATCAGCAGATCCCGTATCTGCTGGAAATCATCCATGCCTGCGTAGGGGCGTGAGGTGAGTGTCATTTTTGTCCCTCTAACTTCAGTTTCCATAGTATCTTGTGAAGATGCTTTACCATTTCAAATGGTCTTGGTATAAGTGCGGATCATATTGATGGGTGTAAAGCCTGCCGCTTGATAAAAGGTAACATTGCCGTGATCTTCCACCCATGTACTCACGAGGGCAGTTTTTGCGCCCCGTGCTTTAAAGCGGTGCAACCCCTCTAATAAGGTCGCTTTGCCAAGTCCCTGCCGATGAAATTCATGGCGCGTACCCACAGGTTCATAAAGGCTGATTTTGTTCGCGGTGTCCAGCCATCCCATCGCATAGGCGGCGATCTTTCCATCCGGCGCGAGCGTTACAATATCCAGCGTCGGATCATAATCCGGTGCGGTCATCAAATGACGATAATAATCGCCCGTCATCCGTGATCTGGGACTGAACGCATCAAAATGGGCGGCGGCGCGTTCATCAGCATACTCTGGTGTCATCGCGTCAAGAAATCGAAACCCTTCGGGTAACGTCGGTTTGGGTAAATCAGCGGAAATATCTTGCCCAAAGACGACAAAATAATCCTTGCCGATAAAGCCTTGCGCCTCCAGAAGAGCGATCCGGCGGATTTCATCCTTGGAGGCATAGGCGGCTACTTGACGCGGTTTATCAGGCTGCGGCGGCTTGCTCATTGTAACTTCCGTCAGCCAATTGACCATTGTGTCGATTATTTGAGATTCTTCTGGGCTTCCTTGCAATGCGTGATGAACAACTAGATCATAATCGCTGCGATGGAAGTTTGCCCACCCCCAAGCGACGATTTGCCCCTCTTTTTCCCATAAACGCACTTTTTCCGTATGGGCAGACCCAGTGGTATCGTAGAAAAGCCACCAATTCAGGTCGCCCACATGATAGTCGGAATAGGGAAGGGCGTTCTTATTTTGAATCAGCAAATTCCGCATTTGCTGAAAATCTTCTAAGCCTTTATAGAGGCGTGATGTCATCGTCATTTTTGTTCTCGTTCGTAGAATAGCGCATATTTCGCTCTACTTATGTAGAATCTCGAAAGGTGTTGGAATATTTTGAACCACCAAGGCACGAAGAACACCAAGAATTTGAACTTAAATCTCTGTGTTCTCTGTGGTTAAATCTTTTCCAGTTTCTTTCGAGACTCACCATTTAAATCAATATATGTCTCGCTTATTTATGCCATGACAGCATCACGCAGTTCGACAGTGAGTTCGCCGTCTTCGACAACCCAGATTTTGTCCGCGAAGTTCTCCACAAAATAGCGATCATGCGAGGCCGCCAAAACAGTACCGGGAAAGTTCGCCAATGCCTGCTCGAATTTTTCCCGCGAGGGAAGATCAAGATGATTGGTCGGCTCGTCCAAAATGAGCAGATTTGCACCCCGCGCTACCAACCGCGCCAGCATCAATCGGGTGCGTTCACCGTAGCTGAGTTGAGCAATCGGGCGTAAGGAATCGTCCCCTTTGAACAGGAAAAAATGCAGAAATGAACGCGCTTCGGTTTCGCTCATCGCTGCATTGTGCTGCGCTGCGTCCATTTGAATTGTCGTCATGGGATTGGCGAGAGGGTCTAAGACTTCTTGCTGCTGCGCCAGATAGCCGATTTGAACACTGGTCGCAATCTGAATGTTGCCACTCAGTGGCGGAAGCTGTCCCATGAGGGTTTTAAGCAAGGTGCTTTTGCCGTGACCATTCGGCCCCATGAGGGCGATACGTTCTTTGCTTTGAATCGAGAGCGTCAGATTTTTCAGCAAGGGGGCGGCAGCGTTGTAGCCGATACTTATCTTGTCCAGCCGGATAGCGTCCCCGCGTACATGCGCGATGTTGCCAAATTCCATTTTGACCTGCCACGTCAATTTCGGCCTATCGACGCGCTCATCCGAGTCCAGATAGCGCTCCAGTCGTTTTTCTTTGGCTTTGGCACGCTGTGCTACTTTTTTAGCGTAACGGCGTTGGGTACTGTCTTTGGTGGCGTTTTCTTTTTTGATAGCTTTCGCCATCGTCTCTTTTGCATCGGTTTGCAGGCGGGTGATTTCTACTTGTTGATCTTTCCACTGTGATTTTTGCTTGCTGCGCTCACGATTGAGTGTATCGACATAATCCGAATAATTGCCGACGAAGACTCGCGCCGTCGCTGATTGAGGATCAATCGCCACGACGCGGTTGACGACGCGATCCAGAAATGTGCGATCATGGCTGACGATCAATGCGCCGCCGGGGAAATCGTGCAGCCAATTTTCCAGCCATTCCAGTGCATCAATGTCGAGATGGTTGGTTGGCTCATCCATAATGAGCAGTTGGGGACTATCTAACAGAAGGGCAGCGAGATTCAGGCGTGTTTTCTGTCCGCCGGAAAGTGTCCCTATAAGCGCGTCTAATGCGACATCGGCTAAACCTAGCCGGACTAACATGCGCTCGCCTTCGGTTTCATCAATGGCATAACCGAGTGCCGCCAAGCGATCTAACGCATCGTTATAGGCGGTAACTAGGGCGGGCGAGTCATCATCAGTAAGTTGATCTGATAGAGTGTCGAGTTCGGCTTGCACTGCGTTGAGTGCGGCGGCTTGTGGAAATAAAACATCCCGCACGGAGTCATCATCAACAGCGATTAAGCCTTGCGCCAGATAGCCGATGCGTACATCGGGCGGATTAAAGATCATGCCGCCGGAATCGGGCAATGTTTCGCCCATCAGCATACTGATGAGGGTGGATTTACCGCTGCCATTGGGGCCGATTAAGCCCACTCGCTCACCCGCATTGACTGTGAACGCGATATTTTTGAGTATCGGGGAGTCCATCCCCGGAAATGTTTTGGTGATATTAGAGACGGTTAACATACTGCATTATCCCTTATTTTTTTAGGACACAAGGTAATGTGTGCCTAAAGTGTGTTTCTGGACGAAGAATCAAAAAACGCTGCCAGGCAACTCCTTAAGCAGCGCGATTCAACTTTGCATGGTGATGGGATGATTTTTCTAGTAAATCACCGTCATCCAAGTGTGCTATTGAGGAAAGAATCCGAAGCAACATGCAGCGCACGAATCGCATCGCAATTAGAGGTTTGGTTCACCCTAAACTGCTGTTAGCAAACGCGCTGGTGCATGTATTCTCTCCTGATTAGTGTTGACACAAGACCGGGGGAGAAAGTTTTCTCAGCCGGACATGGTTAGTATAGGGTCAGGATGGTTCTATTGTCAAGTGGTTTAGGTGAAATAGTGTGTCTCAAGCAATGAAGATGCCTTATATAGGCAGCAGTGGGAGCGACAAGTAGGTCGCTCCCAACAACCACAGTTTCCATTACGCCATCGAGAAAACTTTTTCGATGCGCTCCATCGCCCAATCAATATCCTCGCGCTTGATAATCAGCGGCGGGGCGAAGCGCACGACATTATCATGCGTTTCTTTACTGAGTAAGCCTTCTTCTTTGAGTGCCTCACAGAATCGACGTGCGCCGCCTGCGGACTGCTTGAGTTCTACGCCGATGAGCAGACCTCTGCCGCGTACTTCATGGATGTGTTCACTTTCCAGCCGCTTGAGCCGACCTAATAAGTATTCGCCTTGCACCAGGGCGTTTTCGATCATGTTTTCTTCGACCAAAACACTCAGCGCTTCCCGCGCAATCGCCGCCGCTAATGGATTCCCGCCGAAGGTTGAGCCGTGATCGCCGGGATTAAATACACCCATGACGGCCTCGTCAGCCATCACCACCGAGATCGGATAGAAACCGCCGGAGAGTGCTTTGCCGAGCGTAATCACATCAGCGCGAACATCTTCCCAATGCGAGGCCAGCAGTTTACCAGTACGTCCAAGCCCGGTTTGCACTTCATCGCACACCAACAAAACGTTGTGACGATCACAAATCTCGCGTACTTGGCGCAGGTAGCCCTCTGGCGGCAGGACGATACCAGCTTCACCTTGAATCGGCTCAACCATAAAGGCAACCGTATTGGGGGTAATGGCGGCTTCCAGCGCGGCGGCATCGCCATAATCCACACCGACAAAGCCGGGCGTAAACGGGCCGAATCCATCACGGTACTGCGGCTCATCGGAGAAGCTGATAATAGTGGTCGTGCGTCCCTGAAAATTGCCTTTAGCAATAATAATTTCCGCAAGGCCATCCTCGACACCCTTGACCTTATAGCCCCATTTACGCACCATTTTGATGGTCGTTTCTACGGCTTCCGCGCCGCTGTTCATCGGCAGCATCCGGTCATAACCGAGCAGTTCACAAAGTTGCTTGGCTAAAAGCGGCAGTTGGTCGTTACGGAATGCGCGTGAGGTGAGAGGCAGCCGGGACGCTTGCTGAATAAGGGCGTTCAGGATACGCGGATGGGCATGGCCTTGATTCACGGCTGAATAGGCGCTCAGAAAATCGAGATAACGTTTCCCCTCAACATCCCAGACCCATACGCCTTCGCCGCGCTCAAGGACGACATCAATCGGCTTATAATTGCGAGCGCCATACTGTTTTTCCAGATCAATAAAATCTTGCGTGGTAAATTCCTGTATATTCAGCATACGTCCTTCTTTGCATTAGTTTGTCGATGAGCCTAGCATGGGCTGACCTTATTGGAATTAGCGTAAGTCTATATAAATTGCACAATTCAGCAGGTCAATTTACCCAAATTGTACACGAGACTCTTTATTATTAAAAGCAACTAATGCGGAATTTACGCATTCTACGGAATGACGCGATGATTGAACATCTCGTTGGCAGCTTTGACGAGGCGGCGCAGTTCTTCTTCCATATCGGCGGGGATGCCATCCTGAATAATGGCCTCACGGAATAGATCACGGGCGGTACGGATGGCATCTTGTCCTTCGCGCAGCTTGCGTAAGCCGGCCCGCATTTGATCGCGGGCATCACGACTTGGCGGGCTGGTATATTGAGCCGGGAAATCCCAACCCTGTTGGGCGGCAACGCGCCGCAGTTCGTCTAAAAATTCGTCTATGGTTTCGATTTGCATCGCCGCGCCGCGCTGGAGCAGGTCTTGGATCGATTGGCTGAGAGACGGCTCAACACCGAAATCGAGCGCTGTAATATCCTGATAGCGTCGCTCAACTTCAAGCTGGCTGCTGGGCTGGGGACGGAGGGTGGTTTTTTGTGGGCTTAATCCGGTAAAAATAGGATAGAGGATGCCCACGCACAAATTATGCACATCCATGCGGAAGAACTGCGAGTCGCCTGTTTTAACGCCGTTTTCAAGCTGGCGAGAGCTGTTTAGGTCGATGATCTGTAAGCGGCTGCCATCCCAATAGACATGCTCTAATTTATGGTCAAGATAAACGATGTTCTGACGGTGCGCCATCTGCAAGAATTGGGCGAATTGTAAGGCAAGCGCTAAGCCCTCCTCGGTTGGCAGCCGCCAACGCGTGTTTTGCTGGCTCGGCTTCATCAGGTAGAGTAGGTTATTGTTACGCGGTAAATTTTCTAAGGTGAGGTAAGGCCGCCAATCGCGCTCTGCGAAATCGGGTGTATGCTCTTTAAAGGCAGAGATGTTTAATCCGAAGGATTGAATATCGCCGCCGGCAGGCGCTTCGCTGTGGGTGGAGAGATAGCCACAATCGCGTAGTTTGACGATACTAGGACTGTTGGCAAGTTTAATTAGTAAGTCGGCTTCGCTGGAAAAAGCCCGATATTCCCAACGGATGTCGCCATTTTGCGATAAATGTTCGGAGCGGAGGACTTTGAAAGCGATGGTTTGCCCCGTGCGCTGGTCTACAGCGTCTAAAACACGGGCGTAATGACCGAGGGCAAAAGTGTCAATAAAGTTATCAATGCGGTAGAGTTCAGCCAGAGTTGTCATAAATGCGCCAGAATCGTGGATAATGGGTGCCAATGTACCATTTTTGAAAGTATTGTGGTAGGGGGCTTTGACGCTTAAAGTGGAGTCGTATAATATAGGAATAAGGTTGATTGCAATTTAGCAAGACGGCGTTGTTAGGCCACTTGCTGGATGTGATTGCGAGAGTAGAATAATTTAAACCAATATTTGAGGAGTCCGGGGAATGGGTGATCCGGGTCAGCCAATTCGTCTTCGCAGCAGCGCACGCACTAACACGGGCAAACTGAGGGACAATAACGAGGATAACGTCCATCTGTGGTCGCGTGACCATTTGGTGTTGGCGATTGTTGCCGATGGGATGGGGGGGGCAGCCGCCGGAGAGGAGGCCAGCCGAATCGCCGTCGAGACGATTCAAGAAGGTTTAGCCGATCCCGTCACCACCGAAACCGACCCTCAGATGTTCCTTGATGAAGATAGCCTGACAGACCGCATGAGACATGCTATCCGAACTGCTAATTTGACGATTGTCCAGCGGGCAGAGCGTTTTCCTGAATTTAAAGGAATGGGAACCACCGTTACGATGGTGATGGTGCGGAATACGTATGCGGTGATTGGGCATGTTGGCGACAGCCGTGCTTACCTTGTGGATGGGCGGGACGGGCATATTATTCAAGTGACCGCCGATCACAGCTTTGTTCAGGCGTTGGTTTCTGCTGGGCATATCAGCGAGGAAGAGGCCGAAGATCATCCGATGAAAAATGTGCTGTATCGGGCTTTAGGGCAAGCGCGGGATGTGGAAATCGACATTTATTATGAGCGTTTGCAAATTGGAGACCGTTTAGTGCTTTGCTCGGATGGCTTAACCCTGCACGTCAAGCCAGAAGAAATTGCCCAAATCACCCTCGCAGCGGATAACCCGGAAGAAGCCAGCCAAAAGTTAATCGAATTAGCCAATACACGCGGTGGGCGCGATAACATCAGCGTCATTGTGATTAAAGTAGAAGAGGATGATGCCCCAATCCCTACCCAATTGGATTACCAACTCTTGGACGACCCCACCATTATTTTTGGGAAAAATACACCACGTCCATTTAGTTCTTCGGAATCTTTAAATTCGCCTGCGCCGCAAGAACGCGATGGAAAAATGAGTTTGCGAGAAAATACCGATACCGCCACAAAAGCTCCCATTCAAAATTTTTCGCAGCCACGTCCCATCTCTTATCTACAAACGCCAACAAACTATATCGAAAGAAAAGGTGGTTTGTTAGAAAGACTGTATGAGGGGCAAGATCGTTTTCTGCCAGAATAATAAAGAACCATTTTCCTACGCTAACCTGATGATTACCAATCGCTCAACCACCGTTTAGCGGAATTTTCGCGCGGATTTGGCTAGGTGGTGTATAATCCGGTAAATGTTGGCAATGTGTTAGAACATAAAGACGAAATGCTACCATAAATAGCACCCTAAAGGCGAAGCCATGTCGGATACCCCACCCCCCCAAACCGAGTTAACTGAGAATGACCAGCCAAGCGGCGGCTGGAAACAGCCTGCTACCCCTACTGCTTGGCGTGCGCCAGAAAAGACTGTTGACCAGCAGGGTTGGCGTGTGCCGACTTTGCCCGCTAACCTCAAAGAAGAACCCGCACAAACGGGCGCGTGGCATTTGCCCAGCCCAGAAGATACGATTTTTACCCCGCAGGATGTGATCGAGATCGCGCCGCCGCAAAACCCAGCGTCCGCTGCGCCGCCCTCTGTCCCTACCAGTGCATCGACTGTCATGGGAGATGCCATCGCGCCGGAAGATGCCCTTTTTGGCGCGGCAAAAGCAGCCTCCTCAGCATCGGTTGCTCAGACAGATGCCCCCGTTGCCCCAGAAGACCTGATGTATATGTTGGAGCATATCGACGAGAAAGACGACGATTTCGATACGCTCCACATGAGCGAGTTGGTGGCGCTGGCGAACTTGGCAGACAGCCAACCGATGGAAGTCCTGCTCGGCGCGGAGTCGCCTATTTCGGCGGCGCAGGCAGCGGCTAACTTCAAAGCAGAGTCCGGCCCACAAAACGCGATGCTCTCCCCAGCCGAGCGTTTGGCGCTTAAGCCATCGCCTGATGATCCTGGTGAATATGCCCGCCAGCAGTTAGCACTTTTGGGCGGGGGAACAGCCGCCACGCCCGTCGTTGCGGATGTTACAGGGGCAGCCAGCGCCAGCGGAACAGCCGAGATTGATCCGGGTGAATATGCCCGGCAGCAGTTGGCGCAGCTTGGTGTTGGCACGATTCCTGTGGATTCCGGCATTTCCGCCCCGGCTACACCTGTTTTAGCAATAGCACCCGCTGAAGCGCTTAACCCGCGTGAACAAGAGCTTGCCCGTCGCTATCATGATACGCAGGACAAAGTGCAATCGCTTCGGCGTATGATGCAAGCCGGGCAGATTTCCCCTGACGACTTCCAAGCCCAACTGCGCGATTTGATGATTTTGGATGACGATCAGCAGTGGTGGATGATGGGTGTCGAGACGGACACTTGGTATAAATCGGATGGGAGTGATTGGGCGCAATCCACGCCGCCGGTTTTGGTTAAAGAGGAACGGATTAAACGAGTGTCCGCCCGTGACTTAAGCGGAATAGTCCAACAGCCGCTGGATTATCTGCCGGATTCACAGCCGCAGCAGGCCGCGAGTGGATATGAAGAAGCGAGTTCTCCGGCGAGCGAAATTCGGCTAGACGAGAATTATATGCCGCTGCCGAATCAAGTTCCCGTCAACGACCCGGATTTTACCGTCCCGAATCCGAATGTGATCGACCTGAACACGATGCGCGTTTCCGAAGCGCCTACCGTGCCGGGTTCTTCCTTTACGCAGGATACCGTGCCGGGGACGGCCTTTAGCGACCAGACGGTGATGGCGACACCCGTTAGTTATGGTAGGGTGGAAGCGCCGTTTGATGAGGGGATTGATGAACCGCCTGATTATGATGTCGAGCAGGATGCGCCCATCTATGAGGGTGCTGCCGAGCGTCAGCGTCAATCGACCTTCCGCACGTTGGCTTTTATCGCGGCTGGATTAACGATTTTGGCTTTCCTCGCGGCGGGGGCATTTATTGTGTTCGCGCTGCTGTGGTATCAAGGGATTGTTGACACTTGGAAGCCACAAATTGCGGCCTTGGCGAATTATGAGCCACCTTTCCAGACGATTGAAATTTTGGACAGCACCGGCGCGGAGATTGCCACATTGGGGCGCGAAGGCGCGGATCGGCGCGATGTGACTTTGGAACGGATTTCACCGTATTTTATTCATGCCGTGATTTCGCTGGAAAATGAGCGTTTTTATGAAGACCCCGGTTGGGATTTTTTCGCTATCTTACGGGCGTTTGGTCAGAATCTTGCGTCGGGTGAAGTGGTGGAAGGCGCAAGCACGATTACGCAGCAGGTGGCGCGTAACTTCGTCATCCAGAGCGCGGAAGTTTCCGCCGAGCGCAAAATTGACGAGATTGTCGTCGCCGGGGAACTGACGCGCCAGTACAGCAAAAATGATATTTTAGAACTTTATGTCAATGAAGTGGGCTTTGGCAACCAGACCTTCGGGGTGGAGGCCGCAGCACAGTTTTATTTCGGCATTAGCGCGGCGGATTTAAACCTGCCACAAGGGGCGATGCTCGCCAGCCTAATTAGTGCGCCGTCATTAAATAATCCCGTCGTCAATCGTGAATTTTCGTTTGATTTGATGGAACTGACGATGGAGCGCATGGCGGAAATCGGCTGCCTGACTTTCCAGCATGATGCGCCGAATTTGGCAGCAGGCCAGCCGTTGTGTATTACCCAAGAAACGTTGGATAACGCCCCAGTGCCTACCGATACAGCGACGGTGGAAGTACGCGAATATCTGCCGCGTGACTTTAGCATTGACTATCCTCATTTTGTCCAGCTTGTGCAGTCGCAGCTTGAAGAATATTTCGGCGCGGATCAGCTTTATCGCGGCGGTTACAGCGTGACGACGACGTTGGATGTGGTTTCGCAGGATGCGGCACAGGCACAGTTAGAAGCGGCAGTGCAGCAGTTGGGCGGCACCGGTGTAAACACAGGGGCGGTTGTCGTGATCGATCCGCGTGATGGCGCGGTGCTGGCGATGGTCGGCAGCCCGGATTTCAACAATGCCGATATTGGCGGACAGAACAATTACTCGCTGACGTATCGCCAGCCGGGTTCTGCCATTAAGCCCATCGTTTATGCCACTGCCCTACAAGGTGTTGATTTTAACGGCAATGGTGCGATTGATGTGGGTGAATTTATGACCCCTGCTTCAATTTTGTGGGATGTGCAGACGACATATGATGTTAACGGGCAAAGCTATACGCCCGTCAATTTTGACCGCCAGTATCATGGCGCAGTGCCGCTGCGTTCAGCACTGCAAAATAGTTATAACGTTCCGGCGATCAAAGCCTATGCTTTTGTCGGGAATGAGCCGTTTGCACGGATGGCAGAGGCGATGGGGATTCGCTTCCGTCAGGATGCCATTTTTGGCCTGCCTACCGCTGTGGGCGCGACGGAAGTAAGCCTTTACGATTTAACCGTCGCTTATGCCACGATTGCCAACAACGGCAGCCGCCTGCGGCCTTTCTTCATCCGTGAAATTCGGGATGCGGATGGCAATCTCATTCCGCTGCCCACTCGCGCCGAGCCAGTGCAGGCTATTTCACCCGGTACGGCTTATCTGCTGCAAAATATTTTGAGCGACGATGCCTCGCGTCAGCCTGCTTTTGGCGCAAATTCCGCGCTGAATATCCCCGAAATCGCGGGTCGGGTCGGCGCGAAATCTGGAACGAGCGATGGCGTGCGCGATTTGTGGACGGTTGGTTTTACGACCAATCGTGTTGTCGGCGTTTGGATGGGCAATAACAACAATGCGCCGACACAAAATCAGGCGGCCTCGTTAGCGGCTGCGCCTGTTTGGAATCAAGTGATGCGGGCGGCGATTCAAAACCAATCTGTGCCTAATTTCGTCCAACCGAATACTGTGATTGGTCCAGCGCAAGTTTGTTCGCTCACGGGGACATTGGTCGATGCGACCTGTGCGCCGCGTCGTAATGAATGGTGGCTCAGCAGCCAGCAGCCGCCCGCGACGGCTCAGGGTTTCGTGACGACCTTGAATATCGATGGCTGGTCGGGATTGATTGCCAACGATATTTGTAACCAAAATATCGTGACCACAACTTTTGTCAACATCAACGATCCGTTTGCGGTGACATGGCTGAACACGACAGCGCAAGGGCAGCAGTATGCTCGGCAGGTCGGATTGGTTACGCCTGTACAATCCGCGCCGACGGTTTCTTGTGATGCGAATACACCTATTCCTGTTGCCAATATCAGCAGCTTAAGCGGCGATCAAACCGTGACTGGGACGGTACAAATTTTGGGGCAGGCGACTGCGACGGACTTCCAGAGTTATTCGGTTGAATTTGCATCAGCCGCCACGCCAACGCAATTTTTGGTGATTAACAACGCCAATACGCAGATGAGTGCGCCTGGTTCGCAGCTAGGGACGTGGGATACGACACGCATTCCGAATGGGGATTATGTCGTCCAGTTGACGATGATTTCTACAGGCGGACGGCGGATTACGCGACAGGTTCAGCCTGTGCGCGTGAGCAACATTCCACCAACGCCGACCCCTGCGCCTGCGACAGCCATCCCACTGCCGACGCTGCCGCCTGTTTTGGTGCCGACCAATCCGCTGCCGTTTGATAATGCGACGCTGCCGCCGCTGGGCCCCGCGCCGACGGTCAATCCGCTAGGGAATTAGTATCGAGGTTTTATGGAGGGGTGCAAAAGATCGCATCCCTCTTTGTTTTTATGTGTCGTCTTCGTCGGATGTTTTCTGCTGCATCCCGTCGAAGTAGCCGGAAAGCCATTTGATGGTATCAATCGCACTTTGAGGCTGTTGATCGCCCTTCAAGAGGCCTCGTTCAATATCGTCTCCGCGTCGTCCGAAGGCTGCTTTGCTGCGGCTGTCCGCCATTAAAATCACAATTTGAGCGAGTTCTTTGAGGTTTTTCGCCAATACTTTGCGCTCGTCGGGGGTGAGTTCGGACTGGCGCGAGTCTAATTCGGCACGAACCGTCGGCTGATCGAATGCGATGGCCTGCCGTCCGTCGCGGTCAAAAGAATCGGAGATCGTCTGGAGGATCGTATAGGTTGTGCCGATGGCATCCGCGAAATCTTCTAAAGAGCGCTTGCCGAGCATTTTACGGACGGCGAGTGTCGTCTGGGCGATGGCGTGGACTTCTTCGAGAACGCGCTTGCCGTCAAGCGTTTTTTCCAATGCCTGTAAGCGGATAGTGGGCTGGGTGTGAATCCAGTCGCGCCAATGGGTGATGAGGTAGAGACGAGTCGTCGCGCTCCATTGAACACCTTCCCACAGGCGCAGGAGATTTTCAGTCAAGGATGTATCTTCGGGCAGGGCTTCGATGAGGGCAATAAGGCGTTTGCCGGCGGGACGAGCGATGGTTTCCGATTTGGTTTCGGTGGCGGTTTGCAGCATACGCCATAAGATTTCTGGTTGCAGCATAGGCGCTTGATTTTGGTGAATTAAACGGGCGACTTGCTCAATCAGTGGCAGCATGTTTTTGTGCCAAGCACGATTAGCGATGAGACGGAGGTAGGTGTTTACGGCTTGCTGCGGTGTGATCGTTTCGTCGCCCATCACCTGCCCGACAACGTTCAAAACCTGATCTGGCGGTAAGGCGCTGTTTTGGAGGGCGGCGGTCAGCAGCGGGAAAAGCGCTTCATGTTGGGCAAGCTGTGCGACTAATAGACGGAAAAGATCGATTTGCCCGGCGATGATGGCGAGCGTTAACAGACGTTCCAGTGCTTCCGGCATCAGCCAACTGCTTCCATCCGTCGCAAGCTGCGTTAGGATGTGACTCGGTTGGAGATAATCGGGGACGGTATTTACCACGCCATCGGTGGAAAGTGTCCAGAGAAAGTCGATATTAGTCAAAGTGATTACAGCGCTTATATGATCTCTAACGGCCTGATGCAGCAGCGCTAAGGCGATTTCGCGGCCTAATGCAAGTGATGTTGTAAACGCTTCGGGATTATGTTCGCGTAGCGCTGGGCCAAGCGGGTAGGGGAGCGCCGCGACGATGGACAAATCATCCAGCAGCATCTCTAATGACGCGGGGAGTCTTTTGGAGGCCAACATCAAAAGTTGATAACCTAAATCCCCATCGTCATAGGTGCGTTTTTGCGCTGCCAATAAGCCTTCTTGCAGCACTTCGCCCAATTGATAGGCGGCGGGTTCACGGGCGATCAGCTTCATCCAGCTTATCAACGTTTCGCCATCGCCGTCGTTAATGGCGACTCGCAGCGAGACAACGGCAGCCGTCTGTAAACGAGGCAGCCAGCGTTCATTCATCTTTTGGCTGAGGTGGGTGCGAATAAACAGATAGACTGAATCGGGTTCGGTTTCCAAGGCATTTGTCAGCACTTGATTCAGTAGTTGGTCGAGTTCCGCGTCTTCGTCCATCGCCCGTGCGACCATCTCCGCCGCTTCGGTATCGCGTTCTTGTAGGGCATGATAAAGCAGGCGTTCCGCATATCGGCCTAAAAGTGCGCCTGCTGGGGGTGCGTCCCCTTTGATGACGGCTTTGATTTGCTCAATGGCAACTGTGTGATCGGAAAGCACCTGCACATCAAGCAGATAGCGTTCTGCGACTTGCGCGAGGCCATCTTGTAGGGATTTTCCGGGCATGAGGGTGGCAGCCATTAAGTCCATTGAGCGCAGTTCAGCCGTAAAAGATTTGATGTCTCCCTGCCAGAGCGCAACTAAGGAGCGCATGTAAGGCGAGTCGAGTAGGGTGTCTGGCAAGTTGATGCCTGCCTTGAAATCGACAATCCAACGATCCGTCAGTATGTTGGTTTCGGTAAAGATGATGCGGGCTGATGTTGGAAATGTGACGACATTCGTAGAAAAGGTAATCTCTAACCGTGCCGGGGCAGGCAGCAGCATCATTAAACCTTGTACAAGGTCCAGCCGCGCTTCCGCATCGGATGAAAATCCATAAATGAGCAGGCCGCGCTCATCTAAAGCCGCGCCCAACATCTTGAGTATAATTTGCATGTCGCCATAAATGGGATCGGCTAACATCTTATTGAATAACAAAAGTCGTTTGTCTGCTGTCCACGTAAGGGTTGGCGGGAGGTCTAAAGGCTTTAGGAGTTGGGGGGTGTCCTGCTGCATAAAATCAATTAATGTGGGTTCTTCCAAGATTTCAATCAGTGATTTGATGCTGCCCGCCATCGCTTGGAGAGCCAAGCGCGGGAGCAGGACGTAATGTGTTATGGAGTGTTCACCATTATGCGCCCGCGCCAGAATAAACATGTCGCTGATGCCGGAAGCATTGCCAGCGGCATCAAAAATGCCGACGGCATAAGGTGATTGCGGGGAAACATCCACCGAAACGCAGTCGCGCAAGGCGGCGGCCTCTTCTGGCGTTAAGTTTTGACTTATTGCCAAGAGTCCCGACGACCCATAGATAAAATGTGCCAAACTGCTCTGTGGATAAATCATAAATCCCCACTGATGCGACTAACCCGCAGCATTGTAGCGGATTCTTAAGGGGTTTGCATATCGACAG
>Ga0209591_10000701_pt1 | contig 42825 bp, 38 predicted proteins | sample MAT01_FD_187207 | JGI IMG/M metagenome (GOLD analysis project Ga0209591, IMG submission 187207) | Freshwater microbial communities from Lake Fryxell liftoff mats and glacier meltwater in Antarctica - MAT-01 (SPAdes) (version 2) | ecosystem: Environmental > Aquatic > Freshwater > Ice > Liftoff...
GCCTCCCACTTCCTGCCTCCAATTAAAACAATCGTGTTGTTAGCTACAGTTATATTCCAGAAAAATGGGCAACAATATTCATAAATAACTAGAAATGCAGCCCCACCTGTAAAAGATGCTGCCGTTTCATGAAACCCCGAATTATTGTTTGTGGCTTAGGACGTACCGGATATAAAACCTTTCGTTTGCTGAGACATCAGGGAGCCTTCGTTGTTGGCATTCATCACCAATCTATCCCTGGCGAGACAGCAGGGGATGTAATTGTTGGCGATTTACAAGCAGCTTCTACCCTAACAGCAGCAGGGATTCAACAGGCACACACTTTAGTCATCGCTGGCTCTAAAGATGCTGTGAATTTGTCTATTATGATGCAAGCGCGAGTACTGAATCCCCAGATTCGGATTATCAACCGTTTTTATAATACAAATTTGGGGGAGCGCCTAGATCAAAGTTTGCCAAACCATTTGAGTATGAGTGTTGTCGGATTAGCAGCACCCGTATTCACCTTTGCAGCAATGGGAAACCGAGCGATCGGACAAATCAAATTATTTCAGCAAACTTGGCCGATTCACGAAGAATACATTGATGAAAACCACTTCTGGAATGGTCTAAAGCTGAGTGAATTGTGGGAAGATCGATCGCGGATGCTGATTTATTACTTGCCAGTAGAAGGTGAGATGGATTTGGTATCAGGTGTAATATCTGGACAAGAGATTAAGGTGGGCGATCGCTTAATTATTGGTACACAACCCCGCATCCGTTCCCCCCGGAGATCATTGCTTAAAAAACTGCTGAAAGCCCTCACTAATTTTAGGCAGTTTCAAGAACACGGGCGATCGGTATTAATGGGTGCTGTTGTGTTACTCGCAGTTATTCTGATTGCTACATTCACCTATATGTCGGCTGAGTTGAGTTTGTCTCCTGTCGATGCTCTATATTTTTCTGTAGGCATGATTACCGGAGCCGGTGGTAATGACAAAGTAGTAGAAAATGCTCCTAACAGTATTAAGTTATTTACTGTTGTGATGATGCTGGTTGGAGCAGTAGTGATTGGTATTTGGTATGCAATGCTCACCGATTTTGTTTTAGGAAGCCGCTTTAAGCAATTTTGGGATGCAGCCAGAATACCTCAGCGATATCACTACATTGTTTGTGGGTTGAGTGGTATTGGACTGAGAATTGTCCAGCAACTCCACGCTAGTGGACATGAAGTTGTAGTAGTTGAACCTGATTCCAACAACAAATATATCAACACCGCCCGCGAATTAGGTATCCCCGTTATTCAGGGAGATGCCAGCTTTCGTACAATACTTAAATCCAGCAATATAGACTCTGCCGCCGCAGTGCTTGCTGTTACTAGCAATGATGCTACCAATCTCGAAATTGCCCTCAAAGCCAAAGGCTTGACACCTAGCATTCCGGTGATTGTTCATTATGCCGATCCCGATTTTGCTGGCATAGCGCAACAGCTATTTGGCTTCGAGGCCGTACTGAGTCCTGCTGAACTAGCAGCCCCAGCTTTTGCTGCTGCTGCATTAGGGGGACGCATCCTCGGCAATGGCATTACAGCCGATAGTCTTTGGGTGGCTTTTGCAACTGTGATTACACCTTCACACGTCTTTTGTGGGCAGTGGGTGAAAGATGTAGCCATGTCTGCTGATTGTGTGCCTTTGTACGTAGAAACGAATCACCAAACCCTTCACGGCTGGGATTTATTAGAAACTAATCTCAGTGATGGTGATGTTTTATATATGACTATGCCAGCAACGCGATTGTATCAATTATGGCGGGGCGAGCAAGTTTGTGAATCACACGCTTAAATAATTCGTAATTCGTAATGACGCTCGAATACTCGCTAACGCTACGCTAACGTAATTCGTAATTAATACACTACTCGCCACTCTCCGCTCCCCACTCCCCACTCCCATTTATTTGTTAACTACTCGTTGTTGATATTCCTGTTCAGTAATCATATCGAGAGTGTTTTCTATACGATCTACAAATACAATCCCGTCGAGATGATCATACTCGTGTTGAAAAATCCGAGCGATAAAATCGGTTAATTCTTGCTTTTGTAAGTTGCCTTGAGAGTCAGTGTATTCTACTTCAATAGCTTTATACCGAGGAACTAACCCCCTAATTCCTGGAACACTTAAACAACCTTCCCAATCTTTGACAACTTCAGTAGAATGAGCAATAATTTTGGGATTAACCATAGCAGTAGGTTCCATTTCAGGGGCATTGGGATACCTGGCATTAGGACGGGAAGCCACAATAAATAAACGATATGATTGTGCTACTTGAGGCGCAGCAATCCCCACGCCGTTAGCTTTGGCAACAGTAGCGATTAAGTCTTCAATTAATTTTTGGATATGCTCATCTTGAATATTCTCAACCCAAGCAGCTTTTTGGCGTAATGTAGGATTTCCTAATTGAATTATTGGCGCTAACTCAGTCATCAAAAAAACTCCTTTAGGTAATGAGATATTGGGCATTGAGTATTAGGAGTGGGGTCAATACGGTTCGGTTAAGCCCAAAAAATAAAAATGTGTAGGTTGGGTTGAGGAACGAAACCCAACATTTTGCGGCGTTTGTTGGGTTTCGCAAAGCTTCAACCCAACCTACAATATTCTTAACCGAACCGTATTGGGAGTGGGGTAATTTTTATAACTCCTAACTCCTAACTCCTAACTCCTAATTCCTAACTCCTAACATCATCCCTCACGTCTTACGGGTAAAGGAGCAGGTTGGACTCCTACTTGGATAATTTGTCCATTGCGTTCTACTTCTATTGGTAACTTAGTACCGATTTTGCTCTTTTCTACTAGCTTTTGTACTTCTTCAATTTTAGTAACAGGCTGGTTATTAATGCTTTTAATCACATCACCGACTCGTAATCCAGCCGTAGATGCAGGCGATCGCGGGACGATATCAACCAGCAAAACGCCCTCATCTGCTGTAAGATTTAAGCGATCGCCTGCTCTATTTTTTATTCTTTCTTTAATATCTGGTGTCAGTGTCACCATTTGAACACCCAAATAAGGATGATCGACTTTCCCGTTAGCAATTAATTCTTGGGCAATTCTTTGCACAGTGTTAATGGGGATAGCAAATCCCAAACCTTGAGCGCCTCGGATAATAGCTGTGTTCATCGCAATTACCTGTCCACGAGCATTAAGCAATGGGCCACCGGAGTTACCAGGGTTAATTGCAGCATCCGTTTGGATGTAATCAACCCGCTTGTCGCTAGCCCCAATATCACTACCAGAGCGACCTGTAGCACTAATAATCCCAGAAGTAACGGTATTATTCAAGCCTAACGGGTTGCCAATAGCTACTACTGCTTCTCCTGGTTGCAAGGCATCGGAGTTACCCACAGATAGAGTTGGCAGATTATTAGCGTCAATTTTGATTGCAGCCACATCAGTTACCGGATCTTCACCTAAAACTTTACCTTCAAAAGTCCGGCCATCTTTGAGTGTGACAGTCACTCTATCAGCACCATCTACCACATGGGAATTGGTCAAAATTTGACCTGAAGAATTAATGATAAATCCAGAGCCGCTACCCCGCTCAACCCGTTGTCTAGGCTGTGGCGCTGCACCTCCAAAAAACCGCCGAAATGATGGATCATTAAATTCGTTTGGTATGCGAGAAGTGATGGTTCGGGAAGAATCAATGCGAACTACCGCAGGCCCCACATTTTGCACTACTTTTACCACAAAATTAGGATCTCCAGAGGAAGAGATAATTGGCGGGGGGACAATTACCGGATTGGGTTCTATTGTCTTTTGGGCTTGAGTCTCGCTTTGTCGAGCCTCAAAGGTTTTAGCAGGTAAAAGAGAGCAGCTCCCCAGGAACACCACTGCTACCCCGTATGAGAGCATCCATAACCTGTGAGGTAAACCCCTGGTATCAATCTTTTTGGGTGCTAAATCATGGTTTGTTGTCTTCATGTGTCCTTGCTTCTCCATATCAATCACTAGTGTTAGGATCTTGCCTACCGGGTATGTCCCAAAATGATTACAACTTAAAAGCTTATTCTAGGTCTAGCGTGTCTGGATGCTAAATTAGTGCTTTCTCTTCTATTGTGACGGTTAGCAGCAAGGGTGGTGGATAATGGAAATTCCCATAGAAAGTCTGTGGAGTCAGGTACTAGAGCGCCTACAGCTGGAACTATCCCGGCCCACCTTTGAAACTTGGATCAAAACTGCTAGTGCGGAGCGATTAGAAAATAATTGCTTGGTAATCCGTACTCCTAACCCATTTGCTCGTAATTGGTTACAGAAGTATTACATCAATACCATTGCTCATGTGGTACAAGATATTCTGGGTCATCCCGTAGGAATTTACATTACTGTTGCTCAAGGTGATGAAGTTTCTCATTTTAGTGAACGAGAGATTTCTTGGGAATTACCAAATCTCAACAGTATTTCTGAACCTGTTTCTAATAAGACTAAAAAAACTACTGAATTAAATTCTAAATATGTCTTTTCGCGCTTTGTAGTTGGTGCTAATAATCGAATGGCTCACGCTGCTTCTTTGGCTGTTGCAGAATCTCCAGGTAAAGAGTTTAATCCTTTATTTTTATGCGGTGGCGTAGGTTTGGGTAAAACTCATCTGATGCAAGCTATTGGCCATTATCGCTGGGAAATTTCCCCTAATTGTAAAATATTTTATGTTTCGACTGAGCAGTTTACTAATGATTTAATTACAGCAATCCGTAAAGATAGTATGCAAAGTTTTCGAGAGCATTATCGAGCCGCCGATGTTTTATTAGTTGATGATATTCAATTTCTTGAAGGGAAGGAATATACCCAAGAAGAATTTTTTTATACTTTTAATACTTTACATGAAGCTGGTAAACAAGTTGTCATTGCTTCTGATCGTCCTCCTAACCAGATTTCTAGCTTGCAAGAACGGCTTTGTTCTCGGTTTTCTATGGGGTTAATCGCAGATATCCAAAAGCCGGATTTAGAAACTAGAATGGCAATTTTGCAAAAAAAGGCCGAGGATGAAAATATTAGTCTTCCCCGCGACGTGATTGAGTATATTGCTTCTAACTATACTTCTAATATTAGAGAATTAGAAGGAGCTTTAATTCGGGCGGTGGCTTATATTTCTATTTGGGGCTTACCGATGACGGTAGAAAATATCACACCAGTTTTAGAACCGCCTAATGAAAAAATGGCAGCTACCCCAGAAGCAATTTTAAAGGTTGTGGCGGATAATTTTGATGTTTCAATAGACGATCTCAAAAGTAACTCACGACGAAGAGAGATTAGTTGGGCGCGTCAAATTGGAATGTATCTCATGCGCCAACACACATCTCTGAGTTTGCCGAGAATTGGCGAGGAGTTTGGTGGTAAAGACCATACAACAGTAATCTATAGTTGCGATAAAATTACCCAACTCCACGAGAGCGATCGCACTTTAGCACAAACAATCCGCCAACTGAGCGATCGCATCAATATGACTAGCCGTTCACAAAAACCATCCTGAAGATAGATTTAAGTTTTCCACAACCAGCACTCTGATTGTTAGCCTTGACGGCTGAATAATTAGTCAAAAATATTAAGTAACGGATAAAAGTTGATTAAATTTAACTTAGATTGTGGAAAAATCTTACTTTTTGTGGATAAATCTGTGGAAAACTTGATATTCTCCTGGTAAAACTTAATTAAGTATAATTACCTTGTGGAAAAATATTTGAGTTTTTCCACAAGTTTTCCACAGGTAGTTAACTTACCTAATATCAAAGAGCGTTAAAACGAGCAGTAGCTAGGACGTGGCAAAACACCCTCACCAAAATGTGGAACGTAGCCCATCAGAAAAAGGTAAAATCTATGTTTAGAGTGATGATTAAGTAAAAAGTTTATGGCCATAGCAATCAAAATAAATAAAGTTGAGGCAGATAATTTATGACAGCCAGAGAGCAACTTATTCAAGAAATTGAGCAGGTTTCAGATTCTCTAATAGAAGAAGTGCTAAATTTCTTGCTATTCATAAAAGGTAGACAGGATCAGGAAAATTCTACATCTCATGGTGAGAAAAGCCAGCCACCAGAGCAAAGCATTCTAGAGCGTATGGGAGGAATTCCCCAGAATTTGCTCTGTGATGGTAATTTGTCAGACCGAGACGTTCGGAGAGCAGTTATTGCATCGCGGATACAGCAGAGCCACCAACAGGAATCATGACCTATTATCCTACGATTTTGGTAGATACAGGTTTGTTGGTTGCCTTCCGTTTAAACGAGTTTTCTATCCTTAAATAATTTTGTCAGCGATCGCCTATAAAGATAAGGATGTTAGGATATCTTTCACCAGCTGAATCTGACTTATGAAATTAGTTTGCTCCCAAAGCGATCTCAGTACAAATCTTTCACTCGTTAGTCGTGCAGTACCTTCACGACCAACTCATCCAGTACTTGCCAATGTGCTGTTACAAGCGGATGCTCAAACTAACCAAGTAAGCTTAACAGCCTTTGATCTCAGCTTGGGAATTCGCACCAGCTTTAACGCAGAGGTATGGCAAAGTGGTGCGATCGCACTTCCTGCTAAGTTACTTGTAGATATCACCTCTCGTCTTCCAGAAGGCGAAATCACTTTAGATGATGAATCAGCTCTCACAGGTGTTACACCCGGTGGAGAAGGCTTAATTGTTACACTCACACCCAAGAGTGGACATTACCAAGTCCGAGCAATGGGGCCAGAAGAATTCCCTGAATTACCTGTAATTGAAAATACAGAAGTAATCTATCTCACCACCACCGCATTAATTGAGGGATTACGCGGTTCATTATTTGCCACCAGTGCTGATGAAACCAAGCAAGTACTCACGGGAGTGCATTTAACAGTTAAACAAGATACCCTAGAATTTGCAGCTACCGATGGACATCGCCTAGCAGTGGTAGAAACTAACAACGAGCGTCCTTTAGGTGGAACTAGTCAATTAGAAGTGACAGTACCAGCTAGAGCATTACGCGAACTCCAACGGATGCTAGCTCATAGCGCCTCATCAGATGAACCTGTAGCTTTATATTTCGATCAAGGTCAAGTTGTGTTTGCATGGCAAAATCAGCGCTTGACTAGTCGCACATTAGAAGGGCAATATCCTGCTTATCGACAATTAATCCCGCGCCAATTTGAGCGACAAGTGACAATTGAGCGGCGACAATTTGTCAGCACTTTGGAGCGAATTGCTGTACTAGCTGATCAAAAAAATAATATTGTCAAGGTCAGTATTGACAGCGAAGCTCAAGAAATTACCTTATCTTGCGAAGCTCAAGATGTAGGCAGTGGTAGAGAGTCAATGCCAGCACAAATTTCTGGGGAAAACATTGAAATTGCCTTTAACATTAAATATTTGATGGAAGGCTTGAAAGAGTTACCATCTTCGGAAATTCAAATGCATTTAAATCAAAGCCTGACTCCAGTGATTTTTACACCCTTGGGGGGTTTGAAAATGACTTATTTAGCTATGCCTGTACAACTTAGAAGTTGAGTTTAATACAGGCTTATCGGGAAGGGGAGTAAGATTCAAAGTCTCTCTCCTAAAAGGATCTACGGTGTACACACAAGTATTACCGCAGGCATATTTTGAATTAATAAATCTCCCACTGCGTTTATATCCCGCTTCGGAATGAATTCCGAGTCTCATATAGCGGTTCTCGCTTGAGTGAGGTACAAGAACCCCACCCCCAACCCCCTCCCCGCTCTTCGAGAGGGGGCTATGATCCCCTAAGATGGGATGTTTTTTCACTAATGGATTTTGTGCCTCAAACCAACCTACGGGAGTTGATGCTGCGATTTCGTGATTTGTTTAATCGGAATTTCAATCCAAAATTCTGTACCTAACCCCGGCTGAGAATCATATTTAAACGCACCACCGTGTTTATCTATGACAATTTGATAACTTATTGACAACCCCAAGCCAGTGCCTTTCCCCACTGGTTTAGTAGTGAAAAATGGGTCGCAGATTCTTGCTTTTAGAGACTCCGGTATTCCTGGGCCATTGTCTGCAATACGAATTACTATGCTCTTAACATTGCCTTCAAGCTTTCCAAGACTAGTACGAATGGTAATTTGACTAGTAGCAGATTTTGATTGAGATTCCTTATAATCTTCTAGAGCATCGATCGCATTGCTTAAAACGTTCATAAATACCTGATTCAGTGGGCCAGCATAGCACTCTACTAAGGGCAGGTCGCTGTACTCTTTGACTAATTTAATCGCCGGACTTTCTGGTTTTGCTTTCAAGCGATGCTGCAAAATTAGCAAGGTGCTATCAATGCCCTCGTGAATATTAACAGGCTTCATTTCTGCCTGGTCAAGGCGAGAGAAATTCCGTAAACCCAAGACAATTTGCCGGATGCGATCAATTCCAATTTTCATGGAAGATAGAGTTTTGGGCAAATCCTCAATTATAAATTCTAAGTCTATCTCCAAGGCGCGATCGCGAATCTCAGGACTGGGATTAGGGGTATTTTGCAAATAGAGGTTTAGTATACTGAGTAAATCTTGGGCGTAATCGTTGACATGGTTGATGTTGCCATAAATGAAGTTCACCGGGTTATTAATTTCGTGAGCAATACCAGCTACCAGTTGACCCAGTGAGGACATTTTCTCTGTTTGGATCAGTTGGGTTTGAGTTTGCTGTAAATCATGCAGAGCTTGAGTCAGCTTTTCGGTCTGCTCTTTGCTTTGATTATGCAATTGGGCTTGTTGAAGTGCAACCCCAAGCTGATTGGCAATTTGAGTGATAAACTTAATTTCCGAAGTTTCCCAATGGCGGGGTGCAGAGTTCTGGTAAGCTGCTAGTAAGCCCCATAGCTCTTGCCCGATAAATATAGGTGCGATCGCATAAGCCCTTGCTTGAATTTGCTCTAGAGCCTTAACATGGCATTCAGAGTGGCCAGCTTTATAGATGTCATCAACTGCAAAGCTTTCATTGTGACGACATCGCCCACCTTGAGTTTCTTGTAAATAGCTATCTTGCCAAACTGTATTGATATTATCATTTACTAACTTTACCCAGCGATCGCCCACAAACTCGGCGATATATTCACCACTCCAATCAGCATGAAAGCGGTAGACTGCAACTCGATCCGTTTGTAGTGATTTACAGATTTCTTGGGTGGTTGTCTTAAAAATCGCATCTAGGTCAAGAGATTCCCTAAGTTTTGCAACAACTTCAAACAATACCCGTTGTTGTTCTGCTGCTTGTTCCAAATTTAACGTCTGTTGTCGGGTCTGAGTGAGTAAATCAGCTTGCTGGAGTGCTACCCCCATTTGACCAGCAATCTGACTGAGAAAGTTAACTTCAGAGGCTTTCCATTGCCGAGGCCCAGTGTGTTGATAAGTTGCCAACAAACCCCAAAGTTTTTGCCCAACAAAAATCGGAGCAAGCACAAAAGCGTGAATTTGAAACTGTTCTAAATTGTCGATATGACACTGATTAAACCCCATCTTGTAGATGTCATCGACTGCAAATGTTTCATTGTTGCGGTAGCGTCCTCCCTCTGTATCTTGTAAGTAGGTATCATTCCAAATTGTATTAACACCTATTTCAGACTCATTCGACCAGTATGGACTAGCAGCCTCAAAATCACCGACAAATTGACCACCCCAATTAGAATCGAAACGATAAACAGAAACGCGATCGGCTTTGATTAATTGACAAACTTCTTTAGTAGTTGTTTGAAAAATGGTAGCTGTGTCAAGAGATTCCCGAATCTCGGCAATAACTTTAAACACAGCCTGTTCTTGTTCAGCTGTCCGTTGTAATTCAACTGTGCGCCTTCTAACTTGTTTTTCTAAATTTTCATTGAAGGTTTGCACTTGTTGATATAGTTCATACTGCTGAATTGCTGAAGCAAAGTGCTTACCAATATCTGTAGCTAGTTCAATTTCTTCAACCGTCCATTTTTGAGCTTGTGCTTTTTTAGATTCTCGCCAAACGTCAAACGATAAACGGGGGTACAACTGCCTTTGATCGTTGTCATATTGCCCCGCCCATAGGGTTTCTGTATCTATTTCATTACGAAAAATACTTAAATAGCCGAGCAACTGCTGACGATACTGGAGTGGGATCATCAACATGCTGCGAATTTTAGTTGGTTGAAAAGCAGGTTGCAAACTCCGTAAGCTAGCAGTTTGATATATATCTGAAATCGCCCAAGTATCGTATTTACCAGACTTGTAGTGTTCCTGCCAGACACTATACTGCTCTATTAGTGGATATATAGTTTGTTCTGGCATGACAGGTTGCTGTCCACAGATATAAAGCTTGGCACAAGTGTTTCCTGGTATTAAACATTCTGTCAAGCTGCTCATGTTGCCATTGTGTAAATCAAAAGCTGCATTTCTAATGCAAAGCCTGCCACCAACACCATTAAAGGCAGCAACAGCCACTTCTAGGGCTGGTTGTAATACAATCGTTGGTAATGAATGTACTAGGGTAGCAATGCGGTTAATGATCGCTTCCCGTTCGGCTGTTTTGCGGACTTGAGTTAGGAGGGTACTTTGAGCGATCGCTACTGAAAGCTGATCTACCACCATTTGTAATGCTTCTAGTTCAGATTCTGAAATTAAACGCGCTTGGGAATTATGAGATACCAGTAGTCCCCAAAGTTCATCTTGATAGAGAATAGGCGCTACTACAGAGGACTTTACCCCCATTGCTGTCAAATATTCAATATGGCAGGAGTCTACAGGGCGGTAATGGATCTCCTCTGATCTAGTTTCTCCATTTTCCAAGTCATGGTGGTGACTTTGACCAATCTCTTGAGTATCAACATTCACAACAGAACGCACCCGTGATTTGATAAATAGTTCACGGGCGGTGAGTGGAATATCATCAGCAGGAAAATTCAGTCCCAGTAGCGACGGTAAACGATTTTCGTAAATTGACTCAGCAATGACCTGGCCGCTGTCATCGGCATGAAATTTATAAATCATTACTCGGTCAGTTTTTAGTAGCGATCGCACTTCTGCCGTCGTCACTGTGATAATTTCTTCAAACTCTAAGCTTCGCCGGATACGGTTTGTAATGCGGCGTACTAAACTTTCTTCATGACGACATAACGGCAAATCTTGTTCAGGGTTTGAGTCCATTGCTTATAGCAAAATCAATTAATAATTTGCAAAGTGACATAATTAAATCTAAAGCCATTTTGAAATTGATTTAATCAATTTGTCTTCAGTAAAACTACGGGCAAATCATTAATATAAATATTTATTTACTTTTTATAAAAGTTCACCCAATTGTCACAGAAAAAGACGCTAAAAAATTGCGTCTGTATTAGCTATAAGAAAATATTCTTGCTTTTTATTTTTGACTTATTGTCGAACATTGCCGTAGCAATATTAAACTTTTATATTGTCAGCAAAGCGAATTTTAAGATAGTCATCTTCCATCTTTGCCCCTCCTGGTTGTAGTGCTGCTAAGGCTTGCGGCAAAACTAAGTTACGACGGTGGTTGCCAATGGTGATGTTTAACTCGTCTCCATTCTTACTGAGTTGAACTTGGTTTTTAGGAATACCAGGTAAATAAATTTCTAAGCTGTATTGGTTTTGCTCTTGCACGACTCTCATAGTCGTTTCTTTGTAATAAATCTGAGTCGGATCTTCATCTTTATAGAGGGTTTCCTTCAGGCGCTCTAAAGCCGCCAATCCGCACATTTCCTCAGAAAATAGTGGAACTTCTTTCACAGGTAAAGGGTGGAAATTATCATGAATTTCCTGGCGATATTGCTCCTGACTTTCCTTCCAACGTTGGAAAAATGGGTCTTGGACTTCATTTGGAATAATTCGATTAGCCACTATCAAATCTGTTGCCACATTATACAAACTCAGATAAGCATGGGCCCGCAGAGACTCTTTAATCACCATCTTTTCGGGATTAGTGACTAGACGCACTGAGGTTTGAGTATTGTCTGTTAATACTTTTTCCAGAGCTTCAATTTGTTCATAAAACTCATAAGGTGCATCCATCACCTCTTTATCTGGTAGCGAAAAACCAGCAATTGGTCTAAAAAAAGGTTCAACCAGAGGGCGAAGTGCTACGGAGATGTTTTGGAATGGTTTGTAAAAACGGCGCATATACCAGCCACCGACTTCAGGTAAACTCAGCAAGCGTAGTGCAGTGCCCGTGGGGGCTGAGTCGATAATTAAAACATCAAACTCACCTTCATCATAATGGCGTTTCATCCTTACCAAGCCAAAAATCTCATCCATGCCTGGTAAAATTGCCAATTCTTCTGCCTGTATGCCGTCTAAACCCCTTGCCTGTAAAACTTGGGTAATGTAACGTTTGACAGCACCCCAGTTTCCCTCAAGTTCTTGCAGCGCATCCAGTTCTGCACCCCACAGATTTGGGCGAATTTTTTGGGGTGCATGTCCCAGTTCTATGTCAAAACTGTCTGCAAGGGAATGAGCGGGATCTGTACTTAAAACCAATGTCTGATAGCCTAGTTCCGCACAACGGAGTCCAGTTGCAGCAGCAACGGAAGTTTTGCCCACGCCGCCTTTACCAGTCATCAAAATTACACGCATAGATGCTTCTATCCTGCCTGAGGATTTTATTACATTTATTTACATTATCGACTGTTTAAGAAAATAAATGTTGTGTTTAGGGATGAACAGTTTTTAATTATGGTAGTCAGCCGTCAGTGGCAAGATGAAAAAGGCGAAGCCAAGAAAGATAAGAACTAGATAATTTATAATTCGTAATTGGTAATTCGTAATTTACAGCAGTTGTCATGTATTTGAAGCACATTTGTCGTAGGGGCACAGCAGTGCTGTGCCCCTACCTGTATACTTCATTTACCTGAAAAACGCTGTATTTGTTTACTTCTTATTCCAGAGACTTAAAAATGCTTGAGAGATAGCTGGGGTAATCTGACTTTGTAAGTGAGTTAATGCATCACGATGGTTTTGATTGTTGTCATCATAATAAGTGAACACATTCGTCAGCTTGACAATCTCAGGATTTTGATCGTTTGTTCCCCTCCATTTGTTAGTAACTTTGTGCAAAACGTCTTTGGGTAGATTTTGTTGTAAGTTATTTAACGCTGCACTGTAAGAAGGATTTTGAGGATTCTTTTTGAATTGAGCCAATAAATCTATCAGCTTGAGTTGTGATTGTGGCTGCGGCTGGGGCTTATTTGTAAGACTAGGTTGCTGTAAAATTTGACGCTGTTCAATACTGGCAATACCATTTTCAGTTAAACCCTGAGATTTCTGAAATTTCTTGACTGCTGTATAAGTGGCTGGCCCATAAAAAGGTTTGCCTGGTGGAATTTCGGCATTGGTTGCAAAACCGTGAAACTTCAATCTATTCTGAAGTCCTATTACTGTATCTTCCATTACACTTCGAGTCTCGGCATCAGCGTTACCATTAACCGCAAGTTTTTGTGAGTACTGTTTCTGAAACTTTTTAATCGCTTCTTCGGTAGGATCATCTGTCAAGAAGTTGTTATTCCGCTTCCAGGGAGCGAATTTAGTGAGATCCGGCTTAGGATCTATCTCAGGAGCTAAATATCCCAGCCCAATCAATATATGACGGATCATTTCAGGGCTACTAACAGCCATACTTTTTGCTTCCTTTGCGACTAAACTACCATTTAATGTATCTTGTTTTACAAAATTTATGTAAGTAGAAATAAATAAATCTAACATGTCCTGTTTGCAAGGCGTTCCAAAATTTAAGCGATGTATGACACCAAGGTGCAACTCTTTGAGATGTTCGGTGTAGGTGAGTATACACCGAGAAAAAGAAAAGTGGTTTTAAGTCTTGGTGGGCGATCGCTTCGGGTTGCTTCTAAATAGCGATCGCATATATTACATGCCACCTTTAAGCATACACTTTAAATGTTACTCATTGCTCAGTAGGCAAAAACCAAACTCCGATTTAATATTCCACTGCTTACCGTCGTGAAGCAGTAGCGTTAATTTGTCGGCAGTAAACTCAAAATGCAACTGACGCTTTTCAAATTCTGGCCAAGCAACTCTAAAGTTTTGCTTTGTTAAATCTCGAAACGCAACCGTTATATGGGGAGCAAAAGGGCGAGTTTTAGAAACCTTGTCAACGATTCCCAAGTTGCTTTCTGCATAAGCCATTAAATCAGCTTGCAAAGTCAAAAGTTCTTGACTTATGGCTACATTAATGTATATGACACGAGGCACAAAGGCATCAAATCCCTTGAGTGTAATTGCTACTGGCTGTTGTCTACTAGCAAATTCCTTCAAGGATGCTTCTAGCAGTGGCAAGTTATCATCTGCCCATTCAAAAGGTGGTTGCAGGGTAATATGAGGCGGAGACTTTAGCGCTCCGCTACTAGCATAGTGATCAGCGAAGTACTGCTTAATCTGGTTGGCGTAGTCTTGAATGTCTTGTGGTGGTAAAAGGGCGACAAAAAAACGGCTCATCTAGCTTATCTATATTAATTATTTTTATTCTGACTCCTGAGCCGCGATCGCTAACGCCGAGAAAATATTACAATTATATTTACGATACAAAAACTTCAGAGGTTGCCCACTCCCAAAAGGGCATTACCGAGCGATCGCACCACGCCGCCTTTATTATTTCCTTGCCTGTAAATTTCTTCTGTCTGCCGCCAAATTGCTAAAAGGTTTTAGCTTTCTTGGGCACATTAACTGTTTTTTGTTAATGTTATCCTAGTCTCACAACTAGCTCCTCAAGCGTCAATTCCGGCACTTCTTGCCGTACTAAAAAATTTTATCACCATAAAATACCAAAAACCTGGTCGAGGTTGACCAGGTTTTATCGAGTTTACAGGGTTCAAATTGTTAAACTAAGTTAAGTAATTGAAACTTAATAACTAAGGTGGACTAAACGACGAACAAACTCAGCATTATTGCGTTTTTCCGCTTTAGGATTTGGGTTTGCCTTCTACATTCGGCTTTTTACCACTTCATCTGATATGCTGAAATTTGCTTGGGTTGATGACAGGGGACACTAAGTCATTTACCCTTTTAGTTTGGTTTTTTGTTTGGTGTCCTACTATTTAATTTATCACTTAGTTTGGGAGTTGCAACCCTTAGTTTACTAAAGTTGACGTTTTGTTAGATTTTGCAATTTAGATCGAGAGATTTGATCCCCGACTATCTTTTTAAGGGAATCTTGGAGAAATAAGCATGACTAACCAAACTGCATTGTCATCAATTCCACATAATTGGACTGTTATCCAGATGGGCGGTTTCGCTTTTCCATAACTGCTTGCTTTCTAATTCATTCCCCTAGATAGTTTCACACTTTATCGGTTTTAGCTTGAAATTAAATCACAGTTATAGTAGATGCTGATGGAATTGACTACAACTTTTCATGCTCTCAAAGAATGGGCAGTCGCTATAAATGCCTTAGAAAGTGGCAAAACAATTATGTTGCTCCGCAAAGGCGGTATCCATGAACGAAATGGACATTTCCAAGTTGCCAACAAGCAAATTTTGCTTTACCCTACTTATGAACATCAACAAGCTTTCATGCTGAAAGCTGAGTATGCCAATCGTGTTTATCCAGTAACATCAGGTTGGCATCCAGAGACAGTTCCTATCGGCAGTTGCGCTGAAATTACAGATATTTTGCCAGTTAGCGATGAGTCTATTGTCAACACCTTGCTTCCATTCCATATTTGGAACGAGCATTTTATTAGCGATCGCCTCAAATGGAAACCACGCCAGCCGCTTTATATTCTCCTCCTACGGACATATAAACTACCCCAACAAGAAATTCTCTATCATCCTAAATACGGCGGTTGCAAGTCATGGATTGATTTAGATCAACCAATTCACTTGCAAGGAGCAAAACCAGTTTTATCTGACTTTGAATATACTCAACTAGTAGAGACAATTCGCCGGATTGTCGGCGATAAGTTGTATGCTCCATCTTTGTAATAACCCAAGTTACAGGTTATCAAAGACCAATTTCTTATAGATATCCCCGAAAATGAATGTAGAGACGCGAAATTGTACTTCGTCCCGTTGCGCTAACTCGTCTCTACAAGGGTTTCAAGTAACGCATATTTAATTTCTGGATTATTGTCAAAAGTAATTTCCGAAATCGGCAATAGTCCTTATATATTTAATCAGAAAAACAAATAGTCTAATTGCAAACTTCAGCAAAAATAGTAGTTATTGTTACACACAATCCCAAAAAACGCGGATAACATTAGAAAAATCTCACCCGATAAATAAGGTGAGGCAAAGCTGTTTATCTTCGTGTCCCTCTAGCAGATGTCTTTCAAGCTATGACTTGTGAAGTAATTATCCTGAAATGGATAGAACTTAATTACGCTTTGTCTAAAGTGTTAGACAAAAAAGTATCCCAGAAGGGTGATAATTAGCTTGACAAAAGTCTGTTATTATGCGTTATTAGCTAAAAGTACAAGGAGTTTGCAATGCATCAACAAATGTGCTGGTTACCTAAGTCTGGTGGCAACGGAGAGAAAATTTTGTATTTGCAGACAGAACCTAATCAACCTTGGCGTCCTTACACAGCTTTTAGAGGTCTTACAGTCCCAGATTATCAAATACCAGGTGGTTCTAAAGGTTGGGCAACTTATCAAAAACTTCTCAAAGCAGGTTGGACACTAGTACCTAGCGCACGGGCAAATGAGTTTGGCAGCAGCAGCTACGTAGAGTCAACAGCCCAAAATCAATAGTCATTGATCATTTGTTCTTCTCGGCGTCTCTGCGTCTTGCTAGTACAGCACGGCGTAAATAAGCAGACCATTGAAAAGCCGTAAAGAGCTTATCCCATAATACTTTTAACTTTTGACACTTCGACTTTGCTCAGTGTTAACTTTTGAATTTTGCTTTGCGGTACTAGTCCCTCACTCGCTCACAAACCTCTGGGGGAACCTTCACCGCGAGGATCGGCGGCCCCTTCTAAAGTTCCATCAGATGTTACAGCGATCGCATTACCATTACCCCAAGGAATAGTTTCCTTTATTTTGTGTCCCCGACGGCGTAAGTCTTCGACAGTGAGAGCATCTAAGCCCCAGGATTCGACGCGCAACTGATCTGGAAGCCACTGATGATGTATGCGTGGAACAGAAACAGCTGCACCAACATCCATGTTGTATTCCAGCACATTTAGAATCACTTGCAAAACCTGGGTAATGATAGTACTACCACCAGGCGCACCTGCTGCCATGCGGAAATGACCATTTTCTGTGACAATTGTGGGAGTCATGCTGGATAAGGGAGTCTTACGCGGTGCGATCGCATTGGCATCGTTACCAACTAAGCCAAAGGCATTAGGCACTCCTGGCGCAGAAGCAAAGTCATCCATCTCATTGTTGAGGACAATTCCAGTTCCCGGTGTCACTACACCAGCACCAAAACCAAGGTTAATCGTGAAAGTCAGACTTACGGCGTTGCGTTCTTCATCCACAACTGTAAGATGACTGGTTTGGGGAGATTCATACCGAGGACAAGGGGATGAGGGGAGACGGAGACATTTTGAATTTTGAATTTTGAATTTTGAATTCAAGTCTGCTGGCTTGATCTCGGTTGAAGGTCTAGCCACTTGCATATTAATTTCTTGACGGCGTTTTTTGGCGTAAGCTGGACTGAGCAGTTCTTGCACAGGAACTTTGACAAAATCAGGATCGCCTAAATATTCTGAGCGATCGGCGTAAGCAATCTTCATTGCTTCTACCATTAAATGTATAGCGTCGGGATGATGCCATCCCAAAGATTTTAAATTAGTGTCACCAATAATATTTAAAATCTGCAATAGATGAACGCCTCCCGATGACGGTGGTGGCATTGAGCAAATTTTAGCTTTGCGAAAATTGCTACAAACAGGAGTCCGCCAGATTGGTTTGTAGGCTTTGAGGTCTTCTAGAGTAATTAAACCACCATTTTTTACCATATCAGAAGCGATCGCCCGAGCAATACTTCCGGTGTAAAAACTTTGGGGATTTTGGGCAATTTCTGTTAATGTGCGTGCCAAATCGCGCTGCACCAGTTTCTCACCTGGTTGATAAAACTCACCATTGCGAGTAAAAATTTCCCGCGCTGTTGGATTGTTGAGAACTGCTTCCTTGCGGTTTTTGTACTCTGGGAGCGAACGCCAAGTAATTTGAGGACTGAGGACAAAGCCATTTGCAGCAAGTGCGATCGCAGGTTTCATTACCTCTTGCCAAGAAAGCTTACCATAGCGACGATGCACTTCATAAAGTCCCGCCACCGTTCCTGGTGTTGCTACTGCCAAATAACCATTAATACTTGCATTCGGACGCACCTTTCCTTTTGCGTCTAAATACATATTTCTTGTAGCTTTCAGGGGTGCGCGTTCGCGGAAATCTAGGGCTTTCATCTCGCCAGTTTTCTCAGAATGCATCAGCAAAAATCCGCCGCCACCGATTCCGGCTGAAAAAGGTTCAACCACTGAGATTGCAAAGGTTGTAGCTACGGCTGCATCCACCGCATTACCACCTTTGCGTAACATCGAAATTCCCGCTTCACTTGCTAATGGATGGGCCGAAACCACCATCCCCTTTTTGCTGCGTAAGGGTAAAGTTAAGGCAGCTGAGGCAACTTGGGTGTAAAGCAAGACGGTGAAAGAAAAGATTGCAATCGCAACTCGCTTGGGTTTAGTAACAGTAAGCATTTTTATACCATTTCTCCTAAAATCTTATACTTGTTTAGCATCTTGGCGTGAGATTATTGATATATCTGATTTGAAAATTTTACAGCACTTATAAATGCTATGTTACGAAAAATAAGTAAAACATTTTTCAAAGCTTTAACTATTGGCTTATATATCTCTAGCGGAAGCGTTCTCTCTCAAACATTACCGCTTTCCTCTAATTTAGTAGGTTTTAATACGGATGAAGGTGAAAAATTATTATTTGAGAGTAAGTCAAAGGAAGACTTCTTTCCACTGAGTATGCAATTCACCACTCAAAGTAATCAGGCATATTGTGGTGTTGCAAGTATGGTTATGGTACTGAATGGTCTACAAATTCCAGCACCAGAAGCACCGCAGTACAAGCCATATCGAATATTTACTCAAGAAAACTTTTTTAGTAATGATAATACAAAAAAAGTGCTAACTCCTGAAGTTGTGTCTCGCCAAGGTATGACTTTAGATCAGTTAGGGCAATTACTAGCCAGCTATGGCGTTAAAGTTAATGTTTACCACGCTGCCGACACTAGTTTAGAACAGTTCCGCAAACAAGCAGCAGCAAATTTAAAAGAACCAGAAAATTTTGTTTTAGTAAACTATTTACGCAAAGAAATAGGTCAAGAGAAAGGTGGACATATTTCTCCTTTAGCAGCATATAATGAGCAAACAGATAGATTTTTAATTCTTGATGTTTCTCGTTATAAATATCCACCAGTTTGGGTAAAAACAGCAGATTTATGGAAAGCAATGCTCACAAATGATGCCTCAGTAAATAAGAGCCGTGGCTTTGTATTTGTCAGCAAAAGTCTTTGATATAGCAATTCCCATTCACATGCGGTACAACATAATATTGCGAAGTGTAAGGGCACGGCAGTGCCGTGCCCCTACGGGTGTACCTCACTCAAGCGAGAACCGCTATATTGAATTCATGAATTCTGCGATCGCCTATCTTTCATGTAAATAATGCGAGCTAATTATGAATACCGTAATTACACCAAAAAGAATCGAGTTACCACCTGGCGCGGTGTTGAAGCTTTTGGGGAACTGGAAAGACTATCAAGTATTGAGTCAGCAACTAGGCGATCGCTCCTCACCTCGCATTAAATATCGAAGAGGAGAAATTTTATTGATGGCACCGCTACCAGAGCATGGAAGAGATGCGAGTTTACTGGCAGATATTGCTAAGGTTTTGCTGGATCATTTAAACCGCATATACGAGTCATTTACGCCCATTACTATGAGCTTGCCAGAAATTAGTGGTATTGAACCAGACTTTTGCTTTTACATTGAAAATTGTAGAGCAGTAGTAGGCAAAAAAAGAATTAATTGGGAGTCAGATCCACCACCAGATTTAGCAATTGAAATAGATGTGACAAGCTACACCGACGTTAATGATTTCTTGCCTTATCGAGTACCAGAAGTTTGGATATTAAAGAGTAATCGGCTATTAATTTATAGATTGCAGGAAGAAAGTTATTTGCTTACAGAAAGTAGCTACTTTCCTAACGTTAGAGAAATTGTACAGCAATGTCTCCAAATGGCCAATAAGCAAACAACAAGTGAAGTCATTAGGTGGTTAAAGAACTTTTTGCGTGAACAGCAGTAGGGTGTGTTACGGCTTCGGTAATATCATGTCCGCTTGATTGCTTATTAAACCCGAAGAACCCCACCCCTTAATCCCCTCCCCGCCGGCGGGGAGGGGAGACAAAGCATAGCTTTGGGGGGGGGTGGGGTGCAATGACTATGGGAATCACAACTAATTACCGGGACATGATATAACGCACCATTTCAGGTTTTCGGTGCGTTAGGTTTTATTTGCGCCTACTTACTTATCCTTAAGATAAACCTAATCCCTTCGATTTGCGAAACTCCTGAACAACATCTTTAATCTTACGTAATTCTCCCTCAACTAAATAATTTAACTGCCGCATTTCATCTGCTGAAATCTTTCCAGAAAGTGAGGCGATCGCATTTCTTAATTCGGGATACTTCTTTAATATTTCTTGTCGAACAATTGGCACTGTTTCGTAAGGCGGAAAATATTTTTTATCATCCTTTAGTACAACTAAGCCCAAACGAGAAATCTGACCATCAGTAGAATTTCCCGCTACCATATCCACTTGTTTTTGAACCAAAGCACGATATATTAAACCCAAGTCCATGATTTGGGGAGGTTTAACAAAACGTAAATTGTAAGTTTTAGCTAATCCTGGAAAACCATCTTCCCGTTCTAAAAATTCGTAACCAAAACCGCCCCGCCATTGCGGTGTATACTGAGTAGCTTGTGAGAGAGTTTTAATGTTGTAGCGTCTGGCATCTTCACCGCGAACAATCATTGCAAAAGTGTTTTCAAAACCCAAGCTTGGCATCACTTCCAGATTGAATTTTTGCGAGTATGCTTGTTTTAACTTCTCATAAACTTCTTTAGAATCATTAATTGCTTTTTGCTTCAGAATTCCAGTAAAAGCTGTGCCTGTATACTCAATATATGCATCAATTTTGCCAGAAGTAATTGCACTATGACAAACAAAAGAACCACCCAAACGGAGGCGACGATCTACTTTTAAATTAGTTGTCGCCTCGATTTGCTGGGCTAAAAGTTCTCCTAAAATATCTTGTTCAGTAAAATCTTTAGAAGCAACGATAATATTACCACCACTGCTACTACTTACATTTGATGTGCAGCCAGTGATTAGCAGTAACAAAGCAAAACTTAAAAAGCAAAATGCCAAAAATCTTTTCATGACTTGCTTAATTTTTAACTTTTAGTTTATTCTCTATCCAGCCAATTATTAAGTCAGCCAGTAATGCAATTACCGCCGCCGGAAACGCCCCGGCTAAAATTAACTGATCATTCACTACTGATATTCCCCGAAAAATAAATACTCCCAAACCACCAGCACCAATTGCAGCTGCGATGGTTGCAATACCAATGGCAATTACAGTTGCTACTCGTACCCCTGCTAAAATCACTCCCATTGCCAAGGGAATCTCAACTTGTAACAATAATTGTGTATCTGTCATTCCCATGCCTCTCCCAGCTTCTCGAATAGCTGGATCTACATTGGTGATACCTGTGTAAGTGTTGCGAATTATTGGTAAAAAAGAATATAAAGTCAAGGCAATAATCGCTGGTACTACACCAATTCCGGCAATGGGAATGAGTAAGCCAAATAGTGCCAAACTAGGTATAGTTTGCAAAATATTTGCTATACCCAGAATTGGTTGGCGAAGGTAGGTTTTGCGGGTAATCAAAATACCCAATGGAATGCCGACAAATATGGCAATTCCAATAGCAATACTCACCAAAAATAAATGTTCTAGAGTATGCTGAAGGATTTCTGGGGCATACTTAACGAGGAAGAAATCTTTCATAAAGTGTCTTTGGGGGAACGCATACATTGGAGAAAGGCTAGGCTTTCTGGGTGTTGCGATCGCATAAATTCATCCTTTGCCTCCAATACTACCAATTCTCCGCCATACATTAAACCAATTCTCGATGCTAAGACAAAAGCTTCTTGAATATCGTGGGTGACAAACACAACTGTCTTGCCTAATTCTTGCTGCAAATGCCGAAACTCTTGTTGAAGTTCTAAGCGCGTAATTGGATCGAGTGCGCCAAAGGGTTCATCCATCAACAATACTGGCGGATCTGCTGCTAAAGCCCTGGCTACACCAACTCTTTGCCTTTGTCCTCCCGAAAGCTCGTGCGGGTAACGTCCGGCGAATTGTGCTGGTTCTAAACCCACCAATTGTAACAATTCATAAACCCGCGTTTTTATTTGTTTAGGTTGCCAACCTTCCAAAGACGGGACTAAACCCACATTGCGTTCAACAGTAAAATGGGGAAATAAACCAATTTCTTGAATGACGTAACCAATTTTTCGCCGCAGTTTAATTTCATCCCATTGAGTTGTGGGAATACCATCAAATAAAACTTCGCCTTGTGTAGGTGTGAATAGGCGATTAATTAACTTCATTGTTGTGGTTTTGCCGCTACCACTGCGCCCAAGTAATACCAGTGCTTCTCCTTGGCGGATGGTGAAATTGAGATTTGACACCAAGGGGCGATGATTGCGGCTAAAGGTGACATCGCGGAATTCGACAGCAGTTTGATTATTTTGCGGCATGAATGGCTTTTGATGGACGCTAGCTATATGTATTATGTGCTGATTTTGCTAGCGTGCTAACGCCCAATTTACCAGACAAGTTGCTCAAGGCTTTTGTTTTAAAAATCTAATGCACTACTCACCAACAAGCCTAAGTGCTGACTCCAAAACTTGTGTATTGACTCTAAAACCAACCTGAATCAGTTGTTCAAAAATTGGTCTAGCGGCTTCTACCTTACCTTCCCGTTTCGCAAGTAGAATAACACCCAGAGTTCCCCGCACAGGAATTTCTAAAGCAAGTGCTGCGGTTTTTGCGGCGCGATCGTCTAAAATTGCTTCATAGCCAGGATTGTTATATATCCAGGTGAGAACGTGACTCTCTCCCAAACCAAGGCCCCATGCAGCAATCACTGAATCAACTTGTTCCACATCTCGAATATAAATAGTTCCTTCACTCAAAATCCAGAGTTTTGCAGGGTCATTATCTGGTGCAATGCAGATTTCTTGAACAACACCGCTAGGAATGACAACCTCATCACAGAGTTCTGAGAGCAAATGAACTTGGTTAATCTTAGTCAGCACAATCAATGGAGAAGAATTTCAACCCATAGTCTAGTCACGCGCTAACTCCTGGGCTAATTCTTCAGGAGTTACTTGAAAAGGTGAAACATTATAACGATCGAGTGCTTCTAGGAATTGCTGACGGCTAACCCCGGCAATTTCAGCAGCCTTAGATTGGGAAAGCGTACCAACTTCATACCATTTGACAGCAGCCGCTAAACGCATCTCTTGAACAAACGTTTCTGGGTTAGTGCGGAGTGCTGAAAAAACATCATTTGGAAGTTCGATATTAATTTGGATGGTCATAAATTGAGCTAAATTGGCAGCTTGTTTTTAGGTTTAGATTAACATGAGTTTTACTAAATAAAACCAATTTTCTCGCTAAAGGCGATACCTACGGCACGCTTAACAGCAATACCTACGGCACGTCTAACGACGATCGCATTTTTCCACAGATGCGTAACCATGATCTTGATTACGATAATACTGGATTGTAGTATGACATCCAATGGGAAGCGCTATAGTTTAACGATGAGCAACTGCAACAGAAGAAAAGTAATATCATGAACACCGCCAAACTCAGCACTGATGGCACTCACCAAGTTGTTATTTTGCCCGAAGATTTTCAACTCACTGGTACAGAAGTCTATATCAAAAAAATTGGTAACGCTATTGTTCTTATCGCCAAAGATAACCCCTGGCGATCGCTCATCGATAGTCTAGACAATTTCTGTGATGGTTTTATGACTACTAGAGATCAGCCACTCATCGAAACCAGAGAGATTTTGTAAATGCGATACCTGCTTGATACCAATATCTGCATTTATCTGTTAGAGAAAACTTTAATAGTAAGGATAGTGTTACTGGTGGTTTTGGAGGTCTTTCATTAATATCAACTAGCTCTGTGCCAACCATTGACGACACAGTACGTCATACAGCAGTCCTCACTATCAGACGGTTAGATTCGCAAACAGTTCGGATAAGTGCATCAATTGATGGTTTCCTTGTAAGAGCTGTTGATTCTGGCCCTGGAATCATTACCTCTTTTGATGAAATTGTAGTCAGAAGTGGTTTTAGTGATCTCAATATAAATATCGACAACGTTGTACTCCAAGCCCTTTAACCCACGCATCGAAAACCCTATGTTCGATTAGGCGGTAGTAGGACTGGCAATGATTGGCTTTGTGTCGAAATGTTTGTAAAAGTATGTGGTGCGTTAGGCTCAACGTCGTAACGCATCCTACTAATCAAGATTCCATCTCTGCCAATTCTAACCAGCGTTCAGTCGCCACATCGATCGCGTGCTTGAGCTTTTCCACATGATCATACAGTTTTTGCACTTGGCTATAATTCCCCGGTGAGACATTCGTGAGCGTTTTCTCGGTTTCCGCTTTCTCAGCCTCTAACTGGGCAATTTTACCCTCTAACTGCTCAAATTCTTTCTTTTCCCAATTAGATAATCTCCGCCGCTTTGTATTTTCTACATCCTTGGGTGAAGCCGCACCATTTTGAACTTCAGCATTTTTCGGCTTCTCCTTAGCGTTCGCAGCTTGTTGCTGTGCCTCTTCAGCCTTCTTATAGTCTAGATAAATCGAGTAATTACCTGGATATTGCCGGAGATTACCGCCTTCTTCAAAGGAAAATACTGTGTCGATGGTGCGATCGAGAAAGTAGCGATCGTGAGAAACTACAATTACACATCCTGCAAAATCTTCTAAATAATCCTCTAATACTGCCAATGTCTGAACATCTAAATCATTTGTCGGTTCATCTAAAATCAAGACATTGGGGGCACTCATCAAAACCCGTAACAGAAATAAACGGCGTTTTTCACCACCAGAAAGTTTACTAATTGGGGCATATTGTTGATTACCAGGAAACAAAAACCGCTCCAACATTTGAGAAGCAGTAATTTGAGTACCATCGGTAATTTTGATAAACTCTCCTTCTTCTTTGATGTAGTCAATCACGCGCTGACTTTCGTTTAAAGCTGTGAGCAATTCTTCCGAATGCTGGTCAAAATAACCGATGTGAATTGTAGTCCCAATATCTGCAACACCTGAATCTGGCTGAATCTGACCAGTAATAATATCCATTAAAGTAGATTTACCAGCACCGTTAGCGCCGATGATGCCGATGCGGTCTTCTGGACTAAATTCGTAGGTAAAATTATTAATCAGGGTGCGTCCATTGTATGCTTTGGAAACGTTATTTAATTCAATAACCTTTTTGCCAATGCGACGACCAACTGTAGAAATATCAACTTTACCCTGAACTTGTTTAAATTCAGTATCCCGCAGAGCATGAGCGCGGTCAATTCTAGCTTTTTGCTTGGTACTTCTAGCTTTCGGCCCTTTTTTGAGCCATTCCAACTCGCGGCGCAACAAGCCTTGGTGTTTACGTTGACTACTTACGGCAGATTCTTCAGATAAAGCTTTCTTTTCGAGGTAATATGAGTAGTTACCTGTATAGGTGTAAATGTCGCCTCGGTCGATTTCAACGATCCGATTGGTAACGCGATCTAGAAAATAGCGATCGTGAGTTATCAGAAAAAGTGCGCCGCGATAGCGATTCAAATAACTTTGTAACCATTCTACAGAAAGAGCATCAAGATGGTTTGTCGGCTCATCCATGAGCAAAACATCTGGTTCTGATAGCAAGGCTGATGCTAAAGCAATGCGCTTGCGATAGCCTCCAGATAAAGTGCCTATCTTGGCATCAAAGTCAGAAATTCCTAATTTTGTCAGGATGATTTTGGCATTAGTTTCTAGTTCCCAAGCATCATTTGTATCCATCTGTTGCATCACCACAGAAAGGCGAGACATCAGTTGGCTATCATCTGGATAGTGAGCCAATTTATCTGAGAGTTCTTCATATTCACGGACTATAGCAATATGTTCGCCACTGTCAGCAAAAACTTGCTCTAAAACTGTGTGATTTTCATCTAAATCTGGCAACTGGGGTAAGTAGATAATTCTAGAACCAGAGTTGACTAAAATCTGACCGCTATCAATCGATTCTAACCCGGCAATCATTTTTAATAGGGTTGATTTGCCTGAACCGTTAGTACCAATTAAGCCAACCTTGTCGGTAGCATCGAGGCTAAAACTAGCATCTTTTAAAATTTCCTTGATGCCAAAGTCTTTTTTAACTGATTGGAGTGTAATAATACTCATAAGATTTAGTAGTTTTTCATTGATTATTAGTTAGGAGGTAAGGCACATACCCTACCTACATTCGCCGAATTCTATACAAATAAATCCAAGGGGAGATGTCCATACATTTCGTTGATTCCGTCTTCGTGGTAAGACTGACAAGACACTAATACACCACGATGATGTCCAGCATAAGAATCAAGATAGCACAAACCATTTTTACCATTTAATTTGATATAAACTGGGCCTTCTGGTGTAAGTAAATTGTCTGGCGGTTCATAACCCAAAGCCAGAGAATAAGTCTTCATGGCAAGTATTCCTTCTTCTGCTGTATCAGCACAAATTCCTAAAATTTGATAATCAGCAAGTTTGGTGAGCAAAATTAAGGCACTACGAATTACTGATTTTTCTGATGGCTTGAGGACAGGCGCAATATCTAGACAATTGAATTTATTCAGTAATTTTTTCGCTTCTTCAGCAGTGAGATTCTGAGGATTGGGGGTTGACATAAACTTCGATTATTGTCTTAGGGGTTTTTCTGTTGTGTAGAAGTTGGGACTAGTACCGCAAGGCGAAAGTTAAAAGTCAAAAGTCAAAATGCCTTAATTTTTGGGCTTTGTGGCTGTAATGAAATGATAGGTTTATTTCCGCCAACTCGTACTAAACCGCGTCCATCTTGAAAACTGTAATTCTTTCCGTATGAAAAGAAAAAACCCTCATCCCCCAGCCCCTTCTCCCAAATTTGGGAGAAGGGGAGCCGCAAAGTTGTCCCTCTCCCAAGAAGGGAGAGGGATTTAGGGTGAGGGCAAAAACTACGGTTCTCAACATAGATGAGGTTTAGCTCAACTTACTAAATATTATTTACTCAAATTACAGGGCTATTTCATTCTCATCTAGTCCGCCTCAGAATGAATTCTGAGTCTCATAGCGAAAGTCGTCTAAAGACGACTGAGACTCATGTTATAGTCCGTTTTAACGGACTTTAGCTATGAGCCGAGGAACTTCAGTTCTGGGCGGTTTCTGTTTAGAACGAAATAGCCCTGACTCAAATTAAGGTTGATTTTGGACATTCCCAAGGTTGAATATGAAGGGGACGCCGCTTTTTGAGTCACCACCCATAACCAGGACTTTGGGCATCTGAGCGCCGCCACTCTTCCAAGCTTCAATTGCTTCTTTTTGCAGAACTAACTGCCCTCCTTGGGCTTTGAGTGTCTCTGCTAAGAGTCTTTGAGCTTCTGCCCTACCTTTAGCGCGATTCACATCTGCTTGTGCTTCTTGTTCTGCTTCCCGTGCTACATAAACGGCTCTTTGCGCCCGTTGTTCAGCAATTTGTTTTTCTTCCACTGCTCTGGCAAATTCTGGTGAGAATGCTAAATCAACTACGCTAGTATCTAACACAATTATCCCATATTTGTCTAAGCGATCGCCTAGCGCTTCATCAAAGTCGTCTTTCAACTCACTTCTTTTGGTAATTGCTTCTTCTACTGTTCTTCTAGCGGCTGCAATTTTAAATGCTTCTTGGGTCTGTGGTGCAATGATTTTTGATACAATATTTGCTAAGGTTCCTTGTTTCCTTCTAACTTCAACTACCTTGATGGGATCGAGGCGAAAGTTGATCGCAAATCTCGCAGATAAATTTTGCAAATCCTTGGTAGAACTCTCTGCTGGCACTTCAAATTTCTGGACAGTTAAATCATACACATCTATCACTGAGATAAAAGGCGGTTTTGCATGAATCCCTTCCAATAATGCCCCATTTCTCGCTCTACCCAAAATGCTGATCACTCCTGCTTGTCCTGGGTTAATAATGATAAAGGAATTTAGTCCCAGAAGCACTAGTGTTGCTAACACAATTCCTAAAACTGTGCTTTGCCAATTTCCAAATTGCTGATTTTTCAAATTCTTCTCTCCATGTGAGTTAGTTATTAGTCATTAGTCATTGGTCATTAGTCATGAAGAGTTATTATTTTTCTCCTTGTCTTCCTTCTCTAGCCCCCAGTCTTGAGTAAGAAGTTTTACTTTAGCTTGAGTAAACTCAGTTACTAGTTAGGAATTACGCACGGATAACGGAAAACGAACCACAGAGGGCGCAGTATTTCGACTTACTTCGACTACGCTCAGTACAAGTCGCTCAATAACCGGTCACGGAGAAATGAGAGTTTGAGAGGGTTTTTGCGTAAGTCCTAACTAGTTTAAGTTTCTCATTAGTCTGTCTGAATTAAGCCTTTAATCTGAAGAACGCGGCGGCACTGGCGGTTTTGTGTCCATCCTTAGTGATGATATTAACCAATTAGAGCGGTTTATGGATGGAGGAGCGAATGATATTATCCAAGTTTCCCCAACTGTTTTAGTTTATTGTTGCAAACATATATGCAAGTTACAGATGTAGTTGTCATTGGTAGCGGTATTGGCGGTTTGAGTTGTGCTGCTGTTTTGGCACGGTATGGCTTTGATGTGATAGTCTGCGAAAGCCATTCCATTGCTGGAGGCGCTGCTCATGGTTTTGAGCGCAATGGTTTCAAGTTTGATTCGGGCCCGTCTCTCTACTCTGGACTGTCTTACAGCCCCTCTGCCAACCCTCTGCGACAAGTGTTAGATGCAATTGGTTCTGAATTACCATGCGTAACCTACGATACTTGGGGTTGTTGTGTACCAGAAGGTGATTTTGACACGTCGGTTGGTGCGGAGCAATTTTGTGAAGTGCTGATGAAATTCCGGGGACATGATGCTGTAGCGGAATGGCAGGAACTACAGCGCGTTATGGAACCATTCGCTAGTGCAGCAACTTCCATACCACCGGCGGCATTACGCTTTGATTTTGGTGCAGTTAGAACTGTGGGCCCATTTATCCCATCTCTGACAAAAAATCTGGCGAATATAATTAAGCTGACGGGCCCCTTTAGCCGGATTATGGATGGCGTTGTTAAAGATCCTTTTACCCGAAACTGGCTTAACTTGCTGTGTTTCCTGCTTTCTGGATTGCCCGCAGATGGCACTAGCGCCGCAGAAGTAGGATTTATGTTTGCTGACTGGTATCGGCCAGACGCAATACTTGAATATCCCATTGGTGGTAGTGGTGCTTTAGTTGACACCCTTGTACAAGGATTGGAGCGTCACGGTGGGAAGTTGATTCTAGGCGCTCATGTGGAAGAAGTGCTTGTAGAAGGTAATCGGGCGGTGGGTGTGCGTCTGCGCGATCGCTCCGAAATTCGCGCACAACGAGCAGTGATTTCTAATGCATCGGTTTGGGACACACTTAAGTTACTACCAGAAAAATCAATACCCAAACAGTACCGCGTTAAACGACAAGCAACACCTGAGTGTGATAGCTTTATGCATCTACATTTAGGCATTGATGCTCAAGGATTACAGTCAAATTTGCGGTGTCATTACATCGTGGTTAATGACTGGGAATTGGGCATAACAGCACCTCAGAATGTTGTAGTTATCTCCATCCCTTCAGTTCTCGATCCATCCTTAGCGCCACCAGGTAAGCACGTAATTCATGTTTATACTCCTGGTAATGAGCCATACTCTATCTGGCAGGGAATGGATAGAAGGAGCCAAGAATACGCCGAACAAAAGCGATCGCGTGCAGAAGTAATGTGGCAAGCGCTACAGAGGATCATTCCAGATATTCGCTCTCGTTGCGAAGTCACACTTGTTGGTACACCTCTAACTCACGAACGTTATCTCCGTCGTCACCAAGGTTCTTATGGCCCAGCAATTCAGGCTGGAAGTGGTATGTTTCCTGGCCCCAGCACACCCCTAGCAGGACTGATGTGCTGTGGCGACTCAACATTTCCCGGTATTGGTTTACCAGCAGTCGCCGCCAGTGGGCTGATTGCTGCAAATACCCTTGCACCGGTTAATAAGCATTTAGCAATGCTTCAAGATATCAAGTGCATTTAATTTTTTGATTATAAAATCTAGTTGCCAAGAGAGCCGCACCCACTGCCAAAACTGCTAGTACACTGTCAGGTTCGGGGACGGCAGCAACTTGAGCATCAATTCGTGCAGTTCCAGTTTGCTCAATTGCACCTGAGAGCGGAGTAAAACCGCTCTCGTCACTGAACGTAAAGTTGGTGGCTGACTCGATGTTGAGTTACAAATACAAATTTAAGTACGTGGGTAAAAATAAATATCACTGCTTAGAATGAAGTGTAAGGTATGAGATATAAGGCATTAGGGATAAAAGATGATAAAAATATAGTTACGTTTAATTATGTCTAGTGCCAATTATTTAGCCTTAAAGCTAAAAGTTATGATGTGGTCAAGCATAAGTTTTACCTCTAAGGATTGATAAGTTTATGTTAAGAGGTGAAGCTTTTTCTCAAAAAGTATTTATAAAGTAAATCTTAAGTAGCGCTCTTCTATGACTCTCACAAGATAAAAATCAGAAACCTTTGTTGTCACTAGTTTCTATAAATCTAAGGGTAGGTTGGGTTGAGGAACGAAACCCAACGCCAATAATCCTTATTTTTGTTGGGTTTCACGTTGTTCAACCCAACCTACAAATATTTGATTTTTTCAGAGTAATAAAAGAGCGGTAGGGTGCGTTAGGCGTTCATGTCTATTTTTTGCTACAAATCATATCGAAATATCCGCCTAACATAAGGACAGAACGAACCGCAGAGGCGCAGAGGACACAGAGAGAATGAGAAAATTTATTGCTTTATACAAACGCGCTATAAATGGTGTCTCACAGCTATGTCTCTTTAACCTTGCAAAAGACATAGTTTGATTTATCCTCGCGGACTTGTTTCTTCTTTCACGGGCTTGTTCTAATCCACCAGCTTATTTTCTCCAAATTAGGATCTATTTCTTGCCAAAAGCTTGCTGATGAGTCTGCTTCTCTGGTTGCTGCAAGTATTTTATCTATGCTGTCGAAGTTTTGTAGAATCACCTGTCTATCAAGTTTAGGAATATCTAATTTAAGATATTTTAGACGGTTGGGTAATTCTACTTTCTCTTTTGTCGGTAAGTGGGGAATATGCTCAACTAATTCTAGAATTTTATCTACTGCTGCAATGACTTCTTTCAGACTCGGCTTTTTAGTTTGTAATTGTAAATCTTTCTCTTCAAAGGTTTCTTCTTGATTGCCTAACTTTACTATCACTATTTTCACGAAGAAAATATTGTAATCAATCTCACTTACTTCACCCACTTGATTATGATATTTTCCACTTTTATTTATAAGTACTATGTCACCTTTCTCAATTCTGTCTTTCATAATTTCTACAGGCTTTGAATTAAATTGCTAAATAATCTCCTCTACGGAAAATACTACTCTAAAGCCACAAACCCTCAGTCCCCCGTCTGACTCATTCCAGCTACGGCTAGCGCTGCGGCATAGTTCTGCGTTGAAACTCCAAGAACCACCGCGTAGGACTCGACGATTAATATCACCGCCAATTTCCCAAGCTGTTCCATCTGAGGGTGCGTCGCTGTAATTGTTGTGCCACGAATCAGCGCACCATTCCCAAACTAGCCCGTGCATATCGTACAATCCAAAGGCGTTGGCGACTTCAAAACTACCGACGTTTGTTGTTTCTTTACGGAATTTGCTTTTTGGTTCGATAGTGCAACTAACTAACTCAGAGGTAATGGTTTCGCCAAAGTGGAAGGATGTTGTAGTTCCAGCCCGACAAGCATATTCCCATTCAGCTTCACTCGGTAAACGATAGTCGCGTCCAGTTTTTTCTGATAGTCTGAGACAGAATTCTACAGCCTCATACCAAGATACATTTTCCACTGGTCTATCTAAACCTTTAAATTTTGATGGATGGGGATTTAAAGCTTGTTTGACTTTGGGTAAAGCTGCTACTACTCTCCACTGTGCTTGAGTTACGGGAAATTTCCCCATAAAAAATGGTTCAACGGTAACTTTATGTCGAGGACGTTCGTCAGCATCTCCTTCACACTCCGGTGAACCCATCATGTAAGTACCGCCAGGAATCGATACCATTTCTAATGTGACAGATTTACCCAATTCTTCGGCAAAGAAGTTTGCATTACAACTGATGCGGTTTACTTCTCTACCACTTGTGTCTACTGTCACTACGTCAAATTCAAAAGTTTCTAAGGGGGGTAATGGTACTATTACTTTTTGTGGTAGCGGCGGTAATATGGGTTGAGACATCGAAACAATTTTAAGAGCAATAGGTTCAATGTTCAATTTTGCAAATTTCAAATCGTTGAGAACTTCTACTGCTGTTTGATACCTTTCACTTGGTAGATGTTTTAATAATTTATCTAAAATTCTCCCTAAGTCGTCGCTGATACTAATACCTTTTTCTTGTAAACGTTCACGCCACAACCACTTAGCGTTCATGGCATCATAAATAGGGTCATTAATCTGTCCAGAAACATCCTGCAACGGCAAACATCGAGTTAAAAGACGCACGCAAGTTACACCTAAAGCATACAAATCACTGCCGTGACAAGCAAATCCAGCCATTTGTTCGGTTGGGGCATAACCAAGGGTATAAATTACTGTAGCTTGTCTTCCTATACTGGTTTGTGTTACCTGTTTAGCACCACCAAAGTCAATTAATACGGGTTTTTCATCACTTGCACGGCGGATAATATTTTCTGGTTTGATATCCCGATGAATGACATTATGAGTATGAATGAATTGCAGAACTGGTAATAAATCAGCTAAAAGTTCCCAAATTTGTGATTCACTATAGATTTGTTGCTGTACTTCTTGTAAGAGAGTTTTTCCTTGAATAAATTCTTGTACGAGATACAAGCTAGCACCTTGTTCAAAATAAGCAAGTAATCTGGGAATTTGGGTATGATTTTCTCCCAGTTCATACAACCGAAAAGCCTCTTCTTTAAAAAATTCTGCTGCTTTGGTGCGTTGTCCTGTTCCCTGAAACTGGGGGAAAAATTGCTTGATGACGCAAGGCGCGTTTAGTCTGTCTACATCTTCTGTAGCATAGGTTCTGCTAAATCCACCTTCACCTAAAAGTCTCAATACGCGGTAACGGTTTCTTAGAAGTTTGCCAAAGTTGCTTTGTCCGCAACTCACGCAAAATCTATTGCTATCAGAGTTGAATGGATTTGAGCAATTGGGATTTTGGCAGATTTGCATAATGAGGGGGAAATAGCATCTTCTCCAAAGTTAGCCCCAATATTATCTAATTGAAAACAGTTATGTAGAGAAGCGAATACGGAAGTTTATTCATGTGTTTATAGCGGTTTTCAGTTGAGTAGGTACTGAACCCCATCCCCAACCCCCTCCCCGCTCTTCGAGAGGGGGCTATGATTATAGGAAAAGCTATAAACTTCTTTCCAAATGAAGGCAGAAAGATGAATAAATCCTATATAATTGTTTATATTAGGAGGTTTATAAATATTAGTAAATATCAATACATGGGTACAACAGATGGAGAAAGATTACACTGAAACGTCTCTTTTAATATAGCTTTTATTGACCACTCAAAAAAGTTCATGGAGAACCAACTCATCCATAATTTTGATTAGCAATTACGAGCCTGATTTTCAGCTTTTATTCTCTCCAGAAATGCGAATTAATTCAGCTACAATAGCAGCGATCGCAGATACTGAAATCAACATGACACTCAGCGCGTTAATATCAGGTTTGACTCCTGATCTAATGCGGCTAAAAATTTCCATTGGTAGGGTGTTATAACCGCTACCAGCAGTAAAACTAGCAATGAGAAAGTCATCGAAGCTGAGAACAAAGGCCAAGAGACAACCAGCTACAATACCAGGCATTAATTGAGGTAACAATACTTTGATGAAAGCTTGCGTTGGTGTAGCGCCTAAATCTAGTGCTGCTTCTTCTAAGTGAGGATCTAAATTGCTCAGTCGTGAAGCAACCACAAGTCCGACGTAAGCCAGACAAAACACGATATGGGCTGCAACTATTGTCCACAAACTCAAAGGGATTGCAAAGGCTGCTAGACATACTAGGGTTGCTACTGCGATCGCAATATCGGGAATAATCAATGGTAGGTAAGCAACACCCTGATACAATTTCTTACCAGGAAATTCGTAACGCGCCAACCCAACCGCCATCAAGGTTCCCAGTACTGCTGAAATTCCCACTGCAAAGCCAGCAACTATCATACTGTTTTGCAATGCTGATAAGATGCGATCGTCACTGAACAACTTGCCATACCAATCGAGAGTGAATCCTTGCCAAGTTGCACTATAAGGTGACTGATTGAAGCTATAAAAACCAAGTACCAGTATAGGCAGGTACATGAACACAAACATCAGCAGTGAGAAAACCGCCTGCCATGAGACACGCGGTTTTTTGATCGATGGAGAGATATTCACGTTTATATTTGATTTTTATTTCAACACAAAATATCATATTTAATGCAATAAGTCAATAACTTAACTTTTTGCCTCCTGTTAAACTTTGCCGTTTCTAATTTTAAAGTACCTACTTTACGACAATGTGTTCTTTGGATGGCTATGAGTTATCCTTGTAGAGTACGGAAATCCGCCCAAAAAGTGACTACGCAATTTATTCTTTAAATAAGATTTTAAAATCAGATAATTGATAGGCAATAATAGACTATTTTCGCTGATTATCCATATTTAGCTTCATTTTTTACGATTTTATAAGATTATTATTTATAAAAAAATCTATATTTAAAATTGTACAAAATTACATATAAGTTAATAAATTAGAATTTATTTACCTCTTTAGGGGTGGGTAATTTCCGTACTAAAGATAGACAAAATATATATAAGTTAAAGCATAAGATTATCACAGAAGTCTTAAGAAGCTTAATATCTAAAGTTACTTTCTGATGGAAAGTGAATCAATTACAAGCACTACGACAACAGAAAGAAAAAACATTTAATTCAAGTTTTAATTTGTTAGGAGGTTTGTGATGCGAATAGCTCAAGTAGCTCCACTGTGGGAGAGAGTTCCACCCCCAGCTTATGGTGGTATAGAGTTAGTAGTGGGGTTATTAACCGATGAATTAATTCGACGCGGACACGAAGTAACTTTATTTGCATCTGGAGATTCTATCAGTCTGGCAAAACTAGAGTCAGTTCATCCTCGTGCCCTCAGACTCGATAGCACTATTAAAGATTACAGCGTTTACGAAATGCTGAATCTAGCTTCGGTTTATGAACGCGCAGAAGAGTTTGATATTATTCACTCCCATGTGGGGTGTGGGGCGCTGGCTTACGCGAATCTCGTCACAACCCCTACGGTTCACACGTTGCACGGGATTTTTACCCCTGATAACGAAAAGATGTTTAGTTTTGGTAAAAAACAACCCTACGTTAATATTTCCGATTCACAACGAGAACCAAGGTTAGGGTTGAACTGTATAGCAACGGTTTACAACGGAATTGATGTCAGCAGTTATAATTTTCACGCTCAACCAGAAGATCCGCCCTATCTAGCGTTTTTGGGCCGCATGTCTCCTGAAAAGGGAGCGCACTTAGCAATAGAAATTGCAAAACAAGCTGGTTGGCGTTTGAAAATGGCAGGTAAAGTTGATGCCGTTGATGTGGAATACTTTGAGAAGGAAATCAAACCGCACATTGACGGGGAGCAAATTCAGTATTTAGGTGAAGCCAACCATACTCAAAAAAATGCTCTGATGGGAGGTGCAGTCGCAACTCTATTCCCCATCACTTGGCGGGAACCTTTTGGATTGGTGATGGTTGAGTCAATGGCTTCGGGTACGCCAGTGATTGCGATGAAATTGGGATCTACTGAGGAGATAATTTCTCACGGCAAGACGGGTTTCCTCTGCAATAATACTCAAGAATGCATCAGTGCCATTGATCGGGTAATAGATTTAGACCGCTACAACTGTCGCCAGTATGTCGAAAACAATTTCAGTGTTAAGCAAATGACTGATGGCTATGAGGCAGTTTATCAAAAAATAATAGCAAAACGATTTTCTCAGAATGGGCATTCACGCAGTTTGATTGGTTTAAGTAGCGATCGCACTTAAATATCCCATTTGTATAATATTACATCTTTTTAGGGACGCAGATATCTGCGCCCCCATTACCAAATCAAGCGATCGCGCCATTTTTCCAATGTCTTCGCCTTAACCCCTGGAACTCGTTCTAAGTCTTGTAAAGAGGTAAATTTTTGCTGTTGACGGCTAATAATTATCCGTTGCGCTAACTTCTTACCCACACCAGGGAGAGTTGCTAATTCTTCTAGACTTGCAGTGTTAATATTTATTTGTTTAATTGCTTGTAGTTCACTTGATGAAGAACTTTTTATCTGGGGACACCGTGTTTGTTCTAATTTAATCTTTTCTTGGATTCCTGGTGGTAAGCCGGGTTTAATTTTGGTATAAAGACGAGCAAATTCTCGCACATAATGGGCAGCGACTATGGGACTTTCAATTACTACAAGCGTCTCATCATTACCATTATTGGCAGCATCTGACCAATTATGAGAGCCTGTAATTACTGTTTGACTATCAATAACACCAAATTTATGATGCAATAAATCGCCTTTGGCTAATACAGGTACGCCTACGGTTGTAATTGGATTTGGCCAAGGATGGTTATCAACTTCATATTTACATTTGTTACTAAGAGCGATCCCCATCATATCCAATGCCTCGCTATAAGGACGATAGGCAAATTGTGGTTCAATTAAAGCGCGAATTTGCACACTTTGTTCATGGCGTTTTTCTAAAATATTGCTAATCCGCTGATCGGAAAAAACAAATAACGCCATATCAACAGATTTAGTTGCTGAATCTAAAGTTTTACCAATTAAACCATTACTACTGTTACTCCAAGGTTGAGTGGGAGAAGTAGGCGAAAATTGCACAGTAATTTGGGTGTTACCTAAAGTTATTTGTTTAGATAAACGCATCGGTTTTTGTAAACCAAATTTACTATCTGGTTTACCTCCTGGGCCATCTCCCCATAAGATGTTAAACTCTTCTGTAAATAAAGATGCTAATTCTGGGCTGTCAATCTGCAATAAGTTATTGGCATTGCCTAAACTGCTAGAATTTGTAAAATCACCATAAGTATCACTTAAAGTAAAATTGGCTGAAGTTATAATTACGATGCGATTATCCACAATCACAAATTTGTGGTGCATCAAACTGCTACCTGCTGAACCATCTGCTTGATCATCTATCCAGGGAATTTTGGCATTTTGCAAAATTATCAAAGCATCTCTTTGATTGATTTCTGTTGGACTGAGTTGATTATCTTGGTTAATATCGATAAATTTGCGAAATTCGTTGTAACGTTCCTGTTCCCTTTTATCTAACTTACTTACTTCAGCAGATGTTAAGCTGCTCCAGGGTTTGCTATAGGTATTTTCTAAAATTATCCTGACTTTTACCCCAGCTTTTTGCCTATCAGCTAGTGCTTGGGCAACTTTGGGTAAACGTAATTCTTGCACCGCCAAATCTACTGTAGATTTAGCTTGCGTAATAGCATCGACAATCTGTTTTTCTAAATTATCCCCAAGACGAGTTTGCTGACGGTAAGGTTCTTTGTATTCTGAAGACTCAGAATGGTTAAAGTAAACTTGAACTAACGGATCTTGTGGTAAAGGTGCTGGACGCTGATTGAAAGACTGGACTCGTTGACAAGCAGCAAGGGGAAATATCAGTAAAAAGATATATAAAAAATATCTTCGTCTAGAGATAAGTTGCACTGTAATCTGTTAAAAGTGGATTGGGAGTGAATATATTTATCATTCCCAAAATTTTCTGTTTTGAATTAAGTAGAAAAATAACTTTCCAATTAAAGGGAAAAATCCACAGCTAGAGGCATTACAGAGATTTTTTCAGGATTTGTCCACTCAAACTGTATATGCTGTCAAGATTAGTTATTACCAACGTGTGTTCTTACCATTCTCGGTTATATGCAAATTTATCTAGATTACAGCGCCACTACTCCGACTCGAAAAGAAGCGATCGCAGTTATGCAAACAGTTCTCACCGAACAGTGGGGCAATCCTTCCAGCTTACATGAGTGGGGGCAACGGGCGGCAACGGTTGTGGAACAAGCACGAGTCCAAGTTGCTGGTTTAATTAACGCCGCCACTCCTGAATCGATCATTTTTACCTCTGGTGGTACTGAGGCAGATAATTTGGCGATTATGGGTGTGGCTCGGTTGTATGCTGTTCCTCAACATATAATTATCTCCAGCGTCGAGCATTCCGCGATTTCTGAAACAGTAAAGTTGCTAGAAATGTGGGGTTGGGAAGTTACGCGCTTGTCTGTAGATGTTAAAGGTAGAGTCAATCCCTTGGATTTAAAGGCGGCGTTGCGACATAACACAGTTTTGGTTTCCGTAATTTACGGTCAAAGTGAAGTAGGGACAGTGCAACCGATCGCAGAACTGGGTAAAATTGTGCGCTCGCATGGTGCTTTGTTCCATACAGATGCGGTGCAAGCTGCGGGACGCTTACCCATAGATGTGCAACAACTGCCCGTAGACTTACTTAGCCTTTCAAGTCATAAAATATATGGCCCCCAAGGTGTAGGGGCGTTGTACGTGCGTCCTGGTGTGGATTTGATGCCTTTACTGGGTGGTGGTGGGCAAGAAATGGGACTGCGTTCTGGTACGCAAGCAGTACCTGTAATTGCGGGGTTTGGTGTAGCAGCAGAATTAGCAGCCGAAGAATTGGCTACAGAAACACCACGGTTAATTGAATTACGCGATCGCGCCTTTGCCCAACTAGCTGAAATTCCTGGTTTAATTGCTACAGGGGATGGCTGCGATCGTTTACCTCACCATGTCAGTATGTGCTTAGAATACGCCGATGGGGAAAAATTGAGCGGCAAAACCTTGGTACGGCATCTAAACCTTGCTGGCATCGGTATCAGTGCTGGTGCTGCTTGTCATAGTGGTAAACTTAGCCCTAGCCCGATATTGTTAGCGATGGGTTATTCCGAAAAAGCCGCTTTGGGCGGAATTCGCATCACATTGGGGCGTGATACCACTGAAGCTGATATAGATTGGACGGTAATGGTGTTGAAGCAAGTTTTGCAAAGGCTAACACCGGATTTATCTTTAGTTAAGCTTGATCGCTCATACTAAAATTTAGGTGTTCCTGAGTATAAATATGAATTAGTTTCATGCAGAGGCGCAGAGAGTAAGAGTTGAGAAGAGTTGATTTTTGAATTTCATATTCTAATTCAGTAACGCTAAAATTTAGATACAGCATTTGTCGGAGTACTTCTATAGGACTCCTATTTGATTTTTGAACAAATTACGTACACTTTAATCTTCTATAACCCTCTTGCCTACCTACATAAGTTCATAAATCAAATCGGACTGCTATATGTCCCTGCAAGATATGAAAGAACAACCACGTCAAATGCCTTTTTCAGTTTTTATAAAAAAATTATGAACACTGCTAAACTCACCACTGATGGCACTCACCAAATCGTTATTTTGCCCGAAGATTTTCAACTCACTGGTACTGAAGTCTATATCAAAAAAATTGGTAACGCCATTATCCTGATTGCCAAAGACAACCCCTGGGAATCCCTCATCGATAGTCTAGACAATTTCTCTGATGACTTCATGAATTCTAGAGATCAACCACTCCTTGACACGAGAGAGAACTTCTAAATGCGATACCTGCTTGATACCAATATCTGCATTTACCTCATCAAGCAAAAACCCCAAAAAGTACTGGATAAATTCCAAACCCTTAGCATTTCTGATGTTGGTATCTCCTCCATCACCGTTGCCGAACTCGAATATGGAGTCGCCAAAAGCCAACAGCAACAGAAAAACCGCACCGCCCTGCTGCAATTTCTGCTACCTCTAGAAATTGTCGAATTCAATCAAGCATCTGCGACAATTTACGGCAGCATCAGAAGTGATCTCGAAAGTAGAGGACTTATTATTGGTGCAATGGATATGCTCATTGCTTCTCATACGCTGAGTTTAGGAGTTACCCTCGTCACCAATAATGTGCGAGAGTTTTCTCGTATTCCTACGCTCTTATTAGAAAACTGGGTTGAGTAGTTGTGAATAGGCTATGTATCATGACATTGCGTTGCTGGGGTTTCCCCGGTTGTACCCCTACTCTTAAGCAAGCTACGTGCAGCGTCTCCTAACGCTAAAGGGAAGTGTCGGTGGCGTTTACACTTTTACCACAATGATTTTGCGTCTCTACAACAAGATTCATCCATCTAATCAGCGATGCCGCCGAAAGTGTTAAACGAGTTTTTTCCCAAAAGGTAATATTTTGAGTCATAAAGGAGTTCAAGCATGACTTATTTTCATTACTTTTGAGGCTTTTCTTGAATGAGTAAAACCATTATTGGAATTGGGATGTTTGTTGGCTCTACGATTGGCAGCTACATCCCTGCATTGTGGGGTGGAAGTTTGCTATCGTTCACCTCCATCCTTTTGGGCGTTATTGGTGGCCTTGTTTGTGGGGATTTGGCTTGGGTATCGCGTATCAAAATATCTCGGTTTTATCTGATTGGCGCTATATATCACTGTCGCCCAAAGCCTTAAACGAGTCTTTTACCAACAGGTAAAATTTTGAGTGTGTCTTTTATGCGATCGCACTCCTAAAATTGGGATGTGAAGCACCTTTGCATTTACTCTTATAAACTTTCTTCCAACAGAAAATTGAAAAATGGGCAAGTAGTCAGGGAATATTGACTGAGCAGTTTGTTTTACAAGGGTTTTCTGCTACCCTCTAAAAACAACGCTGATAAATAAACCCACCAATCTTTTCCCAAAGAAAAGCCAATCCAACCAAAATATCAGATGAATAGCTACTATTACCCAAAATACAACTTGGTATGAAACCTTCCTACTTTTGTGACGTAATCTTCGTTGGGCGATGAATGCCCCCAACCATCCACCCATAAATTCACATAAATGTAATCTCTTTTCTGATATTCTCCAACGCCCCTGCTTTGCACGAGATTTATCATCCGCGTACAGTGCAAAGGTAACAAAACTCATTACAGGATACAGAATCAGAGGAATTGGGTTGAAAGTCGTCAATGCAAAATGCATTGCTCCTAAAGCTGGTAATAAAGATAAAAGCAATACCTCGAACATTAAAGAAGATTTTGCTTTAGGCTGGAATGTTTCTTTTTCGATTGGAGAAGATGAGGCTCTTGGCATAGGTTGGGATACAACTCCCTCAATGAAAGCGTTGCAAGCATGAATTCTTCCGTCTTTACCAACCGTTAGCTGATAGCAAATCACATCACCAACTTGTGGACGATGATTTGTTTCTTTGAGTGCAGTGATATGAAGAAAAACGTCTTGACTGCCATCACTGGAGCAAATGAAGCCAAAACCCTTGTCATCCTTCCATGTTGTTAATTTACCTTTACGCAAAACAGGTTTCATCAAAGACGTTGATCTCAATACTTTACTTTATTTTTAAGGTTCCCATATCAAGAGCAAATTATTCATATTCAAATTTAGCAACGCCAAAATCAGAGCTAATACTGAAACAATGGAAGTAATGCTAAAGTGACATATAAACTATGAGTGAACTTCCCAATAGTCTTGAAGATGCGATCGCTCAATCTCGTGTAGCTGTCCAAGCTGCCCTTGCGGATGGCTGTACTTGCTTACAAGTTGAGTTCCTGTTCCCAGAACTCAAGTTTATGCCGGTAGCGGAACAATTTCTGCCGCTATTTACAGAATATGATTCCCGGTTGAAGATTTTCTTTGCTGACGCTGGGGCTGCGGCTTTAGCCCGCCGCAATTGGGCTGATACACCATTTCAAATTTCGGATATTGGTACGGGTAGGGCTGCTTCCTTGCAGACAAAAATTCAGCCAGAGGATGAAATTTTCTTATTCATCGCTCCCACTTCCGTAGAAGTACCGCAGGTGGAAAAGTTATGTGAAGAAATAGGCGATCGCCCTGTAGTCTTTTTAAATCCCCGCCTAGAAGATTCTGGGGTTGTGGGCATTGGTTATACAGCTAGAAAAATCCGCGATCGTTTCATCAGTACCATTGAATCCGCCTATTACCTCCGCCCTGTAGACGATGAAACCGCCGTATATCGCTGCTACCCAGGACAGTGGGAAGTTTGGCTTGAAACCAACGGCGAATATCAAAGAATTGCCGAATTACCCACCAAACCATCGGGTGATGAGTTGGATCTCATCCTCATGAAAGGACAACCACAAACAACAACAGATGCAACGCCTGCGAGAAAGCCCAGTGTGTTTAAGAGTTTGCAACGGTTCTTAAAGGCGTTGAGTAGTTAGGATAATGCAGAGGTAAACCCCGTCCACCTTGAAAACTGTAGTTCTTTCTGTATGAAAAGAAATAAACCCTCATCCCCCAGCCCCTTCTCCCAAATTTGGGAGAAGGGGAGCCGCAAAGTTGTCCCTCTCCC
>Ga0209591_10000703_pt1 | contig 42815 bp, 33 predicted proteins | sample MAT01_FD_187207 | JGI IMG/M metagenome (GOLD analysis project Ga0209591, IMG submission 187207) | Freshwater microbial communities from Lake Fryxell liftoff mats and glacier meltwater in Antarctica - MAT-01 (SPAdes) (version 2) | ecosystem: Environmental > Aquatic > Freshwater > Ice > Liftoff...
CAACTGGCGAACTGCTTGGCCGATTCAAACTTATTGATTCCATGCCCCACTTCGCTCATCAGAGTCAGCACGGTTGAATGACTCACTCCTTCAATGGCGAACAGATCAACTCCTTCGAAGTATTGATAAGAAAGCAGGTTTATGTTGATGTCTGGATTATTCTTGTTAATCCGTTTATGAAAGAGTGGCTTAAGTTCGAGTTGTTCCATACTGCAACTATCGGCAGGGAACATTGAAGAGCCGTATGTTAAACGATTAGTTACGTTTATAAACGTTTAAAATCTGAAATATAAAAATCGGAAACTGAACAAGTGGTATCTGAGCCAGTTTCGTTGAATATTTCTAATGACGTGAAGCAAATATTCGATCAAAAGTTTCAATCTGCTGTATCTTTGGACTACTTGCAATACTTGTTCAAGACTAGTTGAAGTTGTTTGAGGAATAGCGGGTGTAGTGGATCTGGGGTGATGGCGTTGGCGTCTTTTAGTTCCTTAATCAGAGATGCGTAGTGCACCAGGTCTAGGGTGGTGTTGCGCAGTTCTATCAAGTCTCTTTTTACAAATTCTTTTTTGACAGCACTAATTTTGAAGATGCCATACTCGGTTTCAAGTAGTCCTGATAGGTTACTAATTTTTTCATTTCGCGCGGCATGAATGGCGAGTATGATGGCGTCGATAGAAATCGATGTTGATCCGATATTAATTTGGTCTTCCTACATCCTTGACAATCTGTAGATTTTATGCAAAATAGGCAATTACCCGAGAGTTTTTGGTGTTGGGCGTGCCTTAAATTACGTTGGATGCTTTGTGAAGATTCAAGTGCATTCAAGGTGGGTGATTTCTATATTTAATGTATGCTTACAGTGATAAAATATTTTATTGGATTTGTGTTTGGGATTCCGGAGGGAGACCGATTTCCGATTTGAGTTCGTATTTATTGTGTGGAATTTTAGCAGCGGTCTTTATGGTAATTATAATTGAAGGTTGGGAGGTGCGCGGGTGAGTGCTGGTCACACTTTGATTTCGATAAAAGGAAGGTACTCATTTAAAATACTAAAATCTTGTATGGCTTCAATTTTCACGATGTGAGATTTATCTGGGGCATAAGTTATTTCGGCATAGAAACCCGGCATTGCGTAGAGGTTTACGCTGTTGCCGTAATATTGTCTTGTGAAAAGGTATTCACCTTGTTCCCACAACAGTATTGCACGGCCGGCTATGTCGACGGATTCAAAGACGGACTTGAAGTCATTCACTGGCGCAGCCGTTTCGGGAATTTGAGTTATTTTTTGTAGGTTAAATTTAAGACATACTGTACAATGTGTTATCACGGTAGTAAAAAATTTTATGCTGAAGATCTTGAATCCTATTATAAACTTACGACATCAAATTCGGTGACAGCGACTTGGAAGCCTGTTTATCATGAGAACGGGTTTGATCACGCTCCTGCCCCGGTGGTCATGGGTGGAGGGTTCTATGGAGCTTTTCAGTTGGGGATTTATCCCGTGGTATACGAAGACGGCTAAGGATGCTGAGATGATTAAGATCAGGACGCTGAATTGTATCAGCGAGGAGATGTATGATTAGCCCTCGTTTCGGGATTCTGTGAATGATGGCAAGCGTTGTTTGATCCCTTTCACGGGTTTTTTCAGTGGCGTTGGGAAGATTCGAAAGGGAAGAACAAGACACCGCATTATATTTTTTTGAAGAAACAAAAAATATTTTCGGTTGCGGGTCTTTACTCCGCATGGGTTGACAAGGTGACTGGTGGCGAGCGAAGTGCGTATACGGTGTTGACTACGAAAGCAAACACGTTGATGGAAGGAATTCACAATAACAAGAAGAGGATGCCTGTAATTATTCCACGGGATTTTGAGAAAGATTGGTTGAACCCAAGTCTTACGCGGGCGGATGTGCTTGCGATGTGTCAGCCATTGGCTGATGGGTTATTGGATGCGTGTCCGATTTCCAAACTTATTACAAGTCGTATGGAGTCTTCGAATGTGCCGGAGGTATTAAATCGGGTTGATAGCAGGATGTTGTTTTGAGACAAGGAATATTACGCTGATTAATAATAATGGCTGTGCTAAATCGCAATTAACCTTCGCTGCAAGGCGAAACGAATCAGGCCAACATTATTTCGGACTCCGGTTTTTGTCAGGATATGGGATCGATGATTGAAAAAAGTTTTTTCGCTGATCTGCAATCTTTCGCTGATCTCGCCGGGTGTGAGTTCCTGACAGATGAGGAGTAGGATTTCAATTTCTCGTGTGGTGAGTTTTGAATATTTGTCTTCGACGTTGCTGTGGCCAGCCATGGCGATTGCGCGATCAAAGATTTCATTTTTATAGAAGTCTTTGTCGACTACGGAATAGAGTGCACGTTCAACTTCTTCAGGTTCGGCAGACTTGCTAAGGAATCCATGAATTCCGATGTCGACGAGCTTGTTGATGAATACTTCTTCGGTGTGCATGGTAAGGATGAGCATTTTCACATTCGGGAAGCTATCAGCGATTCGTTTGCCCGTTTCGATACCCCCCATAACGGGCATTTCAACATCCAGGATTACGGCGTCAGGTTGATCATATGCCATTAATGCCAACAATTCTTTCCCATTTGCAGCTTCCTTTACCCGGCCCACTCGGGCAAAGGTGCCTAGTAGTCGGATCATTCCCTTTCGTACTACATTGTGATCATCAGCCAAGTACACGTTGATTTTTTTCGGTTCCATGTGCTAAAGGTATAATTATTGAAATCCGACTTCCCTGGTGTGTAGGAGGAATTCCCATACTAATTTGTGCATTCAGCCTTTTTATGCGCTGTTGGATGTTCCACCACCCAACTCCGGTTCGGTTGCCGTCGAGGGTGAACCCGATGCCATTATCCTGAACAAAGATCAGGAGTCTATTCTCCATCCACTGAATCGATACATTCAAAAGCGTTGCGTTAGCGTGTTTGATTGAATTGCTGACCAGTTCCTGAATGATTCTATAGGCATGAATCGCGTCGTCATTATTCCAGTTGTAGGTGCCCATCTCAGTGAAGGAAACTGTCAGGTGCTGTTGGTTGAATCGCTGGCAAAGTTTTTCTACAGATTTTGAAAAGCCGATATGTTGAAAGGCTTCGGGTGTTAATTCCCATGAAATTCTCCGAACGCTTTCTATGGACTGATCGAGGATTTGGATTAGCTCGTCGTACGATTTTTTTGCTTCGCCCTGCAGGTCTGTTGTTCGCTGAATGAATGAGCTATTTATTTTCGCAGCCCATAAGAGGGATCCGAGGGAGTCATGGAGGTCGGCTCCGATTCGATTTCGTTCTTGTTCCTGGCTTTTGAGTTGGGCTTTGATCATGTTTTGTTCGTACTCCTGTTCGGTTTCGATATTTTTCAGCCGCATCTTGAACATTCGTTTTTGATAGAATAAAATAAAGATGCCGATTGCTCCGACTAGCAATAACATACCTGCACTGCTGGTGAGTATTATAAAGATGGTTTCAGATTCCGATAACTCTGCCATAAGGCGATGGCCAATAAAATATTCTTTAAAATGTTACAAATATTGTGGAGGATCCACAGCATTCGGTGCGATGCCAGGTACTTGCCCAACATGAGATTGTTCATCAGGAACAATACCAAGGTTCCTCCATAGTAGCAAAGTACTGCGAACGTGACCCAAAACATAGGCATTTTCGTAATGTTGTCAGTCGGGAGTTTATTCAAAAGCTGAAATAGGTAATAAACTGAAATCCCAACCAAAATTAAACTCGCGATGCCGTTAGCGTGTGTGTTAAAATTGAAAAAACCACTGAAGAAAAAGGCGTCAACAACGAAGTAGCTGATAAAAAAGAGAGCAATCAACATTAAAATGCGGCGGTGTTTCAACTCATGAAAATAAATCATCCCTAATATAATGAATTGAATGAGTAAGTATACATTTGCAATCCATGTCGTGCTGACCGCTCTTCTGCTCAGAAAATATGAGAGTACATCCGCCAGCAGGGAGCATAAGAGAAGCAGTAAAATCAATCTTGAATAATTCTGTAAGTGTTTTACCTGACAGATGGCTAGTACTAAAGGTAGAATGACCGACCCTGTAGAAACGTAGGCAACAACAATTTCGATTTTCATAAGGAAATCGAAATTAACTAATTCTTATTTCATTCTTTAAAATTCGCCGCCGGAACAATAACTTGGACACGGCCATGAAACATCAGCAATTAGATTTGGGTCACCCTCGGCAAAGCCTTGTCCTTGCGGTAATAAATTTTGACCCTCTTCATTCACCCCTACCAATAATATCTGCCGTTGCTGTTTGTCATCCAGCGCATAGTACATTCGAATTCCTACGCAGCCATCTTCTGCTAAAATCTGTTTGATTATATCAGCGCCAAAGAAATGGGCTTCCGTTCCACTTGGATTTAATTCTCTGAAGTTTGCTGTCCAGGCTTTTGCGGTGCTTCGTGCGATGGGATCGCCTTCGGTTCCGTTGAAGGTGTAAGATGTAACTCGGGATTGGGAAGACGTTTTGGTTAAATTTGTTGTTCCGTTGGATACTCCCGTGTTGAAGGTGACTGGGGTCTCATCATTGAATTGACCATCGCAGGAGCAGGTGATGATTAGTGCAATCAGCAAAGCATTTTTTAGATATTTCATGGCATGTTTTTTTAGTTTACCATAAATATCAGTTAAGGGGTCGTTTCTTATTTCACCGTATAGGAGTATCTCCCATATACCCTCGTAGTTCAAATTGTTTGACTGATTAAATTTGAGGCCGTAATGCGACCGTTGATGATACTTCTTCTGTCGACTTTAGGGCCAGCCATCATTTGAGTAACAAAATTTCAAGGCAAATCAGCGAAGAAAGCAAAACCCTAAGTTAAACCGGGTGAGAACGTTCCGCAGGAAGAACTACCAACCGGTGTAGAGCAATTACAAGAAGAACTTTGTAAAGCCAAACGGTTCAATACAAAATAACTAATCAAATAAACGTTCAACTCTTTCATATGAAATCTTTAAAGACTGTGGATCTTTCTTTTCGAAATTCTCAACTCCTATTAGAAAATCATTTAGGGAAATGCGCCAGTAGATTCACAAATAATCGAATCTCCTCAAATCATTGAGAAAATAGTTCGATATTTGAGACCTCCAGTGTACAAAAAAAATTCCGGTTCCCTGCCTGCCGCAGTCAGGCAGGGATTCCGGCCTGAGGTACAAATCCCGGAATAATACTTCTGGATTTTTCTTTCTTCCCGGTGTGACTTATGGGGAAAGTATACGTGCTTTTAGTTTGCGTTGGAATAAATTCTATGTTGGAGTGACGCATTACTGAAAAATTAATAGAGCCCTCACCTAACGTAACGTAACGTAAAAAATATGCCAGCTGAAAAATATATTCTAGGGATGATTGGTTTGGGCACCATGGGACGAAACCTTTTGCTCAACATGGCTGATCATGGCTTTAAGGTGGCCGGGCTGGACAAAGACACTGCCAAAGTTGAATTGCTTGGTCAGGAAGCAGAAGGAAAAGCTAAAGGATTTACTTCTGCAACTGAATTTGTAAAAAATCTGCAAAGACCAAGAGCAGTGATGGTGCTAGTTCCGGCTGGCAAAATTGTCGACAATGTAATTGCAGAGATTGCCCCACTGTTAAACAAAGGCGATCTTATTATTGATGGTGGCAACTCACACTTCACCGATACAAACCGCAGAGTAGAGGAATTGAAAACCAAGGGAATTCATTTTTTTGGAATGGGAATTTCTGGGGGAGAAGAAGGTGCCCGCAAAGGCCCAAGCATGATGCCCGGTGGCGATCCAAAAGCTTATGAAGTGGTTCGACCAATCTTTGAAGCCCTTGCCGCAAAAGTGAATGGCCAATCATGTGTAACTTATATTGGCCCCGGAGCTTCGGGTCACTTTGTAAAGATGGTTCATAATGGAATTGAATACGGCCTTATGCAACTGATTGCAGAAACCTATGAGATCATGAAAAAGGGATTGAGCTTATCTGCAGAACAAATCCATGATATATTCAAGCGATGGAACGAAGGCAAGTTGAAATCTTTTCTTATCGAAATCACCCGCGATATATTTACTTGTAAGGAACCAGGCACTAATTCCTTGTTATTGGATTTTATTAAAGACGAAGCCCGGTCAAAGGGAACAGGAAAATGGACATCTCAAGTGGCGATGGATTTGCAACTCCCGGTTCCCTCAATCGATTCAGCGGTGGAGATGCGAGATCTTTCTAAGTTTAAGGAATTACGAACAAAGGCCTCGTTATTGTATAAAGATGGAAGCCTAAGGCTAAATACAGAGCAACGTGAATTTATTCAATCGCTGGAAGATGCGCTCTATTTCAGCACGATAATAACGTATGCTCAGGGTATGCACTTACTGGCTCAAGCATCCCGCGAATACAAGTATGAATTGAAGCTTGATCAGATAGCCCTGATCTGGCGTGGTGGTTGTATCATCCGTTCTGCCTTTCTGGAAGATATTTATCAAGCCTATAAGAAGGAGACTGGCCTCGCCCACTTACTTTTAGATCGAAGCGTGGCGGCAAAAATCAACAAATCAATTTCAGGCATGCGCCATGTCGTTTCGGCTTGTGCTTCTTCAGGCATTGCCACACCGGCCTATTCAGCAGCTTTAAATTATTTTGATGCTTTGCGAAGCGAGCGCATGCCCTCGAATCTAATACAGGCACAGCGCGACTATTTTGGAGCTCACACCTACGAACGTATCGATGCTGCTGGTACGTTTCACAGCCAGTGGAATGCAATAAAAGAAAATTGAGCCAGATCACGAATTAAAAGGAATCTTGTAAATCTTCGGCTACTATTTTTTTGGTTACCAAATCGATGCACAATCATCGGAACGGGACGCGCTGCGCTCGCGCACAACAAATTAATTGAAACTTTGCTTAAAGATGTAAATGAGTTCTCAAAGGATCGGAGTAGGGGCTTTGATACTGTAGAGATATATCCACACCCGGTTTTCTTTTACTCCCCATTCTCAGCTTGAATATGACGTCAAAGAGTCATTCTTAGTCTAGTTTTTTTGGTAGGATTTTAGTGATCATCCTGCGGACAACCACGCACATGGAGGATAAAAAAGTATTAATTATTGACGATGAAGACGACTTCAACCTTCTGATGACGGATTACTTTGAGGGAAAGGGATTCAAAGTTTTTGTGGCGCCCTCCATTTCAAAAGGCTTGAAAATTCTTGAGGCGGAACACCCAGGCCACATTCTGCTGGACAATAATCTACCTGATGGCTATGGTTGGGGTGAAGCAGATTTCATTCTGAAGAATTACCCGAATGTACACTTAACTCTTATCAGCGGCATGGATGGGCCTAAAACCACCGCTACGACATTTCGAATTTTATATAAACCTTTTGTAAAGGCCGACTTAAATAAATTATTCAGTTAAACTAACGATATAAATTTTGAGATCCCATCCATGAAGGTAAAAGCTAGCATAATTGATGAACTACTATCCCCAGTAAGTATTTATCCTAAAAAAGACTTTACCAGAAAGGAGGTAAACGAAAATCCACCCCTCCGTGCTGAACTTTTCAGTAATGAACAGATGGAGCACCACGCGCAGCAATTAGCCGCTCACCACCCCGTTTCCTATAGCCGGTCTGCCGAACTACTGCTTAAAGACTTAGCTGACAACGAAAAAATATTGTTTCAGGTAAACGAGTTACTGAAGCACGGAGTTAAAGAAAAGAAGCCCATCAGTCCGGCTGCTGAGTGGTTACTCGATAATTTTTACCTGATTGACGAACAAATCGGAATTGCTAAACGACACTTTCCGAGGGGATATAGCAAGGGGTTGCCAAAACTCAAAACCGGTTCACTAACTGGTTTTCCGCGTGTGTACAGCATTGCAATTGAAATTATTTCGCACAACGATGGTCATATCGATGTTTATCGCCTGAAAAATTTTATTACTGCTTATCAAAAAGGAAGTCTGCTAACGTTAGGAGAATTGTGGGCCTTTCCAATCATGCTCCGGCTTGCATTGATAGAGAACCTTAGTCGCGTGGCTGCGCGGATAGCCGTAGACAGAAACGATTCTGCGCTTGGCAATACATGGGCAAGGCAGATGATTAATATCGTAGAAAAAAATCCGAGAGACCTTGTATTGGTGATTGCAGACATGGCGCGCTCAAAGCCACCTATGACCAGCGCATTCGTTGCTGAGTTTGCAAGAAAGCTTCAATGGAAAGGGACAGAACTTGCCTTACCCATCCATTGGGTTGAACAGCAACTTTCTGGAACTGAGGATTCGATCAATGCCATGATCCTCATGGAAAATCAAACTCTCGCTGCTGATCAGGTATCAGTGAGTAATAGCATCAACAGTCTGCGTTTTCTGGCAAAGAATAACTGGCGCGACTTTGTTGAAGACATAAGTGCTGTGGAACAACTCCTTAGAAAGGATATCAACGGCATCTATGGATGCATGGATTTTTACACACGAGATCACTATCGCCATATTGTTGAACGCATCGCCCGCAGCAGTGGTTTATCCGAAGACAAAGTTGCTCAGCTTACCCTAGACCTTGCTCAAAAAAGTCACACTGAAAACCCTGGTGACAATCGCAAAGCACATGTCGGGTATTATCTGCTGGATCCTGGTGCTGATCAAACCGAAAAAATAGCTCAGGTCAAACTGACTTTCCTAAATGCATTTAGAAGAACTTTTCAAAAAGCATCCGGCTTTCTGTATACGTTTATCGCAATCCTGATCACCGTATTAATTAGCGGTGGCATGACGTTTTTTGCGTCTCAACATCTTTACAACGGCTGGTTGATTGTAATAGCCATACTTTCACTTTTTAGTGGCAGCTACTTTGCATTTTCATTCAGCAACTGGGTATCTACCTTATGGATAAAACCAAATCCCCTACCAAAGCTCAATTTTTCGTCAGGGATTCCGGAAGAAGCCCGAACTATGGTGGTTGTTCCAACCTTGCTGGCAAGTCCTGCCCAAGTCGAAAAATTATTGAAAGATTTAGAGGTTCGGTTTCTTTCCAATCGTGACCCAAATCTTTTGTTCGCTCTGTTAACTGATTTTCGGGATGCTGATTCCAAAACGATGCTGGATGACGATGACTTGATAAATAGAGTACAGACTAAAATACGTGCATTCAACGAACAGTATAAAGGCAACTTTTTTCTTTTCCATCGTCCAAGAAAGTGGAATAACGTGGATAAGATATGGATGGGTTATGAACGCAAACGAGGAAAACTAGCTGATCTCAATCATGTGTTAAGAGGGCACTCAAAAGAATCCTTCTCAGTAATCATTGGAGATGAACAAGTTTATAGCAAAGTAAAATATGTTATTACGCTGGACACCGACACGCAACTACCCAGAGAGGCCGCCTGGAAATTAGTGGGCCTCATGGCGCACCCGCTCAACCAACCGGTATTTGATGAAAAGAAACAGCGAGTGGTAGAGGGTTATGCAATCATTCAACCGCGCATTGCTATCAGTTTACACGGAGCAACGCGATCAGGATTTACACGCCTTCATGAAAATGATTCAGGTATTGATCCTTATACCCGTGTAACCTCAGATGTATATCAGGATTTGTTTAATGAAGGATCCTATATAGGAAAAGGTATTTATGAGCTAGACGCCTTCGAAAAAGCGTTGAATAATCGCTTCCCCGAAAACAGAATTCTAAGCCATGATTTACTAGAAGGAACGTATGCCCGAGCCGGGTTCGCCAGCGATATCCAATTCTATGAAGACTACCCCACTCGGTATCAGACGGATTCGATGCGAAGACACCGATGGATAAGGGGTGATTGGCAAATTGCAAATTGGTTTCTTTCAAAAGTTCCCGGTAGCAATTCACGGTTCACTAAAAACACACTCTCTTCTCTTTCCAGATGGAAAATTTTCGATAACTTAAGGCGAAGCCTCATACCAATCACAAATTTTTCTTTGTTGATTCTTGGTTGGACGGTGTTACCATTTCCCTGGTTTTGGACGTTGGTTATCGCAGGCATTACCCTGGTTCCCGCACTGCTTCTTTCCCTGTGGAGCGGAGCCCGAAAGCCCAAAGAAATCGGACTCTCACAACATATTAACAATACAGTAGGACTTACCTCAAAAAGTTTTCTTCAATCACTTTATGCGTTGATGTGTTTGCCTTATGAAGCATGGATTAGCCTGGATGCGATTATTCGCACCTTGTGGCGCATCAATATCAGCCATAAAAACCTATTGAAATGGAATCCTTCAGGATTGAATCAAAACAGTAAAGCAGGAATATTAAACACACACAGAAGCCTGAATATCATTTCAATTTTTGCTGCAGGCTTTGCAATTTCTCTATTTGCGATAGGATACATAACTCAATTGTACGTAGCGGCTCCTTTTCTTTTGCTATGGATTTTAGCACCTGCAGTAGTAGCTCAGCTGGATCAGCCGATTAAAATAATTAAAACTCAACTTACCAGCAACCAAAAAAGATATTTGCGCGAACTAGCCAGAAAATCGTGGTCGTTCTTTGAAACCCTCATAGGCGCTGAAGACAATTGGCTTCCACCCGACAACCTTCAACAATATCCCATTCCTGTGGTAGCGCATCGTACCTCCCCCACTAACATCGGACTTTCTCTGCTTGCAAATCTTACAGCCCATGACTTTGGCTATACCACAACCGGTCAACTCATTGAGCGCACCCGCGATACTTTTTCAACCTTACAAAAAATGGAACGGTATCAAGGGCACTTTTATAATTGGTACAATACCCAAACGCTGGAGGTATTAAATCCGCGCTATATTTCCACCGTTGATAGCGGTAATTTCGCAGCCCACGTGCTCACACTTCGACAGGGTCTTCTTGCTATCTCCGATCAAAAAATTATCGATCAAAAAATTGTTTACGGGCTTCAAGATACATTACGACTAACTATTCAAGATATACCGGCTAGTAAGGATGATATCAAAAAGAAAATTTGTGCACTACATGATGGAATGGATGCGTGGAGTTTTGATTTACCTGAATTAAAAGACTATCTGGAAAAAATATTGAGTCAATACCAGGAGTTAACCGCAACATTATCGACAAATGAAGGCCGATGGGTTAATATTTTTGAGAAGCACGTCAATTTGATTCTTAAGGAAATCCTGCAACTAGCTCCATGGCTAAATAATTTACCGATTCCTGAAAAGTTTAGTCATTTAATTATTGTCAAAGAGTTTGCTTCTCTGGAAACAGAGATTAAAAAAATTGCTGATGTGAAAACTGAACTCTTAACGTTGAGGCGGGCTGAGAATACAACTGCTGAACTTACTTGGCTGGATCAATTTGAAAAATCAATTGATGAAGCAAATGCATTTGCACACATACAACTAAAAGAACTAAAAGAACTAGCCCGGCAAGCAGCCGCCTTGGCGGAAATGGAGTATGACTTCCTTTACGATAAATCACAACGTCTTCTTGCCATTGGTTACGATGAATCAAACCATCACCGCGACCCAAGCTATTATGATTTGCTTGCGTCAGAAGCACGACTCGCTTCGTTTGTTGCTATTGCGCAAGGAAAAATTCCGCAGGAAAGTTGGTTCGCTTTGGGTAGAAGATTAACCCGGTCAGGTAATACTCCAGTTCTTCTATCATGGAGTGGATCTATGTTTGAATACCTGATGCCAGGATTAGTTATGCCTACCTATAAAAATACATTGCTAGATGAAATGTGTATTGGCAGTGTTGGAAGACAAATAGAATATGGAGAACAGCAAGGAATTCCATGGGGGATTTCAGAGTCATGTTATAATCTTGTTGATGCACACTTAACCTACCAGTATCGGGCTTTTGGAGTTCCGGGTCTGGGGTTCAAGCGAGGCCTTGGGCTGGATTTAGTTGTTGCACCTTACGCAACCATTCTTGCTTTGATGGTAAATCCTCTTCGGGCTTATAAAAATTTAGAAGTGATGAAGAAAAAAGGCTTCGAGGGTCAGTTCGGATTTTACGAAGCAATAGACTATACCCCTGTTCGATTGGCACGAGATAAAAGGTATGCCATTATCAGAACTTTTATGACTCACCACCAGGGGATGAGTCTGCTTTCATTTGCCTACTTGTTGCTGGATCAACCTATGCAAAAAAGGTTTGAAGCCGATACGGAATTTCAAACTGCACTTTTACTACTGCAAGAACAAGTGCCGCAGTCAGTTGGATTTTATACTGGCTCATCAGATCATGAGGTGAGCCCGGCTTCCGTTACGGCTGAGATTAGAGTGATTACTACTGCCAACACACCAATCCCTGAAGTGCAACTACTTTCTAATGGGCACTATTTTGTTATGCTATCCAATGCCGGTGGCGGATACAGTCGATGGCGCGATCTTGCCGTGACCCGTTGGCAGGAAGACGCCACGTGCGATAACCTGGGTATGTTTTGCTATATTCATGATCTTACCGATAACGAGTTTTGGTCAACTGCACACCAGCCCACGCTTAAAAAGCCATCGCACTATGAGGCCATTTTTTCTCAAGGCAAAGCGGAATATCGCAGACGCGATAATGATATTGAAACATATACCAAGATTATTGTTTCACCCGAAGATGATGTTGAAGTAAGACGCATTGAGCTAACCAACCACTCTTCTACAAAAAGAGAACTATCCATTACAAGCTATGCCGAAGTTGTGTTGGCACCGCCTGCAGCAGATCACTCGCATCCTGCTTTCAGCAATCTATTTATTCAAACGGAAATTCTTGCTCATGCTGATGCGATTGTTTGCACAAGACGCCCGCGTTCTGCGCAAGAAAGTCCACCGTGGATGTTTCATATGATGAAAGTAAACGGGATTGAAGCGAAGCAGATCTCGTTCGAAACAGACCGAAGCAAATTTATAGGAAGAGGAAACACACTTGAACGCCCTTCCATTATGAATCAGGTGAAACCACTCTCGGGTTCGCAGGGTTCTGTGCTCGATCCAATTGTTTCAATTCAATACAAAATAACGCTGCAACCCCACGAATCAGCAACAATTGATATTGTAAACGGCATTGCCGAAGCCCACCAACAAAATCAACACATGTTGGATAAATATCAGGACAAGCATTTGCGCGACCGTGCCTTTGAACTTTCTTGGACACACAGCCAGGTAGTGCTCCGTCAGATTGGTGCAACCCAAACGGAAGCTGAGCTTTACGCCAAGATGGCGAGCTCTATATTATATACTAACCCAACCCTGCGGACATCGCCAGACACTATTCTTAAAAATCAGAGACAACAAAACGGCTTGTGGAGCTACTCTATTTCAGGCGACTTACCCATTGTACTCCTAATAATATCTGACGCAAAGAATATTCTGTTGGTTAAGCAGCTTATTAAAGCAAAAGGATATTGGCAGATTAAAGGTCTTGCAGTTGACCTGATTATTCTAAACGAAGATCCCGGTGGCTATCGTCAGGTACTTCACGATGAAATTCTTGGGCTTATTGCTGCCGGAAAGGATGTTACCTCCGAAAAGCAAGGTCGGATTTTTGTAAGACCCGTTGATCAGGTTTCCACGGAAGATCGCATTCTCTTTCAAACTGTTGCTCAAATAGTTATTTCAGATAATAAAGGATCACTTGCCGATCAGGTGAATGAGAATGTTACTTTAAAATCATCCATTCCAAAGCTCGTACCATCCGCTGTTGCTTCACAAAAAAATCACGAAGATTTATTTCATGAAGATTTGCAATACTTCAATGGAAGTGGTGGTTTTTCGGCCGATGGAAAACAATATGTAATAAAGACGTATAAGGAGAAGCGCACCCCATTGCCTTGGATAAATGTTTTGGCAAATCCAAACTTTGGGACGATCATCTCAGAGTGCGGGTCTTCTTATACTTGGTTTGAAAACGCACATGAGTTTAGACTTACACCCTGGAAAAATGATCCCGTATTAGATAATTGTGGCGAAGCATTTTATATCCGCGATGAAGAGAGCGGTCATTTCTGGTCGCCCATGGGCTTGCCGGCAGTAGGCAATAGCGGCTATATAACCCGGCATGGATTTGGACAAAGTAATTTTCAGCACCAGGAAAATAAAATTCGCACAGACGTTACCGTGCATGTTGATACTAAACATCCCATTAAGTTTGTTACTATTTCTATTACAAATCAATCAAGCCGTGTTCGTAAGTTAACTGCAACGGGATATGTAGAATGGGTGTTGGGTGAACTGCGCACGAAATCGATCAAGCACATCACTACCGAGTTGGACACTTCCACCCGAGCAATCATTGCACGAAACCGGTTCAGTCCAGACTTTCAGAATTATGCCACGTTCTTTCAGGTTGATACTCCCGGGTTTACTTACACGGCCGATCGAACAGAATTTATCGGACGCAATAGAAACCTTCAACATCCTGAAGCGATGCAAAACGCACAACTTTCCGGAAAGGCAGGTGCAGGACTTGATGCATGCGCGGCCTTAATGGTGCCGCTTACTTTAGAGCCCGGGCAAGAACACAAAATAACGTTCAAACTCGGTGCCGGCAAAAACCTACAGGAAGTCTATGAAACTATAAACCGCTTTAGAGGGCTAGAGTCTGTTACTGAATCCCGTAATGAGGTGACCCGATTCTGGGAAACAACGCTTGGCACTGTGCAAGTCGATACCCCGGATGCATCCATAAACATTTTAGCCAATGGCTGGTTGTTGTATCAGGTGCTTTCATGCAGACTTTGGGGCCGTAGTGGATTTTATCAATCGGGTGGCGCCTTCGGTTTCCGCGATCAACTTCAGGATGTACTGGCACTTATGCATGCACAGCCCAGTTTAACGCGTCAACAAATTTTATTATGTGCATCAAGACAATTTAAAGAAGGTGATGTACAACATTGGTGGCATCCACCAACTGGTCGTGGTGTGCGCACGATGTGTTCTGATGATTATCTCTGGCTACCGTTTGTTACCAGTCGCTATGTTGCAACAACGGGAGATCAAGAAATACTCAAAGAGATTGTTCCCTACATTGTAGGAAGAAAACTAAACGAGGGCGAAGAGTCATACTATGATCTGCCTGTTGATTCCGGCAAGCTTGCAAGCATTTATGACCATTGTAAACAATCAATACTGCATGGTCTGCAATTTGGTATTCATGGCTTACCGCTGATGGGCTCGGGAGATTGGAACGATGGTATGAACATGGTGGGCATAGAAAAAAAAGGTGAAAGCGTATGGCTTGCTTTCTTTCTTTACGATGTTCTAATTCGCTTTAGCAAAGTAGCCGAATTTCAGGGCGATTTCAATTTTGTAACCAAATGTGAAAAGCAAGCTTTGCAGCTGAAGGAAAATATCAGGAAGCATGCGTGGGATGGTGAATGGTACCTCCGCGCTTTCTTTGATGATGGCACTCCATTGGGCTCGCGTAAAAATGAAGAATGTAAAATTGACGCTATTTCACAAAGTTGGTCCATATTATCTGACTGCGCTGAATCAGATCGGGGATTATCTGCTATGAACGCAGCAAACCAGTTTCTTATTAACCGCGAGAAGGGAATCATACAATTATTAGAGCCTCCATTCAATAATTCCGATCTGAATCCTGGCTACATTAAAGGCTATGTGCCGGGCGTACGCGAAAATGGCGGACAATACAGCCACGCTGCAATCTGGATGATCATGGCATTCGCGAAACTTGGTGACCATAAAAAGACCGCTGAGTTATTGAAGATGATAAATCCCATACATCATGCCTTAACATCTGAAGCCATTGCTGTTTATAAAACAGAACCGTACGTAATGGCAGCCGATGTTTATGCGGTAATGCCACACACCGGTCGGGGTGGTTGGACGTGGTATACGGGTTCTGCGGGCTGGATGTATCAATTAATTTTAGAATCGTTTCTTGGCTTAAAGCGCGAAGGCGATATACTTCAATTCGAGCCGTGCGTTCCCGCAGATTGGAAATCATTTAGCGTAACCTACCGATTCCATGAAACTGTTTACAACATAGAGTTGCAACGCACAGATAAGACAGGGTATCTGGTAGATGGTATTGAGCAAAAAGAAAATTCAATACTGCTTGCCAATGATAGAAGGAGCCATGCTGTAATCATTTTTTTGGAGATATCTGAAGATGAGCCTGTAGACTACCTGGGGAGCAAAGACTTAGAACATGTGGAAAAATTTTCCCCCAAGTCTTGATTTTCAGCAGAAACTCTGTCGGTATGATTTTGGCACTGTGCTTGGTATCAACAAACAGCTTAGTAGAGCTGGGCTCACAAATTTAATTAATCATCAAACAAGTTCATGAATATGAAAAAGCTCAAAATTTTGTTTTTTGTTTTTATGGTAACTTGTGTACTCCCGCTTTCCGCGCAGAGCGTTATTGGTACTGTAACAGGAAAATGGCTGGTGGTTAAATACAATAACAAATCAACGGGGACGAAATCCCAGTCCGATACGTTGGTATTTCAACCGGATGGATTCTTTACAAGTGAAAACTTGTATTTCGGTGCAAAAAAAGGATTGTTCAGATCGGACGAAAACCGAAAAATGCTTATTACTGAAGCAGATAATAATAACACGATCGAATGGGTTGTCTCTTTCAAAAAAGGAATTCTACGCCTGAAGAGCGTTCGGGACAAGCGAAAACCGTATGTTGTAATTGAGTTGGTGAAAGCAGACGAGAAGAAGGCCGAAGAAAAGCTCTAGGCCTGCTTATTTCCCTGGCGCATGGATGAATGCTTTTCTTTGTCACGGCCAAACGAAAAGAAGAGGCTCAGGCATCCCTTGCTCCGTTCAGATGGGTTCACTTTCTACGCCAAATTTCCACGACCGCCTTTTTATGAGCATTGCCCTTTGTTCCATACTAAACCGCACTCGCGATTGTAGATTTTATTTCTCTTTGAGAAAATATTTCATCACTTCCTTAGCCATTACATACAGCTACACGGGCCAACGCACTATTTCCGTGTTGGCATGATATTGTTGTTAATGGTTCGGATGCCTATAAAAGCATTTAGAAAAAAATTAAACCATAAACGACAAAATTATGAACAATGCATCGAAGGTAGTTTTAGGATTAGCCGCAGCAGCGACTGTTGGAGCAGCCATCGGCATGCTGCTAGCTCCCGAGAAAGGAACAGATATGCAACAGCGAATCAGGACTGGGGCTAATCAATTACTTAAAGAAATTAATGAATTGATCGCTACGGGTAAAGATGTTATTAACCAAAATATTGGCGACCAGACCGAATCGGCCGATAAAGAGAGAAAAACTCCCGTTTCTGAAGTATGATGTGATGACTTAAAATCTCGAACTAATAGATCGATTGCTTTATGGAAGATGAAAAAAAGGGAACCGAAAAATGGATGGATAATGTAGCAAGGCTTGTTGAAACATATCGTGATTTGGTCGCAATTCGCATAGTTGAAAAAATGTCCAATAGCCTATCCATGGGCATTTTAGGCGTGGTCTTCTTAATATTCTTTTTATGCGCTCTAGTTTTTATCGGACTGGGAACTGCTTGGTGGATTGGTAAGTTGATGAACGATTTAACGGCCGGCTTTTTTATTGTTGGCGGGGCGTTCATTAGCATTCTCACCATCCTTCTTCTCATGGCGCGAAAAATTTTAAAGCCTGCAATTCGCAATCTGGTGATCAAAAAAATATATGACAACGATTAACAACATTACTAATTATAAGGAATTAGTTGCGGAACGAACGCGTTTGGAAATGGAACTTCAAAATCAAAAATTAGCTCTAAAGGCTGAAATTGATGAAGCAAAGACCAAACTCGAACCTATTGCTTACGCTATGTCCTCGTTGGGTTTCTTAAAGGGAAAAGATGGTGAACAATCTTCCCTTCTTAAAAAAGGCATGTCGATGGGTATCGATTTCCTCGTAAGAGACAACATGCTATCTAGGGCGGGTTGGGCAACAAAAATTGTACTTCCCGCTGTTCTAAAAGGGGTTTCAAAGCTATTTTTCAATAAACTATCATCGAATAAGTCGAAGTCGAAGTTGAGTCTCGGCTCCACACCTGCAAATAATCAAATTGAATTAGCCGACTGAGCAGATAATTCTACAACTAAACCACAAATTCTATGCTCTACAATGCCTCTCATTGACATTCCTCTGACTGTGTCTATACATAGTTATTCGAGGTGTGGAGATTATTACACACTTCATACCTTTATTCAAGCAAACACATACATATTGGGAGTGGCTTCGGAATTGCAACAAGATAAGCAGGGAGATGGTTGACGCCCTTTTAGTTGATGGTTGGCTCAATGTCTCCATAAAAGTTAGCCGCCTTATAAACAGAAGTAGTGCGTGTTCGGAAAACATAGAAAATTGCTGGTCAAAATCCTGAAAGTCGTCAGCTATTTTGCGGCATCACTCCTTATTCTACTGGTATCCATTATCCTTCTAATCCGATTACCCGTAGTTCAAGATAAGATAACTCAAAAATTCATTAACTTCTTTGAAAAGAAAATAGGGACCCAGGTTGAACTTAAAAGGTTCTTTGTTTCATTTCCAAAGAAAATTGTACTTGAAGGCTTGTATCTGGAAGATCGATCAGCAGATACCCTTGTATACTTAGAAAAACTTTCCATTGATATGGATTTATGGGGGCTTATAAACAATCGGGTTCAATTGAACGCGGTAGAGTTGGACAACTCAAGAGCGAGAGCAATCAAATCAATCAATGACTCGAGTTTCAATTTTGATTATATCATTAACGCTTTCGCGTCCAATTCAAGTTCAAGTGGTGCAACACAATCTTCCTGGAAATTTTTGATTGGAGACGTAATCATTAAAAATACCTCGTTGAGTTATGAGGACGCACCTTCGGGCAATAATATACAAGCACGCATCGGAAAACTAATTATTAATGCCGATGGACTTGATCCAACTTCAACAAACTATAAGGTATCATCTATTGATTGGCAGAATAGTGCTATAAGCGTCACTATAACTGCGGGCACGATCTCAGATTCCACTCACGTGATTAATAACACTAATAATAACATTGACTTCGGTTTTAATAAAATTAGTCTGTCAAAAATTAATTTGCATTTTGAAAATACTGTTGAGCGGCAAAAGTTGGTTGCAAAAATTGGTGAATTTGAAGTTGAAGCAAATGGAATCAGCATAAAAGATTATTTTATAGACCTGGACGAGATCAAGTTAATTAATTCTTCGGCTTCATTCTCTCAAGCCAATGCAGATGTTAAATCAAACACAGCATCAACTGCAGAACCGATGGCTTTACCTGCTTTATGGAATTTAAAGCTCGGCAAAATTACCCTGTTAAATAATAACCTCCAATACAATGATTTGAAAAAACCAGTTATTGAAAATTCATTTGATGAAAATCATATTCGACTTAGCGACTTCAATCTTAAAGCTCATGACATTTTGGTTCATAGGAAAGGAATTGAAGCCTCCATCAACTCTGTATCAGTAGATAGCGATGACAATTTTTCAATTCAATCATTTTCTGGATCATTCAAGCTCACCAATACCTCGGCTGCGATACAAAACCTTGATATTAAAACTCGAAACTCTCATCTAAAACTAGACGCCCAGGCAAAATTTCAATCTCTGACTGAACTTCAAAATAACTTTGAGAAAACAAATATTGATCTGAATGTTCATCAGTCGGCATTAGGCTTGGCTGATATCCGGTACCTCTCCCCTGCCCTGATAGATAGTATTCCCATAGCTTTTATTCGCCAAGAAAAAGTTTCAGTCGACTCACAAATAGCCGGGACTTTAAATAATTTACAAATCCAAAAACTAAGTCTTGGAATCCTTTCAAACACTTCCATTACCCTTCATGGTTCGGTGAAGGGTCTACCGAATATTGAACAAGCACTATTTGATGCTACTGTTGATAAGCTCTATACAACAGCTAACGACATCGAAAAGATACTGCCTGATTCTCTGACGGAATCTTTTCAATTACCCGATTGGATTTCCGGGACAGGAAATTTTAGTGGGACAATAAAACAACCAAACATTAAAGTCGCTCTTTCAAGTGCTGCGGGTGAGCTAAAAGCTGCTGGCACTATGAATTTTGACAACCTTCCTTCTTATAATCTTCAGCTCAGTTCCTCCAAATTGGATTTGGGCAAAATATTTAAGCAATCCGATCTGGGAAAAATAAATGCCAAGGCATTAATAAAAGGTGCTGGGTTTACGATGGATAGTCTTGATGTCATTCTGGATCTTCAGGTTTCAAAATTTGAGTTCAAAAATTACGCATACCATGACTTTAAAATGATTGGTAGCATGAATCAATATTTATTCTCAGGGTCGGCTGAAATGAAAGATGAAAATCTTGATTTCGAATTTAAAGGAGACATGAACTATCAAGAAGATGTTCCTCGCTACAAATTCACCTTTAATTTAAGAAATGCTGACTTTAAAAATTTACACTTATCGGAGCGCCCTTTAAGGGCAAGAGCTACGGTGGATATTGATTTAGCTAGCTCAGATTTTAAAATTATGAATGGCACCCTCAGCATTCGTAATGTGGGCATCTATAATGGTGAGGCATTGTACAAAGTTGACTCGCTATTATTCGCTTCTATTGACCAAGTGGGAGAAAGTGAGATAACGATTCGTTCAGACATACTCAGTGGTGATTTTAAGGGTACCATTAATTTATTCAGTTTACCCAGTGTTTTTAAGCAACACATCAATCACTATTTTTCTCTACAAGATCAATCGCTGAAGCAGGCAACCGATCCCCAAGACTTCAAGTTTGACCTTACTTTCAAAAAAACCGAGCTCCTTACCGAAATCATTTTTCCCGAACTTCACTCTTTTGTTCCCGGTAAAATTCAAGGCGAGTTTAATGGAAGCAAACACAAACTTGCTGTTGCCATAGAAGTTGCCAGGTTGAAATATGCATCCACTGCAATAGACTCATTCACTGTTAAAATCAATTCGGATAGCGCAGAACTTCGCTACAAGATTCGCTTTAAAAACGCTTTAGTTGATACCATACGCGTTGCCGCTCTTGAGCTTAGCGGGAAAATTGCACAGGACACCATTCAAACCAAGTTGGTAGTTCTTGATTCAGCTTCCGAAAGCAAGTATGCATTGGGTGGAATAATAAAAAGTGATTCCACCAATTTTCAATTTCACCTAGATCCCAAGTTGGTGATGCTAAATTATGAAGACTGGACAGTGCCTTTAGACAATTACCTTCAAGTTGGTGCACGTGGTTTAACTACTCACAATTTTAACTTATCAAAGGGACCTGAAAAATTTTCCATTATTACCGTGCCTCAAGATTCTTCCATTGATTTTCAATTTAAACAATGGCAACTTTCTAATCTTACTAATCTTGCAGAAGGACTTGTTCCTGCAAGTGGCCAGCTAAATGGCAATTTTAAAATCACCACATCGAAGAAGGGCGTATTTAATTCAACCCTCACTATTAAAGAATTTACCATTCTTGAAAAGATATGGGGAGATGTTTTTCTTTCATTGAATTATGTATCTAACCGATACACTCTGGATCTTAAAGTTAAAGGTGATCAAACAAACTTTATAGCAAAGGGTTTTTACGTCCCCAATCCATCAGCGTTTGACTTCAATATTGACCTGGATAAATTTGATCTCAGATTGATTGAAACACTCTCATTCGGCCAGTTGAAAAATGTGAAAGGTTTTATTAACGGTTCAATGCACCTTTCCGGAAATATTGACGCGCCTACTTTACGTGGTGGGCTTACCTTCAAAGATGCTAGTTTCTTATCCACCTATGCGCACAATTCATTCTCACTAAAAAACGAACGTATTTCTTTTGAAGATAAGGGTATCGTACTTCCCGACTTTAGGCTGGTAGACAGCGATAATAATACAGCAACAATAAAAGGTGCTATTCTAACAAAGGCTTATAAAGATTTCGACTTCGATTTGAAAGTAGTGTCGCGCAATTTTCAGGTGCTTAATACAACCATTGATGACAATACTCTTTATTACGGAAATGTTAAGGTAAGTGCTACTGCCGGCATCACAGGAAATATAAATCAACCAAAGCTGAATATAGCGGCCGAATTAAGTGACGGTAGCGAGGTAACCTATGTAGTTCCCGTAGCAGAAAAGAATGCGCTCGAACAGAAAGGGATTGTACAATTTGTAAGTAGTAAAAAAAACAAGGATCCTTTCCTAGTTGATCTCAATTTAGGAGATACAATAAAGTCCATATTTAGGGGAATGGATGTAGAGGCTACCCTTGAATTAACCGACAAATCCATACTCAATATTATCATTGATCCGCTCACCGGAGATCAATTATCCCTGAAAGGGAATTCTACGTTGGTATTAAATTCAGAAGCTTCAGGAAGTGCTCGTCTGTCGGGTCGATACGAAATCACCAGTGGAACCTATAATTTTTCCTTCTACAAATTATTAAAACGTGAATTTGAAATTGTAAAGGGAAGCTCCATTATCTGGTCGGGAGATCCGTTAGCTGCTGAAATGGATATTCGCGCAAGCTATAGTGTAGAAACTTCTCCGCTCGATTTAGTCTATAATCAGATTAATACAACCGATCAAGCTGAAATCAATTCATACAATCAACGCCTTCCCTTTCTCGTTTATCTGAATATCAATGGGAGGTTATTAGTACCGCAATTGAGTTTTTCGTTGGACATGCCTGCCGACAAACGAAACGTGATGGGAGGAGCCATTTATGCCAAGCTTCAGGATATCAACACCCGCGAGTCTGATCTTAACAAACAGGTTTTTGCTTTGCTAATACTAAAACGGTTTATTTCAGATAATCCTTTTGAAAGTCAGGCTGGCACAAGTGCAAGCAATACAGCCAGAGTAAGCGTAAGCAGGTTACTTTCAGAACAGTTAAACCAGCTTTCTAAAAACATAAAAGGAGTTCAACTCAATTTTGATATTAAATCTTATGAAAATAATACGGGCACTGAAATACTAGGAGAAACAAGGGCTCAACTTGGTATTTCTAAAAACCTGTTTAATGACCGCTTGGTAGTAAAGCTTTCAGGTAATGTAGACATTGAAGGCCAGAACACCAATCAAAATTCGGTAACCGATTACATTGGAGATCTGGCTCTCGAATATAGACTTACATCTGACGGAAGACTTCGCATAACCGGATTTCGAACCAGTAACTACGATATGATTGATGGTGAGCTTACAGAGACAGGCGTTGGATTGATATACATAAAGGATTATAATACGCTTCAGCAATTATTTAAGTCTAATGCCAAATAAAAGTAGACCCTATAAAATCGCTACTTCGAAACGGAAGTCCTTACTTTATTGTAGTGGAAAGCTTATTAGTATCTTTTTACTTGCCAGTTGCTCAGGAACAAAGTATTTGCAGGAAGGGGAATCATTTTATGGTGGTGCTGAGATCAAAATAAATACTTCGGAAAGAATAGGCGGAAAGACACAACTAATCAACAATCTTGAATCCTATCTGCTTCCGAAACCTAACGCTGTTATTTTAGGGTCAAGACCTGGAGTTTGGTTTTACTATCGAAACAGAAATCCTGAAAAGAAAAAAGGATTCAAAAATTTCTTGAAAAAGAAGTTCGGCACACCACCAGTCTTGCTTGCGGATGCAACTCCGAAGAAAACGACCGAGAAATTAGAAATGGAGGTAAATAATGATGGATACTTTCAATCAACGGTTAACTATGAGGTAAAGACAAAAAGAAAAAAAAGTACTGTTCTATACACCGTCAATCTAAAGCGCCCCTATCAACTTAGAAATATTAAGTATGCTCTTCTAAATTCTTCGGGCGATACCCTGATTAATGATTTGAAAGCTGAAAGTCTACTAAAAGAAAAACAACGCTATAGACTTGAACTGTTAAAAAATGAGCAGCAACGAATTGAGGAAGTGGCTAAAAACACTGGATTTTATTATTTCGATGATCGATACTTGCGATTTGATGCGGATAGCACCGTTGGAGATAATCAGGTAGATCTTATTTTAAGATTTGAAGAAAATGCACCCGCCAAGGTCAAACAGGTTTATTGGGTTAAAAAAATAAATGTATTTCCAAATTATACGCTAACCAATGATAGTGCATTGTTTAGTACCGACACCATTTCCGTTGATGGGTTTAAATACTTTGACTATGAAAACATTTTTCGACCCAAAATAATTACCGATGTAATTAATGTGCGACCAGACAGCATCTATCAGCTTATCAATCATGAATACACGTTAAGCAGGCTTATGGGGTTAAAAACATTTAAGTATGTGAATATAAAATTCCAGGAAAGCAAAACTGATTCTTCAGCCCTGCACGCGGATATCTTTTTAACACCTTTGCTTAAAAAATCCATTCGGATGGAAGTGCAGGGAGTTTCCAAGTCAAACAATTTTGTTGGTCCTGGAATTGGCATAACCTTTACAAATCGAAATTTCCTGAAGGGCGCTGAAATGTTTCAGGTAAAAATAAATGGCGCATATGAATGGCAGATAAGCCGGCAGCAATCAGGTGCTTTAAATGCGATTGAATTTGGTACGGAAGCAAGCCTCTCAGCACCCCGATTTATTTCTCCGATTCGTATTCGTTACAGTTCTGCAAAATACTTACCTCAAACACAACTTAAACTTGGCTATAATTTTCAAGAGCGAGTCAACTACTTCCGGCTAACTTCATTTAATGTGGCCTATGGATACACCTGGCGCGAAACAACCTTAAAAACGCACGAACTTTTCCCGGCTGACATCAGCTTTGTTAAATCCAGTCGTACTTCGCAAGAATTTAATGACTTGTTAGATCGCAATCCAACGCTGGCAAATTCATTCCAGAATCAATTCATTGTAGGCTCAAGATATTCATTTACCTATAACAGCCAGTTAAGGGAAGATATTGTAGCGAAATTTACTTCCGCAGAAGATAGAAAATCAGATACCTATTTTAATGGCACAATTGACTTTGCCGGAAATGCGCTTCACTCTCTACAACGAGTGGCTTATCAAAAAGAAAAATCATTCAACTTCCTGGGGTCTCCATACTCTCAATTTGCACGGCTAACCCTCGACTTCCGATATTACTATAGGTTCAATAAAAAAAGTAAACTGGCAACACGCGCTACCACCGGTGTTGGCTATGCATATGGAAATTCAGACAACCTGCCCTATATAAAACAATTTTCTGTTGGTGGATCAAATAGCTTGAGGGCTTTCCCCGCAAGGTCTGTCGGCCCGGGTACTTATAATGTAAGAACAGACAGTGCCATAACATCGAACACTTTTTTTATAGACCAACGCGGTGACATAAAATTAGAAATGAATGCGGAGTATCGCTTTGATATTCTTAAATCATTAAAGGGTGCACTCTTTGTTGACGCAGGAAATATCTGGCTTTGGAATGAAGATCCTCTGCGGGAAGGATCAAAATTTAGAAAGAGTGAATTCTTAAAAGAGGTAGCAGTTGGAACGGGTGTTGGGCTCCGGTACGATTTCAATTTCTTTGTACTTCGATTTGATCTGGCGTTTCCTATAAGAAAGCCCTACCTGCCTGATTCCGAAAGGTGGGTATTTAACCAGATAGATTTTAGGAGTAGCGATTGGCGCAAAGAAAATCTTGTACTCAACATAGCCATCGGTTATCCTTTCTAGTAACTGTGCAGGCATAAAAAATTCAGTTAACGTCCACCATACACAGATGTGCTGTAAATTAACAAGGCCTTGATCCGCTTATTAAGACAGTCAAAGAAATATCCGGGCAAGAACCAAGTTATCAAGGTATCGGATTTAAAACTGGAAACTAGCGGGTTAGCCAATGGAATAGTTCCATCCTGGTTTGTTTTCTACTTCCTCACTAATACTGCGAAAGATTTTCATCAACTCTTCAAAGGTGGCAGGTTTAACGATACATCGTTTGGCTCCATTTTTCAAGCTGTGGTTAATATCTGTTTCAGATGCAGATGTTGAGAAAATCATGACATTCAAATACAATAACTGTGGATTGCTCTTAATCTCATTCAGCGCCATACGGCCGTCTTTCCTTGGCATGTTTAAATCCAACAAAATCAAATCAGGCATCCGTTGTTTGGTTCGAACTTGTTCATTTAAGTGATCCAGTAGTTCCTGACCATCGTTTACAAAGTCAAGGGAATGAGCAAGGTTAAGTCGTTTAAATGCCAGAGATGCTATTAATTGATCATCTAAGTCATCGTCAGCCATTAAGATTTTCATTTTGTTTCGATTTTGTATTTGTTCTTTATTACTTAGTCTTATTTATTACTTAATTATACTTCTCCTGAATCGCTTAACCGCACATTGGCCGATTTTAAAGAGGAAGGACCAATCGAAATTCTGGAAAAGGAACTGCGTATTGTCCAGCGGGAAAAGTTGGAAAAAATTCGGGCGTAATAGGTTTAAGTTTACGATTGTGTTATTAATTGTTTCTCGACTGACATCTCAGGTTTACTTCTTACAAGTTGAGTATATGGAAGAATAATGTGAAAGGCTGTTCCTTCATGCTCTACTGACTTTACCTTAATGTGCCCATGATGATTGACCACAATTCGCTTGCATAGCGCCAACCCAATTCCGTTACCTGAGAATTGGCTGCTGTGCAGACGTTGAAAGATGGTGAATATCTTTTCAGCATACTTTTGGTCAAATCCAATTCCATTGTCCTTCACTACAATTTCACAATATGTTAATTCACTATTCAAGTCAGGATTTGCGCCTGCTTCTATTTTTGTTAGTCGCCTCGAACTAATTTCAATTGCAGATGCAACATCCTTGCGGGCAAATTTCAGGGAGTTACCAAGTAGGTTTTGAAATAGCTGGTTCATCTGAAAAGGCACCGCAATTAAAGTGGGTAAAGGCTCACGACTAGTGGTCGATTTTTTTTCCGTCATCAACAAATGCAAGTCAATTAATACATCGTCTAAAATTTTATTTAGATCAGTTTCAATGAATATGCTTTGCGTATTTTCAATGCGCGAGAAATTAAGGATGTCTTTTATGAGGGTAGACATCCTGTCGGAAGAAGTGAATATTTTTTCAACAAGTCTTTTTCCTTCATCCGAAAGCCCATCGCTATGCGTACTGGTAAGCATGCTCGAAAAGGTCTTTATTTTTCGCAAAGGCTCTTGCAGATCGTGCGAAGCGATAAAAGCAAACTGCTCGAGGTTTTCGTTGGAGTTCGCCAACTTCTGGTTAGATTCGCGCAGCAGTTCCGTGCGCACATTTACTTTTCGTTCCAACTCCTTGGCAAATAGCTTTTGATCATGAATATCACTGGCTACACCCACCCATGAAATAATTGTACCATCGCTATTGCGAATGGGCAAAGCCCGTGCGCCATGCCAGCGGTACTCGCCATCGTGGCGCCTGAGCAACATTTCCACATAAAAAATTTCGCCTTTGGAAATCGCACTGTCTCTTGCCCTGTTAACCGCTTCTAGCATATCCGGATGTATAATAGAATCCCAGTTCCCCGATGTCAGAGCTTCTTCCAGGCTCAGGCCTGTGTAGTCCAAATAAGATTTGCTGTAGTAATTTACTGTGCCATCCACATTACCCACTGAAGTAAGTTGCAAGCTTGCGTCCAGAATCGTTTTGACACTATCGGCAGCGGCCTTCAATTCGTGTTCTAATTTTCTTCTATCGGTGATATCTTCAATGGCGAGCAACAAGGTATCGCTGCTGTTTGTATTTTGAATTTTTCGGGCATTTAACAACATGGTGCGCTCACCAATGGATGAAAAATTTCGTTTCACTTCGTAACTCTCGTAAAACCTATTTTCCTTAAGCGTTTTGTCGAGTATCGTTTTAAGCTCGGGGGCGTTCCATTGGTCATTTCCCAATTCATAAAAAAACTGACCCTCCGTTTCTTCTTCGGTATACTTAAACGTTTTATAAAATGATGCGTTGGCACTTTTCACGCGCAGGTTCGCATCTAAAACAATCAGTGGCTCGCGAATGGTGCTTAAGATACCCTCTGTATAGCTGTGCGATTGTTTCAATTCATCATTCCGATCGGCCAGTTGCTGATTGGATGCCGATAACTCTTCGACCGAGCTTTGCAACTCTTCCTTCGATATTTCGAGTTCTTCATTTAAGCTGCGTAACTCTTCACTGTGCGATGTTAATTCTTCATTGGCACTCAGCAGTTCTTCATTACCAACCTCTTGATCTTCCGCATAGCTTCGCATGTCTTCGCGTGTCTGCGATAACTCACCCTCTAATTGCTTGGCGCGAAGTTCATGCGGTGTAAGTTTTTCCTTTTTCCCTTTTATGGCCTTACCTGCTTTTTTGTCAGGAACCTCTTGCGTGTTGTTAAAAAGAATCAAAAAGTAGGGATTAATCGTATTCAGCAAGGGGAATACATCTATGGTAACATGGTTTGTCCAGCCTTTGCCTTTTGACAAAATTCCTTTCTCGTTGGCTGGCTTGCTGCTTAACTTCACCTGGTTAATGAGGCTCCTCAACTCAAGCACTAGCCCACGCTTAGCCATTTTCAAAATGTTTAGGCTAGGCTTACCAGATGCCGGCTCAAGCCAATCTCCGGTTACACCCCGAAATTGCACAATCTCCAACTGCTCATTTACAATAACCCCATTGGGCGAGAGCGAAAGAATAACGTCATCGGCATTGCGTTGAAAATCATCATTGCTGTGCTGGAACTCCTCCTTTTTATCTTTTCGCCCGCTCAACACTTCCTGGCTGCGTTTGGGTACTATGCGGGTAAACCGCACGGGCACCAATTTCCTTGTATATAGTTTATCGGATTCGGTAAACGACCCAAACAAATCAGCGGAATTGCTAGTCGACTCGGATTGGCCAAGAAATAATATTCCATTCGGTTTTAATGCGTAGTGAAATGTTGCCATTGCTTTCCGCTGAAGAAATGCATCCATGTAAATGAGCACATTACGGCAACTGACAAAATCGATGTTAGAAAATGGCGCATCGGTGAGCACGTTATGGTGCGAGAACACACACATATCGCGAATCAATTTGTTTACCTGATAACCGCCTTCAGACTTAGAAAAGAATTTAGCCAATCTTGTTTCGGAAACAGAAGCCGTTTCGGCCAACGAGTAGCGGCCAGCTCGCGCTTTAGCGACAGCCAATTCAGAAAGATCGGTCGAAAAAATCTGAATATTATATCTGCCGGGCAGGTGCTCCAAAAATTCAAACAATAACATGCCCAACGAATAGGTTTCCTGCCCAGTGGAACAACCCACTATCCAGAGACGAATGGAGTCACCATGGCTTTTGTTTTTTATAATAGCTGGCAGCGCAGTGTCAGACAGATGTTCAAAAACTTTCGGATCGCGAAAGAAATCCGTTACCAGTATGAGCATATCCTGAAACAAGGCGTCCACTTCTTTTGAACTATCGTTCAACCTTGCAACATAGTCTTCCATTTTCCTCAAACGCAGCAGCACCATTCTGCGGGCAATTCTTCTTCTAATGGTAGTTTGTTTGTAGTATGTAAAATCAATGCCTTTCTGTTTATTGATTAGCGATATGATCTGACCGAAGGAAGTACCCTCTTCATTTGGCTTACTGTTTTTTTCGCTTGTGAGAGGATCCACCGTATCGCGGGCATGGCTGCTCAACTCCAGCAGGTGACTAATTATTTCGTTAGGTGGAAGAACAAAATCGACCACTCCTTCATCGATAGCATTTTGTGGCATACCATCGAACGCGGCCGTACCTTGCAGTTGGGCAAACGTAATGCCGCCATGTGCTTTTATTGCTTTTAGCCCTTCTGTACCATCTTTACCTGTGCCGGAAAGTACTACACCAATTGCCTGGTTTTGATGAATTTCAGCTAATGAGGCGAAGAACACATCGACAGAAACACTTCTGTGCCTTTCTATACGAGGCTCTAAGTTTAGAATTCCATTGTTGGCGGTAAGAATTTTATTGGGCGGAATAACATATATGTTGTTTGGCTCCACATGCACATTGTCTTTAATCTCATGAACGGGAATGAGTGTTATCTTTTGTAACAGATCGGGAAGAACGCTATTGTGATCAGGGTCAAGGTGTTGTACCAGAATGAAGGCCATACCAGAATCAACCGGAATGGCACTGATCAGTTGTTTGAAAGCCTCTAGTCCGCCAGCCGATGCACCAATGCCTACTACTGAAAAAAGATTGGTAGAAAGGATGACGTCATCATCTTTTGTTTTAGCGTCATCTTTTGCTTTTGCTTCTGTTTTCATGTGTTAATAATTTTTGTTTTAAAAACACACGGCAGAGCCAAGTCCATTATCACGATTTTGATCGAACTTTATGGGTGACCCCTCCATATAATCAATTCTTGAAAAAAAGAATTTTTAAAATGAACTGGACGCTGTGAACGAAAGTTGCGGGCAGTTGCCACAAGATACGCTTTAATGTCAACAAAAGAGTTTTACCCTCATTCATTTAAAAACAGAACTGCTTAATCGAATAAACAGAAAAGAACCAGGCTGAAATTAATCAACTTGGTTCTTTTAATCATTTCAACGCTAAACTGGTGGGGCGGTTCCCATCACCTTGTTCGGCCAAGTATTGAATAACTAATTTGAACTTGTATCTGTATTTGTCTTCAAACCCCAAATTTCTACACGAGCTTTTTTGTTAGTTGAATTAGCAATTGTCTTATAGACTAAGACAATCTTCTTCACGTCACGTTCGCCACCATTTAAATTAAATTCACGGCTATCTCCAGCTTCTTTGATTTTACTGTTAACAGCAACCAGTTGGTTGTCGCCACTTTCATAAACCACTTCCGCAGAAATAAGATCGATTGTTTCGCCCGTTACTTTGAATTTAATCGTAGCAAAACGATCTGCTCCCATTACTATTACTTCGTCTTTTTCTTTCTTAAAGTCCACAGTAGTTTCTCCAATCTTGTGCCAGCCGGTTTTATCACTGACCACCACTTTAGGGACTTGCGCTTCGGCAATTCCTACTATGCCTGCACCTGCAAGCGCCAAAAACATTGCAATTTTTCTCATCTTTTCTGTTTGTTTAATTTAATTTATCATTTAACGATTTGAATTGGCCTATAGAAAGAAGCGTGCCATTGGCCTTTACTTTATTTAAAGCCCTTTTTACGTGTTTATGATAAAATTAAAATTCCCCAACTGGGGATTATTAGGACAAGTTGGGCAACCTTTGCCTGATATAATGTGCTATTGTGTTGATTGGGGAACTCATCAGTTCTGCGCTCCTATCGCGGGTAGTAACCCCGGTGGTCTATAAACTTATGCCTCCTCGAGTATAAGCTAGACCGGCAAATGCATAGTCAATAAGCCGAAGTGAAATCTAAAACTGTGTAAATAAATTATAAATATTAACGAAAAAATGATGAAACCATTAGCCTTAGTAACCGGTGCCTCTACAGGCATTGGATTTGAATTAGCAAAGCAGCTTGCTGCAAAGAATATTGATTTAATTATTGTCGCTCGTGATTTGGAAAAATTAAATGCGTTGAAAGCAGTGCTCGAAAGTCAACATGGAATTGAAGTCTATCCTATTGCCAAAGATCTATCAGCAGCAAAGAATGCGGAGAAACTTTATGAAGAGATTCAAGAAATGGGTTTAACAGTAACACATCTCGTTAACAATGCGGGTGTAGGGCTCTACGGAAACTTTACTGATACCTCGCTCGATGAGGAGCTCAACATGATTGAACTAAACGTTTCTTCGTTGGTTGTGCTCACCAAATTATTCTCAAAGGATATGCTTGCGCGCAAGAAAGGGAATATTATGAATGTTGCATCAATCCTATCCTTCCTGCCGTTCCCTTACTATTCGGTTTATTCAGCTACTAAGTGTTTTGTTCTCGCCTTCACCGAGACTGTAGCCGCGGAGTTAGAAGGTACTGGTGTTGTTGTCACTGCGCTGTGCCCAGGCCCAGTGGATACACCTTTTAACACAGATCAAATGCTTAAAACAAATGCCTATAGTGCTAGCAAACCAGTAAGTGCTGCATTTGTTGCCAAACAAGGAGTTGATCTTTTACTGAATGGCAAAGGAAAAAAGATCGTTGGCTTCAATACTTGGTTTATCTCAAACCTACCGCGCATTACACCGGATTTTATTATGATGAAAATCAAAAAGAATCTGGCAAGCATAAAAAATTAAGTATTTAACCTTGACTCCTTTCTGTAAACGTCAGGATCGTCAACCCTACTGGCAGATTATACATCCTGATGCATAATCTGGGATTAATCTTATAGAGTAGTTTGCCGTTGGATCAACGTGGCTATGATGCAAGGCTATGGACGAGACTTTGCTTTCAAGATTGTGAATCGTTAGGCTTGGATATTGCAAAGTCTTTGTCATTATCGCCACGCCTTGTAGTTATTCCAGTTCGATAATTGAAGGGCATCTCTAAAAACTATCCAGACTGATATTGAACAGTACAGGAATTGTCAAACCCGATCCTATTATTTATTAGCTGCCGCTTTCTTTTCTGCTTTCTCTTTTTTTCTAAAGAAACCTCTAAGCAAAAAACTATGCTGAGCGGCCAGCAGGTTTTCATCTAGTTTTTTGGAACTGCTTTCAAGGTTCTTTATCGTCTCTTTAAAATGCGCACCCGTTTCCTTATCGTGCAATAGCACGCCCACCGCTGTGTTAGGATCTTTCTCTGCAGCTTGCAAGTTGTTTATTATAGCATTGGCTGTATCGGCCATATGCCTGAACTGTTGTGCCGATACTTTAAGGGAACTAAACACAATCGTGTCGGTTACCAACTCATTCGCCAACGTGCCTTTTGTATTCAGCCCGGTGCTGAACTGATTTAGTGAGTGTACCAGTTTTGCAGCGCTGGCAGAGGCAATACGCAGGGATGTAGTAGCGGCATCAATATTATCATACACTTTATTGTCGGCAATAAGCTTACCGATGGTCCCTTCACCCGCCAGCAGATTTTTACTCACAGTTTTTAAATCCTTGGTAACCGATAACAGATTCACATTGTTTTCCTGAAGGGTATTGATCATGTCTTCCTGCGTAAACGTCTTCTCTACCTGCAAGGTGTCACCGGGTTCTACCTGTCCGGACTTTGACGTGCCATCATAAATGATGAGTATTTTATTTCCGATCAAGCCATCGCTCCCGATTTTAATTTTAGCATTCTTACGAATATACTCCTGCGCCTTTACTTCCAGGTTGATGATTACTTTAACCTGCGACTCAGAGTAAAAACTAAGCTTACCTACCGTTCCGATCTTTACACCAGAGAACCATACATTGTTGCCAGTTTGCAATCCGCCAACATCATCAAAAAAGGCAACCACTTGCATTTTCTTTCTAAAGGTTGCGTGTAAGTTGCCGATCATTAGTATTCCGGCCAGCAAGAAAACTATTCCGAGCAGTACAAAAAGACCTACCCATATGGCGCGTTTGTTTGAAGTTTCGTTCATGGCGTTTGTATAAAATTGTAGTTGTAAAAACTCTTTATCTGTTCATCCTCGCTATTGAAGACTTCCTCAAATTTTCCAGTCTTCAGAAATTTTCCGTCTAAGAGCATTGCCACACGATTGGCGGTTGACTTGGCACACGTGAGGTCGTGTGTAATAATGACAGAACTTGTATTGTATCGCTGTTGTACTTCGTTGATAAGTTCGTTGATCTCTGCGCTCGTTACCGGATCGAGGCCCGAAGTAGGTTCATCGTACAACATGATTTCCGGTTTCAGGATAAGCGTACGAGCGATACCAATTCTCTTTCGCTGACCTCCGGAGAGGTCTGCAGGCATGCGCGAACTTTTTTCGCGCAAGCCCACGGCATCTAACGCTTCTTCTACTGCGTGGTCTACCTCTTTTTTAGTAAGATGTTTTGAATTCATTGTTAATGGAAACGCCAGATTATTATAAATATTCATGCTATCGTAGAGTGCACTGCTCTGAAATGAAAACCCAATCCGCAGCCTGAGTGCATTGAGTTCTTTTTCATCTATCTTCGTAACACTCTTTCCTAATACGATTACTTCACCCGCGTCTGGCTTTAGCAGACTAACGAAGATTTTTATCAAGACAGATTTACCCGAACCAGACTTGCCCAGCACAGCAACATTTTCACCTTTAAATAAAGTAAAGTCGACACCTTTCAGTACTTTAAGATCACCAAAGGATTTATAGAGTCCTTTAATAGAAATAACCGGTTCATCAGTTGTTATATGTTGTGGCGCTTGCATGGTTTAATAAGTCCTAATCCAGTTGGCCAGTTGCACGATGATAACTTCTTCGAGAAACACCAGAAACATTGCCAGCACAACGGCCTGGTTAGCAGCCCGGCCCACTCCTCTTGTTCCTTGTATGGCATTGAATCCTTTATAGCAACCAATTATGCCGATGGTAAAACCATAAGCAATCGATTTGGTAAGCGAAGTAAAAAGATCAAGGAATGAAACTGATGAAAACGCGTTTTTGTAAAAAGTTATAATGCCGGTTGCCTCTTCTGAGTGAACGTTAAAATAAGATCCGAAAAGCCCGACAGAGATGCAGTAGAGCGATAAGATCGGGATGGTAATGGTGGTTGCACAAACGCGCGTAACCACCAAATACTTGAACGGATTGATAGCGCTTACTTCCATGGCTTCGATTTGTTCGGTCACTTTCATGGAACTGAGTTCAGCACCAATGCTGGAGCCAACTTTTCCGGCACAGATAAGAGCCGTTACTAAAGGGCCTAGGGCTCGGATAATAGCAATTCCTATCAACGAAGGCAGCCATGAAGCAGCGCCAAAGTCTTCTAAGGAAGGCCGCGATTGTTTAGTGAAAACAATCCCGATGATAAATCCGGTAACCGTGATTAGTGCCAAGGATTTTAAGCCGATCTCAAAAGACTGGTTTACAATTTCACGAAAATGAAATGGTGGTTTAACCACCTCCTTAAAAAAACGTGCGGTAAATGCATATGCTTTATAGACATCGGCTAAAAATTGATCAAGCCCTTTGGATAGTACATACTGTTTGGAATCAGAAGCAGCCATTTTGTGAATCAGCTTGAAAACAACTAAATAGCTGTCGTAATTGAGTATATCGATTAGGGCAATAGATCATCCCGCGAAATTGAGTTATCCAGATCAAAAAAGAATTATACCAATACAGAAATAACTTACATGATTCACATATCTTCTGGAATGTGGTTACAAAACCCGGCACGCGGCAGGAATCACCAACTGACCCCACGCTCAGTACTTTAAAGTTCATTGCATCAAGAATTGTTTTTGGGCAGGAGTAAAAATGGAATTTTTTGCTCATTTGAAATGAATCACGCTGCCTCTCTGATCGTTTCTTACCGATCGGTTACTCTTTTCGATCAGAAACATAAAGTTAAAAGTGAAAAAGAAAAAACTCTTTTTATACAGTTAATGCAAACGCTTGTAAAATGTCGAAAAGCATATTTTTCAAAGCATTAAAATCGGGGGGGGGGGGTAAGAAACATTTTTGCTCCCATCGCCAATGTTCTTTCCTAATCAACTGGATTGGATACTACTTCAAAAACATTAGTCTTTACCTCATTGGTGTGCATCACCGCATCAACGGATCTATTAAACTGCCTGATCTTTTTATAAGAAATAAAAGCAATGACCAACAATATTCCTGATAGCAGTATGAACACCAAAGTGGAATTGCTATTTAAAAATTGTTTCATTAGCTGTTTGCTACTGAATATTGAGTAAAAAGTTTTCTCTATTTAAGTCCGATGTATGGTATTGCCAATTGATGGTAATTACTTTAGCTAAGATGTTTTTTAATTGTTCATAATCGTTAGGTTTCTTAATATAAATGTTTGCTCCGCCAATAAATGTTTCTTCAATATCTTTTTGCAATGCAGAAGTAGAATAAATTGCAATCAAAAGGTCTTTGAATTTGCTGTTGCTGCGTATTTCCTTTAAACATTCTATTCCGCTTTTGCGTGGCATGTTCAAATCAAGAAAAACAAGATGGGGCAATTGACTTCCAGGTTTAATGAGGTATTCCATCAACTCAACACCGTCATTCACCATAGAGACAATTGTCTTAAATTTTACCTCTTCAATGGCATTTTTAAAAAAAAGGCGGTCATCATCATCATCATCTGCAAGAAGTATGTGGAGGGCATCGTAATTCATATTTTATTTTGAGTTGGTTAATTCAGGTTCTTTTCTTCTCTAAACTAATCGTTGAAAATTGGTTTTTCAAAAAAATTATTACTCTAAAGGTAGGAAGTCGAATTAAAAAATTCAACTATTGAATTAAGAAGCACGGTTTTGGTGCAGTTGGGCTAAAAAAATGTGACGCAACGCGCTGGCTTGTGGGCTGAGTTGCTTTTATTTTGCGAAGGAAGTAAGGCACAGCTGTCTAACATACCACTGTCGCCAGCTTCTTGCGTTCAGTTTGAATAGGCAGTGTCGCCATATGGTTGCGGCTGACTTCTTGGCGGTAGATAGTATTAACCGACCAAACTAGTCTTCGTAGCCGCTTTTGATAACGGTTGAGATAATTTTAAATCTTGAGTTTGCCTTAAAAGAATTACTCGCGTGAGCAGGGATAATAATGGATTCACGCACTTTAAGAAAATTTGATTTATTGTCGATCACCACTTCTGCAGATCCATCAATAACCTGAACCAGTTTATCAAAAGGTGAAATTTTTCCGGTAAGTACTTTGCCTGAATCAAATGCAATAGCACAGATATCACCCGTTAGTTTTTTCATGACGGTTTTAGTCACTATCGAGCCCGATACATAGTCAACCTCTTCATTCATGAAGAGGGGTTTCGACTTTTGAACTTCAGCGTTTTTCAAAATTGAAATTATTTAAGTGAATATTTTTTAAAACATGAAAGGTTAAATCATCTTTGCTCGGTTCTTATGCCTGTTTTTAGATTTAATTCATTCACAGAACGATCAGCAAATTAGAGAGTTCCCGGAAAGGAAAGTGTTGTACAATAATCCATTAATCTTGCAGATATTACATATCCCAACACGCTGGGTACTTTCTAGATTTCTGATGTTGCAACGCTGATGCGGAAAACTTTCAACTGTTTCATTAAAACCCACATTATGCAAAAGAAATGCATTTGCATAATTTGACGAATGAAAATCAAACACTTACGTTGAAAAATATTTTCCCCGTTGGGTGATTTTCATTGTCAGGGTTAACCTTGACATCCTGACAGTAAACGTCAGGATCGTCCAACCCTACGGGCAGATTATGCATCCTAATGTATAATCTGGGTTCAAAACTATTGCACACTGATAACACCTTTGGCCTGCCAGTTAGCTAACGCTGAACTCCATCCCCGATCTTAGCACCCATTAACTTCAGCCGGATAAGCTAGCCCTGATAGCAACCAATAAGCTAAGCGATCAATACGGGTTTAAACTAGCGTAACGCCAAATAGGTAGCCTACCAACGCGGTTAATCCCATGGCTACAGTTCCCCAAAAGGTGATTCTGACAATTGCTTTACCTATGCTTGAACCGCCTGTTTTAGCAGCCAATGCGCCTAATAGAATTAAAAAAACTAGCGCAAAACCGTATAGCGAATACTCCATACTTTTTAACGGGGAAAAAAGTGTGACCAGAAGTGGCAGCAGCCCACCGACAGTAAAAGCCGAGCCTGAAGCAAACGCTGCCTGAATAGGTTTGGCTTTACTAACGTCATTAATACCCAACTCATCACGCACATGGGCAGCCAACGCATCGTGTTCAGTAAGTTCTTTTGCCACAACCATAGCAGTCTCACTTTTCAAGCCACGCTTTACATAGATTTCGACCAATAGATTTAGTTCTTTCTCGGGCATGTCTTCCAATTCTTTTTTCTCACGCTCAACATCTGCTTTTTCAATATCAGTTTGAGAGCTCACTGATACATATTCACCCGTAGCCATTGATAAAGCACCGGCAACCAAACCCGCCAGCGTTGCCAACACAATTGGTGCTCTAAAATCACTGGCCACTGCAATGCCAATGGCAAGGCTTGACGTGGATAAAATTCCGTCATTTGCACCAAGCACTGCAGCGCGCAGCCAGTTGCTTCTATTAATGAAATGTTTATCTAAGTGGTCGTTTAATGTATCGGTCATTAATCTGCGTTTATTTCGTTCTAAAATTACCCTAACATCTTAAGGCCTATCATACCAACCAGAAAACCGAGGCTGGCGCCCAGCGCAGGTACCCGGCTCTTCTTAAGTTGCGACATCGGTGCAATATCCTGAAAAATCAAGTAGATCAAACCACCACTGGAAAGCAACATAAGTGCGCCAATAGTCATGGGCATGCCTGATAAAAAATAATATCCAGTAAGCGCTGAAATCACACCCGAAAAACTTAGCAGAAAAAAAATAAGCAAACACTTACTTGCTGTAAAGGTGACTTTCAAATCCAAGTATGCATTGAAAGCTTCAGGAAAATTTTGGATACCAATAATAATTGCCAGCAGTACTCCCAACTTAGTATTAGAAGCAAACACAGCACCTAGCGCGATTGATTCCGGAACAAAATCCAACATCATACCCAACAGTTGTGCAAGAGTTCCCCCGCGCCTCTCCAAGTACCGGTCGATGAAGAAAAACAATACAGCACCAGCAGAAAAAAATAGTATCACGGGTGTCAACGGCACCGCGCTTATTCCTTCCGGAATCAACACTAAGCCAACGGCCGCGAATAGAATGCCGCCACCAAAGGCAATAGAACTATGAATGATCTCGGTCTTTATCAGCCCCGATTTAACATGCCTGCCAAAGTAATAGGCTAATACGCCCCCTAAAAAAACAGTTGAACCAGAAAAAAATGAGTACAATATAATACGTTGTAAATCTGTCATGCACTCAAGGTATCATGCTGTTTAATAGCTCAAGCCTTTAATGGATATCGGAAAAAGAAAATCTACTAATACATTATGATGTGCCTCACTTACGTGTTGCTTAAAAGACCTCATACTTCGGTGCATGGCGGCAGCGTGTGGCTCATCCAGCAGTAGCAGGGTTTCCTCCAACTTTGCCAATCCATCTTTAATGGACTTGTCTCGTGGGTTCTTACCAATTGGCAGGTTGTAATCTAAGTTTTTTATGTTCTCGACCAAACAAGCTTCGACATCTTTAAAAAATTCAGTCAGCAAGGGATCTCCGACAAAGGTTTTAATATGGGTCAATTCTATCGCAGCGTGTTTTTCGGCATTATCCAGATAGCCATTCACATTTCCGGCCAATAAAGAGATGTAAGCAGGAAATTGTAGGAGCTTTGTATACTGCGCGGCATGTGAATTCTTGAAATCTTTCATAACTCATTGTTTGTCTGGTTCCACTTCAACCAAATTCCCCGCGTTTCAGAGCAACCTGGATAGCAATAAATTCTGCATCCTTAGCCTTACTTTTTGCTTTTGGGTCGGAAGAATATAACCACAACTACAACAATAATTATGACCGGAATAAACCATATCCCATAACCCCCCCAATAATTTCCGTCCATCATGTCATTCATATTTTTTTTTAAAAATTAAAAAGAAATTTTATATAAAGGTTTTTTAGTATCCCACCCTCTGCGCGGTTACCATAGAGATACAAGGTTTTTTTATCACGCCACCAGAACCATGTGCAGCATCTGCTCAACTTTCTGCCGGAGTTTTTCTATGTTGTATTGTTTCGTTATAAATGCCTTTGCGCCCAGCTCGCGTGCCTGTTTCTCGCGCTCACTTGACGATGAGAGCATAACAACGGGCACGCTGTTAATCAAGGGATCTTTTGCCATTTCTGATAAACATTCGATTCCGTTCATCACCGGCATGTTGATATCCATAAACATGAGCGTGGGCTTAGTGTTTGATTGGCGAAGCCTGTCAATAGCTTCTTTTCCGTTATTAACCACATCAAATAAAGCAACACCGTTGATTTTCCTTAAGGCGGCAATGAAAAAATACTGGTCATCCAAATCATCATCTACGAGCAGAATAGTGGGTTTGTTCATATTGATATTGTTTGAGGTTTTGCTACTCTAAATTTAGACAGGTAAATCAGGACAACTCTTACAGAATGAGCGGAGAGATTTACATCCGTCACAGGTATGCCGATGCAACCAGCATGTAAATTTACTCTTGCGAGTCAAAAATCAGTGAATCGCATAAACTCTACGTAAGTGAAGATGACAACCTTTATCGCTATAGAATTTTGTTAACAAAACATATTGCCTGCCGTTATTTGCCCATGTACCCGGTCTATATTTTCCAGATTGTCTACACGTTTTTGACCAAGCTTCTTAAAAAAGGAAGGTGAAAGCCCTGTAATCTTTTTGAATTGGCTCGACAAATGTGCTACGCTGCTATAATGCATTTTATAAGATATTTCAGAAACGTTCAGTTCATCATATAACAATAACTCCTTTACCTTTTCAATTTTGTTAACAATGATGAAATGTTGGATTGTTGTGCCTTTTACGTCCGAGAAAATGTTGGACAGGTAAGTATAATCATAGCCAAGTTTACCACTGATATAATCTGAGTAATTCACGTTCGGTAGTTCATCCAGGTAATGGATCATCTGGATGACTGCTGTTTTGATTCTGTCGATTAGGATACTCTTTTTATCACCGAGCAATTCAAGTCCTGATCGGCTAAGGTTTTCCTTTAGCTGCTTCCGCTGCAGGGCTGTAGGGATTTCCATGACTTCAACTAGTCCGAGATTCACGCTTGTTGGATGTAATCCAATCCTTTCTAACTCTGTTTTCGCAATTATCTTACAACGAAAACTGACCATGTTTTTGATATAAAGTTTCATGACTTCGTGATTTATTCGCTCTGTACCTTGTTGTCACATTCAGCAAGGACAGTGTATTCCCGTGGTGCCCAAAAAGGCACTGCACCCTAATACAAACCCTTTACTCATTGTGAAGGTCGAATTTAATTTTTAGCAACAAAATGACAATTGTCATCCCCGCACGTGATAAAAATGGGCTAATTCCTCACTATGCAACAGAAATGCATTTGCACAATTTGACGAATGAAAATCAAACGCTTACGCTGAAAAATATTTTCCCCATTGGGTGATTTTAATTATTCTATTTCCTTGTATTTAAGTCAGTTGCCGATGCCAAGGTGCATCGAATGAAAAGATTGGAGAAGAAAATCCAGCAACTTACCTATCTCTTTCAATTCAGATAGCGCCTCAATATCCAAGCCGTTGTTTCGTGTTGTTCCATCAGCCCAGTAAGAAAATCAATAGTGCCAGCATCTTTACTTTTTTTATCGAACGTATCAATATCTTTCCGCAATTCGATGATAATGGTTTGGTGATCCTCCAGTAATTCCTTGATGGTATCCTTTGAAGAAGTATACTTGCCGGGATGTTCCTTGATAGACGAATGCTTTATAAATTCTTGCATTGTTCCGATAGTCGCTTCTCCAAGCTTCCCAATGCGTTCTGCAATTTCATCGATGGATTCCTCCAATTGCTTGTACTGGCCTTCAAATAATTTGTGCAGTTCCATGAAACTCTCCCCAGACACATTCCAGTGAAATTTTCTTGTTTTGATGTACAGCATCATTTCGTTTGACAAAAGCGTTGCAAGTAGCGTGGTACTTTTTTCAAGATGCTTTTCTGTTATGCCTATTTTCGTTTTCATATGTTAAGGTTTATAAATTCAATACTGCTACTAAAGATTCTTTTCAGGAACTGTTGATTCTAATTCGAGTGTGAGGTCATTTTGAGTGCTGTTGACTAGTTCTATTTCACATGAAACGATCACCTCTTCGCCCACTAGCAAACCGCCCGCTTCCAGGGTTGTGTTCCATTGAAGTTCCCAATCTGTGCGATTGATTTTTCCTGTGATGGCAAAGCCTGCCTTTTCATTTCCCCAGGGATCTTTAGCAACACCACCGAATACTACCTCCATCTTAATGTTTTTTGTGATGCCACATATAGTTAGCTCACCCCAAAGTTCCAGGCTGCCCTTTTCATGAGGTTTTTGCATAGTTGAAGATGTAAAGGTGATTTGCTTATGATTCGCTACGTCCAGAAAATCAACACTTTTCAAATGTTCATCACGTTTGGCATCGCCTGTGTCGATAGAGGCCGAATCGATCCAAAGATCAATTTCTGCTGTAGTGAAATCTTTTCTCTGTGTGTACACATTCGCTTCAAATACTTTGAACGACCCCTTTACATGGGAGATCATTAGGTGTAATACCTTGAAAGAAATTTCACTGTGCGCATGATCCAAACTCCATTTGGTCATGTGTGTGTTTTTGTCTGTCTTCATAATTTTTTGTTTCCTGCTCCACGTATGCCTAATAGGATGCGATCAGACATTTTTTCCTTCTATTTTTTTCTGAAATTGAATGGCAAAAGGTGCGGTGTTTTGCCCAAATAATAATTACACAACTATCGGCAGTATTTACATGAATCCCATATTCTGGACTCTAACATTTTTTCCGCCTCCTATAAATAGCCACTCTGAGCAATACGAATGCATAATGGCCAGCGATTATGAAGGTTGCTTTCGATGCCGAGTCATAATTGCTGATTACGTTCCTATGGGTGAACTTGCAGCCAGACTAGCAAATTCTTTTACACATTCTACCAAGAAGTTGCATGGATCACACATCAGAATAAAGTGCAGGTTATAAAGTGTATATTCGTCACAAGCATAAAACTTTGATCCTGACTTTTAATGGCAGCTCTTCCAGTATCAAAGTGATAGTGCTTGAACCATACCTAATTCTGAAAAAGGAAATTAAACACAGCCGCTCCTCTTAGGCAATCAAGCTAATCCGATGAATATCAAATACCCTCTTGAAAATATCCAAACATTGTCTATCAAGGAGATTGTAACTTCTTTTCAAACCGATGCAGCTAGCGG